>Ga0209535_1002572_pt1 | contig 11822 bp, 17 predicted proteins | sample LinPmetageLP28_FD_184041 | JGI IMG/M metagenome (GOLD analysis project Ga0209535, IMG submission 184041) | Marine viral communities from the Pacific Ocean - LP-28 (SPAdes) (version 2) | ecosystem: Environmental > Aquatic > Marine > Oceanic | place: Pacific Ocean | collected 2009-08-22
GCGGTCATCCTGCATACAAGGATGATAGTCCTGGCCTTCCCATCAAAGCAAACGACATTGGTAGACTTCTTAAGACTGCTCGTAAGAAGAGTACTAAACCATACGATTCTCGCAATGTAAGAAACCCTGAAATAACTAGAGAAGGTATCGAGGACATGACTCCATCACAAGAACGTGATGCAGATCGTAGACTCAAACCAACTCGCGCCACTGTCAGTAAGGTAAGACTCCGTGCAGGAGAAAAGGATATTGCAAAGAGTGTGAAGTCACATCAGTCCGAGAAGGGCGGAAAGCCTGGTAACACCAAACAACGAAAACTTCGAGATCTCATGCTCAAGGGTCGAACCAGAACCGAAGATGTTGAAGTTACAGAATCAGAAGTCAACAGAAAAGATCTTCGTTTCAAAAGAACTAAGGTGGGAGATGTTGATGAAAGAAGAAGAAGAGAAAGAGAAAAAGAAGCGCAAGCTCACGAACGTGACAAGGCAAGGTCAACAACTGAAGAACTTCTCAATGTTGCAGAAGACATGGTAACAGAAGCAAAAGACTCATATGAAGTCGTTGCAGTCAAGGGTAATAAAGTTGTCGCCAAGATGCCTGCTGAAAAGATGGACATCAAAGACGCAGTTGCAGCACTTACCAAGATGCACGGCGGCTCCGAAGTACAGGTTCACAAAAACGGTAAAATTGTAAAGATGAAAGGTTGACCCAATGTCAATTCAAAGAAGAATCTACGAACAAAACGCAAATCTAACAGAAGCACCTCGTGATGTTGATGTAAAACCAAACCCAGAGACAAAGAAAATGATCGAGGGTGGTAAGATGAAAGTCGTAAAGTCAGCTCCAAGTTATCTTGGTGGTAAAAGTATCTTTGCAGTTCTTGAAAACCCCAAAGCAGGCAGAGAAGATGACAAGTATGTCATGGCGTGCATCAGTGATCCAAAACGAGGAACAATAAAAATGTTTTCGTTCCACGGATCACATCCATCAGCCGATGGAGCGATGAAGTTTGCAGATAAACACGGTCTTACCGAATCAGTTGAACTCGAAGAGGCAAAGTCTAAGGATATCGTCAAGGGTCTCACTGACATGGACGGTCCTTTCACCGTTGTTGCCATCAAGAACAACAAGGTGATCAAGCAAGAGAACACCAAGATGCGAAACATGCTTCCCGCCATCGTCAAGATGATGCGAAAGGAAGTCGGTGTCAATGTTACCATTGGTATCGAGGACAGAAAGGGAACCATTCGCGGCACCTTCAAGGAAGATGTCGAACTAACGGAATCCTTTGAGTTTCAGTTCGCAGACAAAGAAACCGCACAAGAGTTCATGCGAGAAATCTCACAGAAAAGATTAGGATCTTCGACTGGAACCAGTGACGGTAAGGTCAGAACAGAGGGTCCAGCTGGAGCAGGTGTCGGTAGTCCAACACGGGCGCATCAGCAGATGGCAAAGATCATGAAGAAGCATGGTGGCAAAATACTACGCACCGACGAAGGCCCTCGCATGAAGAAAGTCTTCAAGGAAGACTTCAAACCTCATATGATGTATGATCTCAAAACTGGCAAGGGTTACAAGGCGGAAACCTACCAAGATCATCTCGATATGAAAGAGAAGGGTTATGGACACGATAAACCTAAAGTTAAGGAAGATACGGAACAGGTTGATGAACTCACGGTAAAAACATTAAGATCGTACATCAGCAAGGCACAGAAGGACAACACCCAGCGTGTCACTCGAATGGCAGACAAACCAAGTCATATGAAAGCAGACAAGGGTGAGATGGACAAGTTACGAAAGCGACAAAAGGGTGTGGTAAAGGCGAAGACTGATATCGACATGCGTAAGATCCTCGGTAAAAACTACAGGGGGCGTATGGGTGAAGAAGTTGAACAGGTTGATGAAATGAACTATCTCGGCAAAGATAAGAAATTTGGTCGCAAGTTCTACGAAAAAGGTGGACAACTTCACGTTGTTGTGAATAATGGCAAACCACAGAACCTTGGTAGTGTAGAGGTTAAGGGTAATGCCAAGATGATCAGGGGATTGGTCAAAGAAGAGTCAATTGATGAAGCCGTGTTTAGTAAGTCACAACTCGATAAACTTCGAGCCGAATACTCGAAGATTAAGACTGTTGACCCATCACAACCAACATACGGCAAACTCACTGCGTTTCTTGATAAACTAGATGACGCAAAACTGAAGCAACTCTCAACCGCAAAGATCAAGTTCGTTTCTGGTCTTGCACACAACCGAGTTAGCAAGAGATCAATGAAGTAATGAAAAGTTTTATTCAATATCTAAATGAAGTATCTCCTCCTGGCTTCGAAGGCACAGTAAAGGCCATGAAGAAGCACAAGGAGTTAGATAAAGGCAAGAAGAAGAACCCGTGGGCTCTTGCTTGGTGGATGAAGAATAAAGGTTACAAGTCCCACAAAAACTCAGATGGGTCCGACAAAAAATGATGTTAACATTCGAAGCATGGAAACGAAACTACCGTGACGAATATGACAAGTATCAGGGCCGACCTGAACAAATCTTGCGTAGAGCAGGTAGAGTTCAATCTCGCAGAGATGCAATCAAAGCGGGCAAGGCATCGTTCGGTGATGGCAAAGACATTCACCACAAGGACGGTAACCCCCGTAATATGAAACTATCCAACCTAAAATCTATGGATAAGTCTAAAAACCGGTCGAGAAAACTTGACAAATGAGATAAATAGTGTATAATATGTGAAAGGTTTTATTATGTTTAATCATGTAGACAGTCCAGTTCTCGAAGAACTAAACGCAACCACAACTGAAAAAGGTAGAATGTACAAGAGAGATAACGGTGTTAGTTATCCCTCTGTTACTACCGTTGTAGGTCACGAAAAGAACAAGTTCTTCGCACAGTGGAGAAAAGATAATCCAGAGGAATCCAAGAGGGTTCTTCGTCGGGGTAATATCGTTCACCAGTTAGTTGAAGATTATATCAATAACGAGGAAATTAACAACCCCACTGGTCTTTTCATTCAATTGAAACCACACTTAGACAGACATGTCAACAACGTCATTGCACAAGAAGTCCCCTTATACAGTAACCTCCTGCGTCTGGCAGGGCGTGTAGACTGCATCGCGGAATATGATGGTGTAGTGTCAGTTATCGATTTCAAGGGTAGTACCCGAGATAAACGTAAGAAAGATATCAAACAGTATTTTATGCAGGCCACCGCATACTCTATCATGTGGAAAGAGTTAACGGGACAAACGATTGATCAGATCGTGATTATGGTATCCTCAGAAGAGGGCAATGTGCAGAATTTTATTGAAAAACCGATCAATTATGTAGCTCCCCTAAAACTGGCAATAGATAAATACTATGAATCGAGGCCAGTTTTAAATGAAGTCCTTTCAAATATTCCTGAATGAATCCAAAAATGTTCACATGGAACATTTCGAAGACTCGATCCTAAATTTAGGATACGAGGGTGGTGAACAGGCACTCGAAATAATCAAATCAATCACTGATGATCTAAAAGGTCACAGTCAGGGGCGAGTAGATATCACTGTAAAGTGGGACGGCGCCCCTGCTATATTCGCAGGCAAACATCCTCAGACCGGTAAGTTCTTTGTGGCGAGTAAGGGTCTTTTCAATAAGACTCCGAAAGTAAACTATACGAATGCGGACATTGATAAGAATCATTCAGCCGCTCCCGGTTTAGCAGAAAAACTAAAAATCGCATTGAAGCATATGAAGAAACTTGGTATTGACAATATTCTTCAAGGCGATCTTATGTTTACTAGTTCAGATTTACAGGAGGTAGAGATTGATGGATCGAAATACTTAACATTCCAACCGAATACAATCGTTTACGCTATACCCGTGGGGTCTGATCTGGCTAAAACAATCAAATCAGCTAAAATGGGGATCGTATTTCATACGGTATATCGGGGTAATTCAATAGAAAATCTTAAGGCGTCATTCAACCCGCAGATTTCTGCGCTAAAAAGGTCTAGGGATGTCTGGTTCGATGATGCCACGTTTAAAGATGTTTCGGGAAGTGCAACCTTCACGAAGCAAGAGGCCGCTGAAATAGACAATAAAATAAAACAAATAAGACGTAAGTTAAACAGCTCTAAGTCTTTCCTTAATTCATTCGCTGCTCAGAAAGACATTGTTGCGGAACTTAAAATATTCATAAACTCAAAGGTGAGGCAGGGAGCCTTGCCGGGCGCTGCGGAGGAGTTCATAAACTATATGAACGACAAAATGCAGGCCTCCATTAATAATCTGAAGACTGAGAAGGCCAAGTCAAGGAAAATGGCCGTGAAAGACAAACTCATTTCTTATCTAACTAAGAATAAGAGTAAAATAGATAAAGCATTCGTCCTCTACTTGGACTTAATTGGTCTGAAGATTAAAATTGTTCGTAAGCTCGAGACGGTTAAAGATATTGGTACATTTGTTGCGACAAATGACGGTTATCGTGTTACCGCTCCAGAGGGTTTTGTAGCCATCGATAAATTTAAGAAGGGTACAACTCTGAAGCTGGTTGATCGTCTTGAGTTCTCTAAACAGAACTTCACGGCTGCCAAAAATTGGACAGCATGAATTTGAACTTCGTAAAGGGAGAGAATCGCAAGGTTCTCTCCCTTTTTTTATAAATATAGGATAGGAGATCGTATATGTCTAAATCAGTCGTATTAACATTCGGTAGATTCAATCCACCAACCAACGGTCACGAAAAACTCGTAGACAAGGTAAAACGAGTTGCAGGTGGAACAGAACACAGAATATACACATCGTTATCTAATGATGCAAAGAAGAATCCTTTACCCTATGCAAAGAAGATCAAGTATCTTCGTAAGGGGTTCAAAGGCACAAATATAATAGAAGATCCATCTGTTGTCACTGTATTTCATGCACTCAAAAAGTTAAGCAATGATGGGTACACGGATGTTATTCTTGTAGTTGGTTCCGATCGTGTCAAGGAATTCGACAGAGGTATTCGACGATACATCAATCATAAAGATAAGAAACTTGCTTACTATTTTGATAACTTCAAGGTAGTCTCTGCGGGTCAACGAGATCCAGATGCAGACGGTGTGTCTGGTATGTCTGCATCTAAGATGCGTGGGTTTGTTGTAGGAAATGACATGGATTCTTTTCTTGAAGGTGTCCCTAGTAAGATGTCACGAAGTGACGCAATTCGAATGTACAATGATCTAAAGAGGCACATGTCGATTAATGAAGATATTGAATTTGATTTCGAAGAGAACCCGGAGGAGATTTACGAGATTTCTCTTCAGGGTAGAAGGAATATTGCGAGAGCAGCAAAGAGAACATCGAAGAAGAGAACACGGGCCAGAGAAAGAAAAAAGAAAATGATGAAGACAGGCCCCAAACTCAAGAAAATGGCACAAAAAGAAGCAAGAAATAAGATAAAAAAGAAGATTATCAAGAAACGAGACTGGAACTCTTTATCTGTCAGTGAACGCGAACGTGTCGAGAAACAATTAGCTAAAAAATCAAAGTTAATTGCAAAGATAGTAAAGAAAATTCTTCCACAGATGAGGAAAAAAGAAACTGAACGTATCAAGTCTCTCCGTGGAGCCAATGAATCACATACATATAAAGAAGAACATGGTGCAGGAGAAGAGGGTACATCCAAACTCCTGAGAAAGTATAAAAAGGATACACCTAATGAATGATTTTAATGATCCAAAGTACAAGAATGTAGTCAACGACATCGCTAAGGTATTAGCAGGTGGCAGAGTTGGTGCAGACATCTCCGATCAACTACAGGCGGCCGCGAGGCAGGCCGGCGTTGATGCAAGAGATGCCCACACAGTCGAAGACCGAACCAAAATCTTCAACAACCACATGATTAAAGCCGCCGGTGATCAAATGTTAAATGGCGCACAAGCAAACACTTTTTTCAACGCAGCCATGAGTTCGTTGAATGACACAACTGGAGAAGAAGGATGAAAAGTTTTAAAAACTTAATTAACCAACTCGCAGAGGATTACGGTGCAATTTATACTTATGGCAGTGAACTCGATTCACTCGGTTCTGGTTCATATGATGTTCACAACATTGGAAACCCAGAGAACCTAAAAAGATTAAATCAATTCATTGAGAACTTCACCGCGAAGTCCTACTTTGACCCAAGACAGGCCATCGTTGAACTTCGTGCGAAGTTAAATACACTCGGTCTTGACATTAACGTCACACAGGAGTCCGCAGGTGAAGGTTCCTTCCCAGTAACTCTCTTTGGTGGTTCCTTTGGTAAGACTCCACAGACTCCATTCGATGAGTTTGAAAGAGGCGATGGTATTGCCGAGAAACTTGGTCATGGTCTTCAGATGGACGTAGAGTTCTCCGAGACAGGTGACGGCATGTTCCACGTCGATGCACAGGTCGTTCCAACAGGTCTTGATACACGAGAATCTGTTGCAGAGGAAGAGGAAGTCGAGCAAGTTGATGAACTCAAGATGCCAAAGAACCCAAACCATCCAAAAATTAGAGCGGCAAGATCCAAAGGTGCTGAAAGAGCATTAGATAAGGGAATGAGTCTTGCTGACCGTTCTTTAGACAGAGCAAGCAAGGGTGATGTTAAGGGTTCTAGATCTTTAAATAAAAGAAGTGAAAAAGCACTGAATAGATACATTAAGAGAGATCGTGTTTGAACATATTGAGATAATTACTTTATTATGAATTTTGATGAACCTATAGATGATGAAAAATTTCTGTTATATGCTATGAAGTCATATGACAATCCGACATGTCAGAGTACCGATGAATTTTATGAAGACCTCAATCGCATAAAGTATGTGAAGAGGTTGGCAAAGAAATATAAAATACATGGTATTTTGCGTGAACGATTGTTACTGAATCATATCATAATACTGAATAATGTATTCGGTAAGATGGCACCTAGACTATTGTTTTATAGTCTGGAAGTAGAACTGCACGATGTGTTAAAAACTCTACTGGTGTATCTCAATTTCTTACCTGAAAAGGCACCAGAAGTAGACATAGTTTCCATACCAATTAATCAAGAAATTGCATCAGTATTGAGAGAAATTTAATGGGATTAGCAGGAACCGCACTCGACATTTTCATTGCATATAAGTTTATTCAACTGTTGGTCGTTCCTTTCGATAAGACAGAAGCATATAAACTAGGCATAATCAATGCAAATGGCGATATTCTCAAGAAGAGATCTCAACTTACCACATCACAAGAAAAGAAGGCATATCCTTCTATCTTCTATACAATGGTATGGAAGATTAAGAAACTATTAGAGAAACTACCATTCGGTAAAAGTAAAATTGCTTCAATTGCAGCTGCGGCATACTTTCTAAAAGAACATGTTGAGAGTATCGGTGGAGACTTTACCAAGATTGAAGACGCACTCATGGAACACCTTCATGAAAATGGATACAGTGAACTTCTAGAGTCCAGACATTCATCTGCAATCGAAAATGGTCAATACCTCATAGAAAACGAAGTAATAGAACTCAATGAATACACAGATCCGATTGACACGGTTTTAGGTGTACCCATCTACAAGGTAGACAACAAAGTGTTTACCCTTGGAGAATTACAAAGAATAGACTAATGTATACTTACAAGGCCAAAGCCGTTCGTGTCGTAGATGGTGACACGGTTGATCTGAAAATAGATCTGGGTTTTGATATATGGATTCACGAACGAGTAAGACTCAAAGACATAGACGCACCAGAAGTAAGAACAAGAGACTTACAGGAAAAAGAAAAAGGTCTAGAGTCAAAAGCATTTGTAGAAGAACAGTTTGAAAAACACGGTGAGGATGTAATTGTTCACACCGAATATCGACGAGGTAAGTACGGAAGAACAGTGGGTGATATAGAATTCAAAAACGGCAGTAAACTCTGTCTAATGTTACTTAAAACAGGAAATGCAAAGGAATCAATCCAATGAAGACTTACAGAGAACTAATGGAAAAAATTGAAGAAGACGGTATGGGTGGAGCTCCTACCAACTCTGTCAGTTCAGGTGATATTGCAGGACTTGGCAGTGATCCAGTCCCTGTTGGTTCTCGCAAGAGAAAGGCAAAGAAGTGCGACAGTAAGTTTATGGGTTGTCCTGTTTATAAAGTAACCGCAGAAGAATATCAGAAGTGCCTAAAAGGCAAAGGTAAATATGAACGATATGCAAACTACATGGAAGACGATCGTTCATACGATATCAAAGGTCAAGTAAAGAGAACTGGTGCAAAGAGTATTATCGTACAAAACGATAAAACAGGAGAGATGTCATACCTGTTTAGGAGGTGAGTATGTTAGAAACATTTTTAACCACTGAGTTTTTATCTCTGGTTGGTGGAAGTTTAGCTGGGTTCGTGTTTCGCACGATCGCAGAAAGAAGACAAGACGAGAAAGATAGGTTCGATCGAACCCTCTCACTCATAGACAAAAGAACAGAAGTTGCCGATGCAGCCGTGCAGAGAGTTGGTCTTGAAGCAGGAAAGGTTGTTCGTCGTCTTATTGTATTGTGTATTCTATTCGGTACGATCATCGCACCATTCGTTCTACCATTCTTTGAGATTCCTGTAACCGTAGAGGTAGAGGAACAAAGATACGCGCCACTGGACTTCTTCGGTCTCTTCGGTAAGAACACATACATTTCATTTGAAACCGTTACAGGTTACTTGTTTACCACAGAAAATAGACAGATCCTCGTAACCATTGTCGGATTCTACTTCGGTAATGCTAGTGCAAAGGCTAAGTGATGCCAGATAAAACCAAAAGATCATTATTGTGGTTAATTCTTGCCGTGCTGGCATGTTGTATTCTTTTAGGACTCATTTCATGTGCAGGTGATCAAGTTCTCAAAGGTTACAACAACGCAGAACCTTCAACAGAGTATGTACCATCAGAACCAAAAACTATATTTGATCTACTCACACCTTGGTTAGTGTGGATAGGAATTTTGGCTTCAGGTCTTATATTTTTCTGGAGGATGGAGAAGAGGCGGATTGTGGAAACCAACGATTCATGATGTTTGCATTGTAGTATGCTCGTTCGCCTGTCTCTAAAGACTCTGACAATACATCTCTCTTGAACTGATACTCTACTTCAGAGAAAGTCAGTTCACCTTTTGCTTTACACAACTTAAGAACTTCAAAAGAAAACTGGTCTTTGCCTAGTTTCTCTATATCTTCGTTTAGTTGTTTACATGAACCAGTGTAATCTCTCCACTTGGCTTCTTTTACTACTCGTTTACGGTTCTTTCGACCCTTTACCTTTTTGCGGAGGTATGAGTGTATCTGTTTTTTTCCAATGTACTTTCTTCCAGACTCGTTATGAGTAATTAGGTAAACAAAACCAAACCACTCGTCGGGATTAAAATCATCAGGTAAATTGGTCCAATGTCCATTCATACTATATTTATTAAAAAAATCCCCCACCCGTGAGGGCAGAGGATTCTGGGAAGTGTGGAGTTTTAACTCAGTTAACTTCAGTGTTGGAACGCATGTCGTTAGAACGCATACGACGTTCCAGACGCATAGAGTCCATGTTTGAACGACCGTTGTAACGGGCATCCTCGGTGCGTTCTACACCGACTACTCTAGCACCACCGTCCCACAGTCCGGTAAGACCACGAGCGGTCCATGAAATACCGCGTGCGGTGAAGGGAAGGATTGCGAAAAGCAATACCCATGTACAGAGGGGGAGTCCTAAAACTCTTTTGGCAAGCCAACCACAAGGGCAGGCCGCGACTTTACAACATTCTTTTTCATTACCCATATCTAATATCCTTTAATTTTGGGGTTTCAGAAACTAAGCGTAACACCACTACGGAGAACGAACTGTCCCGACGAGGAACCAGAACGCCATCCAGTGTTATCAGTTACGAAATTACTACCGAGACTCTCAAGAGCAAACCCAAAGGTGTTGGTCCAGACAAGTCCATGAGCAAGATCGTAATTACCACCTACGGTGAGAAGATTAAGACTACCGTCGTAGTCACCAATTTCCCACTGTGCAAATCCTTCGAAGTCATCGAAGCACTTGTATGCAGCGGTAGTGACGATGGACCAGTTGTTTAGACTGCCATCACCTGCATCATTTACAATCCAATCAGCACCGATGCTGAGAGGGCCTTCGGCATATGCACCACCGAAGGTGAGACTATTCACACCTTCCGTGACAGAATCATAAGCCCAACCACCGTTAAGAGAAACAGCACTATCCACATGGTAAATCGCAGCAATACCGATGGCATATTTGTTCTCTCCAGCGCCGACACCAGCGGTGTCGAAACCGTTGTTGTAGAAGGCACTAACTTCAAAGTCTCCGAAAGATCGGAAGGCTTCGATACCAGTTCCTCGTCCCTGACCAAAGGTGAGGGCTGAGACGCTGTAGTTGAGGGTTGTGAGTTGGGTTGGGTCAGTGACGTATCCAGCATAGAACTGGGGAACGAACTGTCCAACTCGGACGTTTGCTTCGTCGAACATGCGAAGAGTAACGACAGCATCAAGCAGATCGAAACTGTTCGTAACATCCGACCACTCGCCACTGACGAGGTAAGAGAAACTTTCATTACTCATATCTCCCGAGAAGGTAAGACGGGCGCGGTCAACCGCGAAACCGTTCTGAGCGGGAAGTCCGCCACCGTTGGAATATTCCCAACCAGTCTGAATGAAACCACCTACGTTAAGACTGAGGTGATTGTCATTGAGTGATGTCCGCGTTGCGGCATCCATTTGGACAAGAGTCATCGTGTCCATATCCGTATCCTGTCCCACAGCAACTCCGCTGAAAAGACAAGATGTAATAATAGCATTGATCATTTTCATAATTTTCTCCTTAATGATTTAGATCAGTTTGTTAAGTCTACGATCTCACATGCGTTTCCACTACATGCCATGGTTTGTGATCCAGAAGTGTTATCTTCCTTTTCGTACTCCCCGAGACCGCTCCAGTCGATATCAACTGGCATTTTCTTGAGCATTTCTTCGTACTCATTCCAAGTACAATCCTGATAGGGTGCTTGACGATATGAGTGATCACTATGCGGCAAGAACGAAATTCCAGAAATCTCGTCGAAGTGATCATACACCCATCCACCCACGGTAGGCCATTCTTCTTCCTTAACTGTAATCGTAACGGATGGTTTATGCTCACACCAGTGCCGTTGGTAAACTAACCACAGTTCGAGTTGTTCAATCGCTGTCATGTCATTGCGAGTGACACAACCAGCAGGTGATTGAACGGGGAAGGAGAACACAGTGACATGATCTGGTTTCATGACATCTGCTTCATACGGAAATCCCTTGTCCTTCATGAAAGAACACAGGGGATCCTTGTTGTCTGCACGCACGGTACGAATGTACTGTGCGTTGTGACGAGCGTGAATACCAGACGCTGCGTCTGTAAGTTGAGAAACGGTGCCAGATGGTTTTACGCAGGTGATCGCGGCAGACTGGGGAATACCGAGAGTATCGGCATGTTCCTTGTTTACCTTGATCGCTTCACTGCGTAGTCTTTGTAGAGTTAAATCCAATCCATCTACCTTTCTCGTTACTTCTGCGTCCATTATACCAGTAAGTGACACACCAAGCAAGCGTTCTTCTTCACAATTTTTCTTCCATTCACCAGAGATGAATCGGAAGTTGAGAAGAGTTGACTGCCATGTTCCGAGAATGGTGGCAAGTTTTACCTTGCGTGCCAGACTCTTGGGTGTGTCATCTTGGCGGACAATGACTTCCGTGAGGTTGCAGAACTCACGGTCTCGCAGAATGATTTCAGAGCAAGGGTTGGTTCCAAACAACTGGTCCGCATCGCGGGTTC
>Ga0209535_1002573_pt1 | contig 11822 bp, 4 predicted proteins | sample LinPmetageLP28_FD_184041 | JGI IMG/M metagenome (GOLD analysis project Ga0209535, IMG submission 184041) | Marine viral communities from the Pacific Ocean - LP-28 (SPAdes) (version 2) | ecosystem: Environmental > Aquatic > Marine > Oceanic | place: Pacific Ocean | collected 2009-08-22
AACGGGCATTAGGAACTTGAGACGTTCCAATCAAGGTGCTCATCGGTTCGGATATACCGAAACCCTGTTGGTGAGGATAAACCCCCTTGAATATTCACAACGGAAATTGTGTCTTACTCCATTACAAACTGTCAGTATGTTGGGTGTAACTCCCACATAGCATACGGATAAGTGTAATGTCTTGTGGGTGTAGTCCAATTGGAAGAGACATGGAGTTTAAGCCTCCATCAGTGCTGGTTCGACTCCTGTAACCAGCACTTGACAATCAAAACCATCTCTGGTATGATTGTTAGACAAAGCAAAGAAGGTTCCTAAAAAACTTTTTCGGATAAAAAAACTTACCTTCCGCTTTATTCTTCCTAGCAAAAGAAGTTCCTCAAAGACACTTATTAATGTAGATTACTTCTCGCTATGACACTCAAAATTATGAAAAACTCCATCAAAAAAATCGACTTCGTTTCCGCATCTATGCGGTTGTTTAAATCTGTACTTGAATCGAACGATACAGACAACAATAGTGCGGCAACTTATCTTGATAAGTATGGCATTATTATTGTCGGAAACGCAATTCACTCTGAAAAAGAAATTGGAAAATATTTAAAAACATCAAAAGTATCTGGTTCTAAGATGAACCATACTTTTTATTCATCAGCAAATGTAGCAGAGAGTAAATCATTCCAAGAACGTCTTTCAGATCAATTTAAACATTATCACACTACTTACGGACTTAGATCTTTAGGTATTGAAACTGATTTTATGTATGTTCCTCACAATTGGAAGGAACTCAATCTACCTGAGAGGGTAAAATTTGATGTTGTTACAGGAGTAAGTGTAGATGTTCTAATCGATTCTTGCCTCAAACTATTTGCAACTGGCGTTGCAATGAAGCAAGAAACTATCGAGGATGTTATTACAGTTCTTAATGGATGTGATTATTCTTACACTGGAAATGAGCAAATTGCCAATAAAGAGGCAAGAATGTTTATTTTCGATAAAACAAATACTACTCCTACTGATGCTGAAGACCTTTTCAGGTTTATTCTTTTCAAAGCAACTGGAAAAACATCAGTTGTAAAAGACAAAGCAACCTTTCAAGCACTAAAAACATCTAATTATACTTTACCTACTCTGACTGATAATCAAATTAGAGAATTATCTAAATCTTTTAATCGAAGAAAAGAATACTGGCTTTCAATTAAAAGTGCTAATCATCTAAATTCTTATACAGTTAATAAGATTTCTAGATATTCAAAGAAATATCATGAACCTCTAGATCAAGATATTCTTAATAACCTTACTCAGTTGATTGCTAACAAATCAATTGAAATGAAAAAACTAAAAGAATCTCTTAAGAATGTATCAATTTTTAGAGTTATTAGAGCACTAAATGGATTGGGTATTCAATGTGCAAATGCACCATACTCTTTGTATAACATTCGTAACGGAAAGTATTATGTAAAACCAAGTGGGCATTCAAAAATTAGTGAATTGAAGAAAACTTCAAAAGTTTATTCATTGTTATCTGATCATATTTTATCTAAAATAGATCAATCAAAGAAAGTTTATATTCCAGATGGAGTTGAATATGCTCTGCCAACTTCCGAAAAGCAATTTGTTGGAGAAGTTCCTAACTACTCTACTATTGAGGTTGAATCTCGTGACAGAGATCTTCTCATTGGAGTATATTGGAAAAATAATGATTTTTCATATGTAGACTATGATCTTTCTGCACAATCTATCAGTGGAGGAAAAGTTGGTTGGAATAGCAGATGGAAAAATAATGGTTTAACTTATTCTGGTGATGTTACAGATGCTCCTAAAGGTGCTGCTGAATGGATGGTAGTAAAAGATGGTCTTGATGAATCCTATCAAATCGTAAATAATCTTTACGATCTTTACAGTGCAAGTGGAGGAGAATTTGCAGAATTTACCATCATGGTGGGATATGGTTATTCTAAAAAAGACAAATCAGAATCGTATAAAAATTATTTTATTGCTCCCGATGATTTATTGTTCAGTGCTAAAGTAACACCAACTAAAAGACAAACTACTATTGGTGTTGTTGAACCAATTGGAGATAAGATTAAATTCACTCTAATAAATTCTGCAGCATCTAATAAAAATGTAAGTACTTCTGAAGGTAATGTTTCTTTTATCAATGCTTTACTCCCAAGAGCAAAAAGCACATTAAAACTGAATGACTTCTTAAATACTTGCTCCGATCCAAATGAAGCAGATGTAGACCTTTCTCCATCTAAAATTACAAAAACCACTTTACTAGATTTATTATCTTAGTAAAAACAGGATAAAACAAAGCAAAAGAAGTTCCTCAAAATTAGTCCCTACTTCCCGCTTTATTTTATCCTTGCCCGTGTAGTCCAATTGGCAGTAGACACGAAACTTAAAATTTCGACAGTATCGGTTCGAGTCCGATCACGGGTATTCAATAAATAGTCAAAAAGACTATGAAATATTTTCAGAAATTTTCAGAAGATATGGCACAAAGACGTGCTGACCTTGCAAATAAACAAAAAGAATATGTTCAAAATTATCAGGATAATTTAGCACGAGATTCCGAAGAATATGCTAAAGATTCTGAAGAAAGAAGAGAAAAACAAGAATCAGAGCAAGAAGCAAGAAATCAAGAACAAGAACAGATGGTGCAAAGAAGAATAGAAGAACGTCAACAAAGAAAAGCAAGAAAACAAGCAGAAAGAGAAGCAGAAAGAGAAGCAAGAGAACAACAAGCACAAGATGAATACTTAAGTTCTTTAGAAGCAAGAGTTGCTGAAACTGAAAATAAATAAAAGAAAAAATAATATTATGTCTTATGCAATAACCACAAAGAAATGTTGGTTAAATAAAAACGAAATTGTTAAAATTTTTTTCTTAAATGATGTACCATTTACATTTGACGATCTACCTGTAGGATACTTTTATGATAAACAAGTAGTAGAAGAAGCAGATAATAACCAAAATTATTCTGGAGAAGATATTTACAAAGGTTCTAGTTATTTGATAATGGAACAGTGCCATCCTTGCTTTGATATTATTGAAATAATGAATCCTGAGAATTTACCAGAAGAAATACAAAGTTTTTATAATGGAGAAGAGGATTTACTGAGATAAATAAATTATAGAAATAGCATAGAAGCAGTAATACAATGCCTCTGAATAAATTAGACAATTTTATCAAAAATACTGAAGGTCGTATTTTATATGTAAGTCCATTTGATTTAGATTCGACAGATAGTATTGATAATGCAGGTAATTCTCTTGCCAGACCATTCAAAACTCTACAAAGAGCATTAATTGAGTCTGCGAGATTTTCTTATGTAAAGGGAAATAGTAACGATATTGTTGAAAAAACCACTATCTTATTAATGCCTGGTGATCATTTAATTGATAATAGACCTGGTTTTAAAATTAAAAAGGATTCTAATGATAATGCAAAGATAATTTCACCTGGTGGTGTTGAATTATTTGCAAGTGTTATTTTAGATTTAAATTTAAATACAAATTTTGATATAAATCAAGAAGATAATGTTCTTTATAAGTTCAACAGTGTAGAAGGTGGAGTTATAGTTCCCAGAGGAACTTCTATTGTTGGATTAGACTTAAGAAAAACAAAAATAAAGCCAAAGTATGTACCTAATCCTACTGACGTTGAAGTAAAAAATGCTGCTATTTTTAGAATCACTGGTGCAGGATACTTTTGGCAGTTTAGTATTTTTGATGGAGATGAGATTGGGTTAGTATACACCGATCCACAAGACTTTTCAGTCGATAATAGATCAACTCCAATTTTCTCTCACCACAAATTGACCTGCTTTGAATATGCAGATGGTGTTAATAAAGTCGAAGGTTATGATCTTACTGACCTTGACATGTATTATGCGAAGCTTTCAAACGCATATAATACAGGATCAGGATCTCCAAATAGAAATATTGACAGTAAGTATCCAGAAAATCCAGATTCTTTTGCAAAGAGAAGACCTGAATATGAAATTGTTGGTGCTTTCTTAGCAGACCCAATTCAAATTTCATCTATTGAGTCCGGTTCTGGTGGTGTTCCTACCAATGTAGTTACTGTTACTACATTGGTAGATCATGAATTGAATGAAGGAACTCCAATTAAAATTGATGGTGTGGGACCAGAAGATTATAATATTTCGACAAAAGTAGCAACTATTGATCCCGATAATCCTAAGAAATTTACATATTTACTCCCAAAATTTAGAAAAAATTTAGGAACTCCAGGAAACGTATCAGGGTCTACTGTAACTATTGAAACTGATACTGTATCTGGAGCATCTCCATACATCTTCAATATTTCTATGCGTTCTGTTTATGGCATGAACGGAATGAAAGCTGATGGAAAAAAGGCAGATGGATTCCGTAGCATGGTCGTGGCTCAATTCACAGGAATTAGCCTTCAAAAAGATGATAGAGCATTTGTTAAGTATGATAAAACATCAAGGTCATATAATGGAATTCCAATATCTAAGGTAACTGGATCTGAACTTTCAAATGGTTCTTCATCTACTAATTCTGATACAACCTATCATTTAGATGATCGGGCAATCTATAGAAAAGATTGGGAAACAACTCATATTAAAATCACTAATGATTCAATTCTACAAATTGTTTCAGTATTTGCTATTGGTTTCAACAAGCACTTCGTCTGTGAGTCAGGTGGTGACGCCAGCATCACCAACTCAAACTCAAACTTTGGACAACTATCGTTAGTCTCTGATGGATTTAAGTCGGAGGCATTTGATAAAGATAATAAAGCATTTATCACTCACATACTGCCCCCTAGAGCAAACATAGAGGAAGAAGAGAACGTTGACTGGTTAAGTATTGATGTTGGGGTTACAACCTCTGTAGGAGTCTCTACACACCTCTACATTCGTGGTTTTCAGACTGAAGATAATCCACCACCAACACTAACTCAAGGATATAGAGTTGGTGCTAAACAGAATGATCAATTATTCTTAGTAAATGATAATAACACATTTACTGCCAATATTTTGATGGAAAATGGTGTTGATAATTCGTTTAGAGAATTTGATGTTGCTGCAGTATCCAACAATAAATTAACTATTGGAATTGGACATGGTTTAAAAACGGGAGAAAAAATTTACCTTATCAGTGACAGTGCGGATTATCCAGAAAATATAACTCCACATATTGTTTATTATGCAATTGCATTAAATGCTTCTCCAAATACTGATAAGATTGAATTAGCATCGACAAAAACTGATGCAGAAAAAGGAAATTCAATTGCAATTTATGGTGGATCTAAACTTCGAGTTCAAAGTAGAGTAGTTGACAAATTCTCCGGAGAAATTGGACATCCAGTACAATTTGATAGTGTCGAAAGTCAATGGTTTATTGCTGTCAATTCAGGAAATACAATTTATCCAGAACTGAGCAACATTAGTGAAGTAGAAACAAATCCAACATTTATCAAGAGAATTCCAGACGGTAGAAGTATTGATGAAAAAGTATTTAAGTTAAGAGTTGTAATTCCAAAAGAATTAGTAAATGCCAAAAATATTGAAGAAGGATTTATTTTACAAGAATCTAGCACAACTAATGCTCGTAATCAGAGTGATTTTACTTTATCTTCTATTGGATTAGATGATTTTACTTTTAAGAGAAATCTTAGACTTATTGCAGAGGCTACCCATTCATCAACAACGTCTACAATAAGAACAGAACTTCCTCACAATTTAGAAGTGGGTGATAAGGTTATTATTCGTGACATTAAAGATTCCACAAATACTAATGGAACTTTTAATTTTGGTTACAATGGATCATTCGTTGTTGATTCAGCACCACCGAATAATATGGAATTCACTTATACGAATTCTAATTCACCGGGAACTTTCGTTATACCTACAATCAGAAATGAATTTTTACCTAGATTTGAAAGAAATGATGCTAAGAGTAATTTCTACATTTATAGAAGTGAAGTAATTAATGACTATATTGAAAATCAACAGGATGGTGTATATCACGTCTATGCACTAAAATCAAATTACACAGTTCCTGAAGAGTTTACGACCTTAACTTACAGTCAAAATGTAACAGATCTTTATCCACAGTTAGATAGAGATAATATAAATGATACTCCAGTATCAACCAAATCTAAAGCACTATCTTCACCTGTAGGTGAAGTTTATACAAGTGATCTGAAGGGAAGTATTACTAGGGAATGTACAGATGAATTTCTTAATACATTTAATAAAAATTTAATTATTGCATCTAGTGTTAATAATTCTTCTACTGTCTCTACAATCAAATTCGAGAGAAATCATAATTTTAATAGAGTTCTTACAGGAACTCTAACTGATCCTAGTTCAACTAGAAATCAAGGAACTTATTATAACGTAAAACTTTATAGTGGTGATAGCTTCGAAACCTGGGATGGTGCAACTTCTAAAGTTGTTGTTGGTGCATCAGGATCTATTACAAGTTTCCAGATACAATCTCAAGGATCTGGTTATGATACAGGCAACAATAAACTTTATTTTGACAATACCAATATTGGTGGATCCCGAGATTCTTACATTACAATCACTACTGTAGGAATTTCAACTGCCGTTGGTGATGTCCTTCAAGTAACAGGATTGTCTACTGTCACAGATGCTTTCTATAGAATTAGTAATGTCCCAAATAGAATTAAAGTATCAGTTGCAAAAACTTCTGGTGATCCTGGTATTTTTCCAGAACAGTTTGTAGTTAATGTTGGTCCTTCTGTTGAAGTAACTTCATCTTCTTTCAGTAATAAAGTCACTACATTTAACTGTAATATTTCTCATGATTTTTATGCGGGAAATAAGTTTAGAGTTATTGATTCAAATAACAATAATTTAGGTGATTTTATTGTTAAGAATAGAACTAGTATAACTACGTTTACTGCAGAAACCAACACACAACTTTCTGCTGCACCAAAATATTTACTTAGACATTATCTCTCTTCCAACTCTGGAATATCTGATAAATCCAATGAGAATCTTTCATCAAGAGGACAGACGATTTATGCTGGTGATGTTCTTAGAATTAATAATGGTGGTAATTCTATCGGTGTTTCTACAGAAAGAATTACAGTAGAACATCCATCTGCAGGTATTGCACTCAGTGAAAGATTTCCAATCGGATCTTATGTGCAAGCAGGTAATGAGATTATGAGAGTTTCTGCTGATAATCTCAGCAACCCAAATAAATTAAATGTTATTCGTGGAGTATTCTCTACCGAATCAGTAAATCATCCTGATCACACTATCATCAGAAAGATTACACCAATTCCTATTGAATTTAGAAGACCTTCTATTATTCGTGCTTCTGGGCATACATTTGAGTATCTTGGATACGGTCCAGGAAACTATTCTACAGGACTTCCTCAGGTACAAACAAGATCTCTCACAGAGAAAGAAGAATTCTTAGTACAATCACAAGAAAGATCTTCTGGTGTTGTTGTTTACACAGGTATGAACAACAAAGGTGATTTTTACATCGGAAACACTAAGAAGTCGTCTGCAACAGGTCAAGAAACATCTTTCGATACTCCAATTCCTACAGTAACTGGTGAAGATCCTGCACGTTTAAGTGCTATTTTTGATGAAGTTACTGTTAAAGAGAGAATTGTTGTAGAAGGTGGAGATTCTGGAGAAATTCTATCACAATTTGATGGTCCCGTCACTTTTAACAATGACGTTAGAATGAAGCAGACACTTTCTGTTGTGGGAAGGTTGAGATTGTTTGCAGATACACCATCAAATTCTCCTACTTCCGGAGCATTAATTTTAGCTGGTGGTATGGGAATCGGCAAAAATTTATTTATTGGTGAAAACTTAGATGTTGGAACAAGTTTAAATGTTCAGGGTAACTCAACATTAAAATCAAATCTTACCGTAGATGGGTTGTCTATTTTTAATGATCAGGTGACAGTTAATGATTCATTAATAATTAATGCTGGTGTTGACCTGAATGGAACTCTTGATGTCAGTGGTAACACTACACTTGGGAATCATTCTTCAGATACTACTACTGTAACTGGTACTTTAGATGTTAATGGTGTAGCAGACATTGACGATGTAAGAATTGATGGTAATACTATTACCACAACTGATAATAAGTTAATCCTCAAATCAGAAACTGATGAGGTTGAAATTAATGCTGGTGTTGACCTGAATGGAACTCTTGATGTCAGTGGTAACACTACAGTCAGTGGTAACACTACACTCGGAAATCAATCTATAGATACTACTACTGTAACTGGTACTTTAGATGTTAATGGTATAGCAGACATTAACGATGTAAGAATTAATGGTAATACTATTACCACAACTGATAATAAGTTAATCCTTGATTCTGCTACTAATGAGGTTGAAATTAATGCTGGTGTTGACCTGAATGGAACTCTTGATGTCAGTGGTAACACTACAGTCAGTGGTAACACTACACTTGGGAATCAATCTTCAGATACTACTACTGTAACTGGTACTTTAGATGTTACTGGTGTAGCAGACATTGACGATGTAAGAATTGATGGTAATACTATTACTACAGTTAATGATAAAAAATTAATCCTTGATTCTGCTACTAATGAGGTTGAAATTAATGCTGGTGTTGACCTGAATGGAACTCTTGATGTCAGTGGTAACACTACACTTGGGAATCAATCTTCAGATACTACTACTGTAACTGGTACTTTAGATGTTACTGGTGTAGCAGACATTGACGATGTAAGAATTGATGGTACTACTATTTCTAATGTGAATAGCAGCACCAATTCAAATTTAAATCTGAATCCAAAGGGAACAGGTAAAGTTAAAGTATCCACTACACTTTCTGTAGGTAACCAAACGACCAGGTTCTTAAGTGATGTATCAGGAGATTATGGTTCTATACAAATTAATGGAGATGGTGGAAATAATTATGAAGGATATTCTATTGATGGACGTGCAGTCTTTATGCACAACGGTAATGCTACAACTGGAATTTATGATGACGTTAATAATAAGTGGTTATTTAGAGCATCCCATGAAGGATCAGCATCATTATACTACAATGGTGATGCTAAAATCACAACCACTAACAGTGGTGCTACTATTAATGGAACTCTTTCTGCAGGCACATTAAGTGGAAATCTCAATAATACACTCACTCTTGGAACTAGTGGAACTGGTTTAACCGGAAGTGCCACATATAATAATTCTGGTGCTACAACATTTACGGTCAGTAGTAATGCAACAAGTGCAAATACTGCGAGCACAATTGTTGCAAGAAATGGTTCAGGTAATTTTAGTGCGGGTACTATTACTGCTTCTTTAACTGGAACCGCAAGCAGAGCTACCACAGTAACCACGACAGCAAATAGTAATAATTCTCTTCAATACATTGCTTTCCACAGTGAAACATCCGAGGGTGCTGGTCTTCATAATGATGTCGGTCTTCGATATAATCCATCTACTAATTTACTTTCAGTTGGTGGTGATATTACTGCTTTCGCATCTGACGAAAGATTAAAAACAAATATCTCTCCAATAACAGATGCACTCTTTAAGGTTAATTCATTAAATGGATTTACATATAACTTTAATGAAATAGCAGGAGAGTTAGGTTTTGATACTGAAATTGATTATGCCGGTGTTTCTGCACAGGAAGTTCAAAAGGTTCTCCCAGAGATAGTAAGACCCGCACCAATAGATGATAAATATATAACAGTTCAATATGATAAACTCACTGCTCTACTTATTGAAGCAGTTAAAGAACTCTCTGATAAAGTTGAAAAGCTTGAACAGAGATTGGAAGATAAATAACTCTAAAGATTGTAATAATGGCAAATTTTAGAAAGTCATTTAATTTTAGGAATGGTATACAGGTTGATTCGAATAATTTTACAGTAAATCCTAATGGTTTAGTTGGAATCGGAACTTCTCTCCCTTCTGAGGCACTTGATATTGAAGGAAATGCAAAAGTAAGTGGATTAACCACTACCAATACTTTTGCAGTGGGTTCAACTGCCACTTTCTATGATGTCGTTAATATAGGGGACATTTCTTTTGACAGTTCAAACGGTGTTATAGAAGCAACATCATATAGAGGAGATGGTTCTTTACTTGATGGTGTTATTGCGATTGCAACTGAAGGACTTATTGTAAACTTATCAGGACTTCATACCTTCAAATCAGTTGGTATAGGAACTTCTAATCAAAGTTATTACTTACAAATCGAAGGTGATCCCACGATAACAACTGGGGTAGGTATAACTAATGGTATTGTTAAAGCATCTGGAGGATTTGTTGGAGATTTAACCGGTAATGTTAATGCTTCTTCTGGTGTTTCTACTTTTGCTGATCTTAAAGTCGGAACAGCAATTACAATGTCTGCTGGTATTGTAACGGCAACAACATTTGATGGTGCTTTGACTGGCGATGTAACTGGTGATGTAACTGGTAATGTAACTGGAGATTTAACCGGTAATGTAACCGGTAATGTTAATGCTTCTTCTGGTGTTTCTACTTTTGCTGATCTTAAAGTCGGAACAGATATTACAATGTCTGCTGGTATTATAACTGCCACTGCTTTTAATGGTAATTTAAGTGGTAATATTAATATTAATTCTACCAGTGGTGTTTCTACTTTTAAAGAACTTAAAGTCGGAACAGCAATTACAATGTCTGCTGGTATTGTAACGGCAACAACATTTAATGGTTCTTTGACCGGTGATGTAACTGGTGATGTAACTGGTAATGTAACTGGTAATGTTAATGCTTCTTCTGGTGTTTCTACTTTTAAAGAACTTAAAGTCGGAACAGCAATTACAATGTCTGCTGGTATTATAACTGCCACTACATTTAATGGTTCTTTGACCGGTGATGTAACTGGTAATGTAACCGGTAATGTAACCGGTAATGTAACCGGCAATATTAATGCTTCTTCTGGTGTTTCTACTTTTGCTGATCTTAAAGTCGGAACAGCAATTACAATGTCTGCCGGTATTATAACTGCCACTACATTTAATGGTTCTTTGACCGGTGTTGTAACTGGTGATGTAACTGGTGATGTAACTGGTAATGTAACCGGTAATGTAACCGGTAATGTAACCGGCAATATTAATGCTTCTTCTGGTGTTTCTACTTTTGCTGATCTTAAAGTCGGAACAGCAATTACAATGTCTGATGGTGCTATAACTGCCACTACATTTAATGGTTCTTTGACCGGTGATGTAACTGGTGATGTAACTGGTGATGTAACTGGTGATGTAACTGGAGATTTAACCGGCAATATTAATGCTTCTTCTGGTGTTTCTACTTTTGCTGATCTTAAAGTCGGAACAGCAATTACAATGTCTGCCGGTATTGTAACGGCAACTACATTCAAAGGAAATCTTACTGGAACAGCAACTACAGCAACTAACTTAGCTGATGCTGCTAATATTACTACAGGAACTATTAATAATGATAGACTTCCCACCACTCCACAATTTACAAGTGTAGGAATAGGAACTGCTTCTCCAACTGATGCATTACATATTCAACAATCTGGAGCAGCAGAAATATATGTAGGAAGTGATACTAATTCATCTTCATTAAGAGTTGGCAGAAATCTTGATGATAATGACTCAGGAATGGTCAAATATGGAAATACATCAGGGGCATATCCATATAGCACCGAAAAATCATTAGATTTTATGAATTTTGGTTGGGGTAATGTTAATTTTTATCTTCAGGCAGGAATTACTACTACAAGTGATTTAAATTTCAACTGGAATGTGGGTGGATTCAATAATTTGATGACCTTGACTA
>Ga0209535_1002575_pt1 | contig 11817 bp, 19 predicted proteins | sample LinPmetageLP28_FD_184041 | JGI IMG/M metagenome (GOLD analysis project Ga0209535, IMG submission 184041) | Marine viral communities from the Pacific Ocean - LP-28 (SPAdes) (version 2) | ecosystem: Environmental > Aquatic > Marine > Oceanic | place: Pacific Ocean | collected 2009-08-22
AAGCACTTGCTGATCTTGACAAAGACAGTGATGAGTGTTTATCCTGTCAATAAATGAACTTATCACGTAACTTCACTCTTCAAGAATTAATTAAATCGGACACAGCTGTCCGTAAGGGCATAGATAACAATCCTAACTCAGACCAGATAGCAAAGTTAAAACTATTGTGTGATAATATTTTACAGCCTGTAAGAGACCATTTTGGTCCGGTAGTCGTTACAAGTTGTTACAGATCACCTGAGTTATCAGTTGCTATAGGAAGTTCTATTAACAGTCAACACTGTGATGCAGAAGCCGTTGACTTCGAGTGTCCAGGAGTCGACAATGCTGAGCTTTGTGATTGGATATATAAAAATTTAGATTTTGATCAAATGATTCTCGAGTTCTACAAAAAAGGAGAACCTAACAGCGGATGGTGTCATTGTAGTTATATTGAAGATAAACCTAGGAAGCAGTTCTTGCATGCATTTAGAGAAGATGGTAAAACTAAATATAAACCAATAATAGGAAAAGCGGTAGATTTATAATGGCTATAACAAGAGGGCAAATACCAGTACAAATAGACGGTCAACTTAGAGGCGCTAGAAAGAAAAAAGCACCATTAGGGTATCATTTTATGCCAAATGGAAAGCTTATGAAAGATAGTGATCATGTTAAAAAAAAATCCAATAGCAAAAAAGCTAAGGTCTAGAATCTTTTATTTAAAAGTGATACAATCCAAGAAGTTGTACAACCGCAAAAAGGAGAAGTTATACACTCTCAATGCCGCGGCACAGAAATAAAAGGAGAAAAATATGTCTAAAAAAGGACCTTGTTGGAAAGGGTATGAAATGATTGGTATGAAGTCTAAAAGTGGACGTAAAGTACCTAATTGTGTGCCTAAAAAATCAAAAGGTGGTGAAATGGAATATAATGGATCTTCTATAAATTCAAGTATAGACGGAGAAACTATTTCTAATCAATCTTTAGTAGATTATTACAAAGGTATGATCTAGTGAAAGCACAAAGACTATTAATTGGTGGTTTATTCACTGCTGGCATTAGATATGGGCTTAAAAGATATGCTAAAGCTAGTGGTAAAAAACTTATTGATTTAGGTAAAGGACAGTCTAAAAAATTTGCTAAAGCAGATAAAGTTGAGGCTGTAAAATTACATGGTTCTACAAAATTAACTAAAACAGATAAAATTAAATTAAATTATTATAGAGATATATTATAATGGCTTCATCAGGAACAACAACTTTTGATTTAAACGTAGATGAGATAATAGACGAAGCATACGAAAGATGTGGAGTTTCCACTGAATCAGGTTATGATTTAAAAAGAGCTAGAAGAAATTTAAATATTTTATTTTCTGAATGGGGCAATAGAGGACTTCATTTATGGAAAATTAAAAATAAAGAACAGCTTCTTACAAGCGGAGTAAGTCAATATGCAACTCCACAAGATTGTAGTGATGTATTAGAAGCTTATATATCTACAGGAGCTGGAAACAGTCCTACAATAACAGATGTGTCTTTAACTAAAACAGATAGATCTACTTACGCTGGATTACCCAATAAAGGAGCTGTAGGACAACCTTCTCAATATTATGTGGATAGACAAATAAACCCTCAAATTTATTTATATCAAACACCTAATGCTGCTACTTATACTTATTTAAAATATTATTATATTGGAAGAATTGAAGATGCTGGAGGATATACAAATACTCCTGACGCACCTTTTAGATTTTTACCTTGTATGGTAGCAGGCCTTTCTTATTATTTATCTTTTTTAAAAGCTCCAGACAGATCTCAAATGTTGAAACTAGCTTATGAAGATGAAATGAAAAGAGCTTTAGACGAAGATGGTTCTAGAACTTCTTTATATATTTCACCTCAAACTTACTTTGGAGATGGTGTATAATGGCTTATGCAACAGGTAAAAGATCTCATGCAATATCAGATAGATCTGGTATGTCATTTCCTTACCAAGAAATGGTTAGAGAATGGACTGGAGCTTTAGTACACATTTCTGAGTTTGAGTCTAAGCATCCTCAAATAAGAAGAAAAACAGTTAAAGCAGATGCGATAGCTTTAAAAAATTCTAGAACACAAGATTTCACATTTCTTTCTGGAGGTGCTATATTTACTACAATTGATTTAACATTACCAGGACAATTTGCATTTCAGTCTTCTGGAATGCAGCCTGATAATAGTGCAGAACAAAATAGAAGACGACAAATTAATATGAATTTAAATTCAGTTACTGTGGAGATTACATAATGGCTATATCATATGCAAATTTTTTAACACAAATAAGAGACTACACAGAAGTAGATTCTAATGTATTAACGGACACTATTATTCAAGGTTTTATTAGAACAGTTGAATTAGATGTAGCTGGAAAAGTAGATTATGATGATTTAAGAAAATACTCTACTTCTACTTTTACTCAAAACAACAGATATGTAAGCTTACCCGCAGATTGTATGATTGTAAGATCAGTACAAGTTATTAAAGCTAATGGTGATAGATCTTTTTTAGAGAAAAGAGAAACCAGTTTTATTTCTGAATATAATAGTGATGGAACTACAGGCTTACCTGCATTTTTTGCTAATTGGGATGATTTTAATATACTGGTAGCACCTATTCCTGATTTAACTACTTATCAAGTTCAAATTAATTATATTATTGACCCACCTCAATTTACGACAACGAATACTACTTTTCTTTCTGTATATCAAGAAAGCATGTTGAAACACGGAGTTTTAACTGAAGCTTTTCTTTATTTAAAAGGACCCGACAATCTTTACAGTATGAATAAAAGCAAGTATGATGAAGAAGTCAATTCATTTGCTTTACAGCAAATGGGGAGAAGAAGACGAAGTGAATACGATAGTGGTGTACCTAGAGTTAAGGTACCTTCACCATCACCATAAAATTATATAAAGGAGAAAAATTATGGCAATAACAACAAACGCAATCTGTAATTCTTTTAAAAAAGAATTACTTCAAGGAAAACACGATTTTGATACATCATCTGATACATATAAATTAGCAATGTATACATCAGCAGCAACACTAGGTGCTTCAACTGAAAACTATACAACAGGAAATGAAGTATCATCTTCAGGTTATACTGCAGGTGGTGGAACACTTATTAATCAAGGTGTTAAAGTATCTTCAGCAATAGCTATTACTGATTTTGCTGATTTATCATTTACAGGAGTAACTCTTACTGCAAGAGGTGCTTTGATTTACAACACAACAACTGATGGTGGTGCAAGTACTACTGATGCAGTTGCTGTATTAGATTTCGGTGGAGACAAAACTGCAACAGCTGGAACATTTACAGTTCAGTTCCCTGCATTTACAACATCTGCTGCGATTTTAAGAATAGCTTAATAAAGGTATAAAATGATATGGCTGCTTGGGGACAAGAAACATTTGGATTTGGAAACTGGGGTACACTCGGCGACCAAACTTTATCCCTAAGTAGCACAAATCTTTTAGCATCATTTTCAATAAACTCAGTTACTACTGATGCACAAATAAATTTAGGTTGGGGCGCAAAAGCCTGGGGCGCTGGAGAATGGGGAGATCTATCTGATGCTACCATAGATGTATCTGGAATATCTTTATCAACTAATATAGGAATAGTTACTACCACTGAAGAACTTAATACAGGTTGGGGAAGAGTTGAGTGGGGCAACCTTGTATGGGGTGATGCTTACACTGTTCAAGTAAATGGTATATCTTTAACAGCATCTCTTGGAGATGAAACTTCATTTACAGATATAACGATTATTGCTACAGGTCAGCAATTAACTTCAAGTATTGAATCAGTTACTGCTTTTACAGATACAGAAGTAGATATTACTGGAATAACTTTAAATTCTAACATTGGTCAAGCAACATTTAATAAATTAGATGCTGCTAATTTACAGATGTCTACGGGAATAGGTTCTGTAGATATTGCAGCTGATGGTAATATATCTATTAATGTTACTGAGCACACATTAAATACAAGTATTGGTCAAGTATTAGAAATTATTACAGCAGGACCTGCTGTAGATGGAATAGCAGCTACCATGAGTCTTGGATCTGTAGCAACAACAGCAGATGCAAATTTATCAGTAACCGGTATTGGCTTAACTTCTACAATTGGAACTGCAGTAGCAGACTTAAACCAAGAGGTAGATGTTACTGGAAATGTAGCAACTTTACAACTTGGTCAGGAGACTGCATTTAGTGACGTTACGGTGTCAGTTACAGGGTTCTCTATGGCAATGTCTATTGGGGATGCAGACGCTGTATCGGTGGCAGAGGTTACAGGTCAGTCATTATCTGCTAGTATAGGAAGTGTAACAATTACTGCTAACGCAGACATAAGTTTAACTGGTATTTTAATGAGTTCTAGTGTTGGAACAGCCAACATTACAGCATGGGCTGAGATAGATCCAAATGTAACTAATGTATGGTCAGAGGTTGATTTAGCAGCTTAATAATAGTAAAATATAAATTTAATAGGAGAATTTTTAAATGACATCAGCATATTCAACAGATCTTCAACTCGAACTTATGGTTACTGGCGAGAACGCTGGAACATGGGGTGATAAAACAAATACAAATTTAAATTTAGTACAACAAGCTATTGCAGGTTATGAAGCTGTATCTATAGCAGGTGGGGTACAAACAACTACTCTTGCAATGACTCCCGAAACTATTTCAAATGCGAGAAATGCAGTTATAAAATTTACAGGAACAATTACAGGAAATCAAACTGTAACAATTCCAGACGGAATTGAAAAAACATATATCTTAGAAAATGGAACTACAGGTTCTTTTACAGTTGCGTTTAAAACTGTTTCAGGAACAGGAGTAACTTTTGCAACAACAGATAAAGGTTTTAAATATGTGTTTTCAGATGGGACAAATGTAAATGATATTGCATTAGCTTCACCTCCAGGAGGAAGTGACAAACAACTTCAATTTAATGACTCTGGTGCTTTCGGTGGAATCACTATGGGAACCGTAGGACAGATTTTAACAACAGATGGTACAACAGCATCGTTTGGAGATATTTCTGGTGGCACAGATTGGCAAGTAGTTAAAACAACAGGATTTACTGCAGTTGCAGGTGAAGGTTATTTTTTAAATACTACATCTGGTGCATTTACAATGACACTACCCGCATCTCCAACAATTGGTGATGAAGTTGCATTCATAGATTACGCAGGAACATTTGATACAAATAATTTAACAATTGGAAGAAATTCAGAAAATATTCAAGGCTCTGCAGCTGACTTAACAGTTTCAACTGAAAGGGCAGCTAACACTTTAGTGTACACAGACGGAACACAAGGTTGGCTGTTAAAGGTTAAATAATGGCTGAGTACAGAGAGATCCAAGGAGCGGCTGTTCAGTCGTTGGCATCTAATACAGGTACGATTGAAGGTCAGATTTGGTATGACACTGCTAATAATCTTTTTAAGTTACAAAGTTATCAAGCAGCAGGCGTTTGGTCAACAGGTGGAGTTTTAGGTACTGCTAGATATTTTGCTCAAAATGGAGCAGGAACACAAAATGCAGCATTAGTATTTGGTGGACAAGCACCTGTTAAGTATAATACAGAATCTTATGACGGAACAGCTTGGACAGAAGTTAATGATATGAGCAGAGCACCAGCAGACACAACAGGTATGGGAGCAGGTGGAACTCAAACTTCTGCATTAGCGGCAGGAACACAACCTTTCTCAACATTATCAGAATCTTGGGATGGGACTTGTTGGACTAGTACTCCTGCTTTAAATTCTGGAAGAGGTTATCTTGCAGGATCTATTGAATCTAATACAGCTGGAATAGTATATGGTGGATTAGGTCCAACTACTGGAGTTGCTCTTACAGAATTATATAATGGATCAACTTGGTCTGAAGTTGCAGATTTAAATACTGCAAGAAGATCCAATGCGGGTGTAGGATCTAGTACTGCTGCTCTTGGAATGGGTGGATATTCTGGAGGCAATGTTGCAAATTGTGAATCTTGGGATGGAAGTTGTTGGACAACTGTTAATAGTCAACCTATTGCAGGGGGTGGAGCAGCTTTTGGAACTTTAGCTTTGGCTGTAAAAAAACAAGGAGTTAATACAGAATTATGGGACGGAACAAATTGGAGTACAGGAACATCATCTAGTGATAATATAAGTAATAGGAGTGGACTTGGAACTTCTTCTTTAGGATTATTAGCAGGTGGAGAATCTCCTGACAGTACAGCAACAGAAGAATACATCGGTCCAGGAATAGTAACACAAACATTAACAACAAGTTAAAAAATTAAGGAGGATAAACTATGGCACATAAAACATATCAATACTGCGTAGCAGAAAACTGGGGTAAAGGTTTCATTATGCACAATGATGCAGTAAAACTTGAATTTAAAGGTTTTCCTGGTGAAGTGTGGAGAGTGAATGCTCACAATCAAGATGCTAACGGATGGGTTTCTAGAGTCAATGGCACTCACAAAACTTTATCTGAAGCACAAGCGATTGTAGATGCAGAAGTAACTCAAGCACAAGCTGATTGGGATGCATTACCTGCAGATCAAAAAGCACCAACTGCTGGCTTTGAACTGATTACAAGACCAACAGATATAACATTAACGGAGTAAATATAAGTGGCAACTTATTACGACATATTCGGACAGAAGGTACAGTACCTTGCATCAGATCCTAGCCCTGTAACAACGGGACAGGTGTGGTATAACTCGACTTCTAATACGGCTAAGGTGGAAGGCTATGCAACAGCAGCTTGGACAACTGGAAACAATATGACCGGAACATCTGTGAGGGCTTTTCAATCAACAGGTAGTGTTACTGCAGCCGTTGCAAATGGGGGTGTTTCTTCTTCGGCTCATATTAATCAAACATCCAACTGGGATGGGACATCTTGGAGTACGGGTACTGGAAGTCCCGTATCTGGATATTCAAGAGTTGGTTTTGGAACTCAAACTGCAGCTGTTTTTGCTGGAGGACAGAATGGTCCTTCTACTCTTTACACCACTATTAATGAATATAATGGTTCTAGTTGGACAACGTCACCAGGAACTTTAGCACAAACAACAAGATCTGCAAGAGGAACAGGAACACAAACAGCTGGTTTTATTGCTGCTGGTTCTAGTGGAGATCCGCCTACAAAATTAAATCAAGCTTATGATTATGATGGAACATGTGTTGCTGCTGTTACTTCAGCACCAACAGCAGTAGATAACGCAGGAGGATCGGGTTCATCACAAAGCGCTTTTATTTTATATGGAGGAGAGGCGGCTCCAGGTATAACTAATGCTACTGTTAATTGGAATGGAACTTCTTGGACTACACTTAATTCATTAAATAATGGATCTCAAAATGTTGCAGGTACTTTTTCATCTTCAACAAGTGCATTATTTGCAGCTACGTCTTGGCCAGCAGTTGCTCCTAATGAACAATGGGATGGGACATGTTGGACTGTAATTGCAAACTTAAGCTCCCAACGTGTTAATAGTTGTGGTAGTGGAACTGGAGCTAGTGCATTTATAGCTGGAGGTTATGATAACAGTGGTCCTGATCAAAATACTTTAGCAACTGAATTATGGACTGGTGCAGGTCCTGTAACAAAAACATTAACAACAAGTTAAAAAATTATGGCAGATTATATAAATATAAATGGAACAAATATACCGATCAGAGCTTCTGATCCTAGTAATCCTATCGTAGGAGAGATTTGGTATAACTCAACTACCAATCTTTTAAAAGGACAAGCATCTCTAACAGCAGCTTGGACAACACAAGGTGCTTATCCACAAGCTGTTAGAGATGCTTTTGGTTTTGGTGCATCAAGTACGACAGCCCTTGTTGCTGGTGGATCAACAAGTGCTGCAAGAAAAGCTGATGCTTTTTCATATGATGGTTCTTCTTGGACAACTTTAAATTCAGTACCAACACCTCTTAATGGTTTAGATGCTGATGGTCCTATATCTGCAGGGATAACTGCTGGGGGTAATACTCCAGGGTCTCCTGTAGCAACAAATACTTCTTCTTTCGATTTTGATGGTACAAATTGGACTTCAAACCCTACTTTACCTATAGGTAGATCAGGTCACGCAACAGTTGGAGGTGCAGCAGCACAAACAGCAGCTTTAGCAATTTCTGGAGAAGGTGGGGCAGGTGCTGGTACAAGTACTTCTTCTTGGGATGGTTCTACTTGGACAGCTGGAGCAGATATACCAGATTGGGCTCAAGGGACATCTGGGGGTGGAACAACTAGTGATGCTTTTGTTCAAGGACGTGTCGCTGCAGGATATGCAGAAAAAACTAAAAATTATGACGGAACATCTTGGTCTGCTGGAAATGATGCTAATTTGTCACACAATTATGGTGGAGCCGGTGGAGCTGCAACATCAGGATTAGTTTTTGGTGGAACTCAAACTCCTAATCCAGGAACACGAACAGCACAAGCTGAAAGATATGATGGTACATCTTGGTCAACAGATGCCTCTATGAATGAAGCTAGAAGTAATGCTCATGGAAAAGCAACTGTATCGGGTGGTAATGCACTATGTGCTACAGGAAATCCTGGGCCTCCAGGATATTCTACTGAAAATGAATCATATCAAGGAGCAGGACCAGCAACAGTTACTTTAACTACTTCTTAAACTTGACTTACAAGTCTAAATAGTTATATTAAAATCATTACATTAAAGGAATAAACAATGACTGAAAAAAGAAATATAAAAGACCTTGTTGATAAAGAATCTGATAATTTACATAACATATTAGACCCAAATGACGTTACCGATTTTAAAGGTATGGTTGATGAGTTAAGAGATACTTGGACTAAAAAACAAGTGTTTAGAACTGAAACAGAAATGAGATTTTCAGTTTTAAATGATATGAAATATCCAACTAAAGCTTCTAAATATTGGCAATGTGTTAGAGAACAAAATGTTTATTTAGAAAATTTAATGAGTTTATCTTTTGACTATAGAAGAACTGAAGTTAAATTAAAAAGACTTCAACAAAAATTAAAAGATGAAACTGATGAATTAAAAAAAGAATTAATTCAAATAGATATTGATGAAAAAACATATTCTAAAGCTAATATGGAATTGACAGCAAAAGATAGAATGAGAGAAATTAGATTATGGTCTAAACTTAAAAAAGAAGTGGATGACGGTACTTTTGATAAACAAAATGTTAATACTCATCAATTAGAATCATACCATAAAATAATGTTGAATAGAAAAGATACTTTAACTCCTGGATCATCACAACCAGAAGTGTTTAATGTATTGGGTCAATTACAAACAATTGAAAGAGTTAAAAAAGAAAGAGGCCAACTTGAACATACCAAAAGAGAAGCTTTATCTCAGGAATCAAAGCTTGGAGCAAAACCCGAGTAATCAAAAACAAACAGATCTCTATAAAAAAGTTAGGGATCATATAAAAAAAACAGGTTTTATTATTAATCCATTATTAGTAGTTAAAGATGGAGATAGATATAAAGTTTTATATGGTAACAATAGATATTTATCAGGATTAGAATTAGGTTTTAAAGAATTTCCAATTCAAGTGTTGGAAAATGATGAAGTTTCTACTATAAGAGAAGCAGCAAAAAACTATAAAGAAATAAACTTAGATGAAATTTAATGCTGTATTTTTAGGTCAGTCGATATTAAAGTATCAAGTGCCGTTTGATATTTATGTAGCAATAAATCAAATCTATGAATCTAAATTTAAAGAACTTAAACCTGCTAATCAACAACTTGTGGGTAAAATTGAAAATGAACATAGTTTATTTTATAATGGTGATGACCAATCAAAAATGAAAAATCATAATTTACTACCTTTAACTATTTTAAAATGGTTTGAAGAATGTTATAAACATTATTTAGATTGGAATAAGATAAAAAATTATCAAATACATATGAATTCTATTTGGGTAAATGAAATGAAAGAACACGAATATAATCCAATTCATGTGCATCAAGGAAATTCTTATACTGGTTTATCTAGTGTTATGATTTTAAAATTACCAGAAAATTTTGGTGTGGAATATTCATCAAGTGAACACCCACAAAATGGAAAATTACAAATATTAGGTTCTGCATCTGGTCAGTTTTCAAAAATTGATTATCAACCAGAAGTAGCACCAAAAGATTTTTATATTTTTCCATATGATATGAGGCACTGTGTATATCCATTTAATGGAAATGGTTTAAGACGAACCTTAGCTGCAAATTGTGATGTAGATTATAATCCAATTCAAAATAGAGGAGTAAATTAATGTACGAAAATACAATAATAACAGAACCTAAATGGAAAAGTTGGCTTATAGAAACAACTACTCCACTCCTTACACCCGAACAATGTAAAATGGTTATTGATTGTGGAAGGTCTCAACCTCCACAAAAAGCTATGGTTGGTATGAACAAACCAGATGGAGGTGTTAATACTAAAAAAAGAATAACTACAATTTCTTGGATACCTTTTCAAGCATTACCACAGCTCTATCAAACATTAGATACTTTTATACAAAAAGCTAATTTAAATCATTTTGGTTTTGATGATATTAGAATTACAGAAAATGCACAGTTTACAGAATATCCAGAAGGTGGTTTTTATGATTGGCATATGGATACTGATGTTGTAGGTGCACACGAGCCACCGGTTAGAAAAATATCAATGACCTTATTATTAAATGACCCTAATGAATTTGAAGGAGGTCATTTAGAATTGATGGCTCCTGGAAAATATAAACCTATGAAACAAGGACATGCTACTTGTTTTGCATCATTTTTAAATCATAGAGTTAATCCAGTGACGAAAGGTATGAGACAATCTCTTGTTGTATGGTTTGGAGGTAAACCATTTAGATGATTAGAGAAGAATTTTTTCCTACCAGTATTTTTGCTAAAGATATAAAATTAGATAATAATAAATTAACACAAGATATTATTAATTGGTCTAATCAAGATCAAGGAGTACAGAAAACTAATTACAAAGGATGGCACTCTACAACTGATATGGCATCAAAACCAGAATATCAAAATTTAGTTAATGAATTAATGATTATGTGTAAAGATGTGTTTAAAGAAGAATGGTTAGATAGAGAACCTGTTCTTGGTAACATGTGGGCTAACATAAATCCTAAAGATGGAATGAATCAACCTCACATACATCCAAACTCGTTATTTTCAGGTGTATATTATGTTAAGTCAAACCCACAGGCTGGAAGACTTAAAATATACGACCCTAGACCAGGAGCACAAATAGTAATGCCTGCAAGACTAGAAGGACAACCTCCTAAACATTTATGGAGAGATGCAAACCTTGATCCATTTCCAGGACGTATTATAATGTTTCCCGCATGGTTATGGCATAGTGTTGAACCTAATCAATCAGATGATATAAGGATATCAATAAGTTTTAATTTTATACAACATGGCTTTTAATAAATATCAAGTAATCAAAGGAGCACTTAGCTACGAGTTAGCTAATTTTGTATTTAACTACTTCTTACTTAAACGTGACGCAGTAGATTTTATGTATAAAAATAACATAATCTATGACAATGGAATGTTTGGCACATGGACTGATCAACAGATTCCAAATACCTATTCACACTATGGGGATCATGTAATGGAAACTTTACTTGTTAAAGTATTACCCGTTATGCAAAAAGAAACAGGCCTTGATTTAGTGCCCACATATTCTTATGCAAGAGCTTATAAAAAAGGTGATGAATTAAAGAAACATAAAGACAGACCAAGCTGTGAGATATCTACCACTATTAATTT
>Ga0209535_1002576_pt1 | contig 11817 bp, 15 predicted proteins | sample LinPmetageLP28_FD_184041 | JGI IMG/M metagenome (GOLD analysis project Ga0209535, IMG submission 184041) | Marine viral communities from the Pacific Ocean - LP-28 (SPAdes) (version 2) | ecosystem: Environmental > Aquatic > Marine > Oceanic | place: Pacific Ocean | collected 2009-08-22
TAGCGTCATCTTCGTCGAGCACATGATGTGCAGTAGAGAGTAACTGGGCAGTCTCAAGAATCATTTTGACTACGTGCTTATCGCACTGAGCTTGAGCGGAGTTAATCGGGCAACGTGATAAGTAGAAGATGTTCATGAGTTAGAGTATACCCCCCGTCTTGAATTTTACCAGCGTCTTCTTTAGATCATTCACTAAATAAATATACACCATGGCTATCAACCCCAATGATGCAGTAACTAGGGCTGATCTTAATCAACAACTAGAGATACACGCAAAAACTATTGAGCTTCAGGTCCTACTATCAAAGCAACAGGAAGAGATTCTTGATCAAATTGATACTTGCGTAGAAGATCACAAGAAAATCAAAAGAACACTGGATATCCTAGAAAGGAGAACCTGGAAGCAGGGCTGGCTCTTTTGGGGTATGATATTCTCTCTTATTACCACAGCAGCGACCGTAATTTCAAAGGCAAGCACATAATGACTGACACCCACAAGCAACTTCTCGATAGGATCGTCAACATACAGAATGACGAATGTCCGTCCGTCTCCTATGAAGACAGTGAGCGATACCAACGGACACTTGAGGATGCTTCAGTATTGCTTGAGGATGAGATCAGGAAGTTAAAAAGCAGAGCCGTTTAGTTGCCATCATCTTCTTTGTCATTGTTGCGGATTCCGCCACCCTCTTCAAATCCTCTAGGATATCTAGCTCTAAGCTTCTGTAAGTTAGCCTTAGCAACCTCTTCTAGACTTAAGTGCAGATTCTTAGCAGCCATCGCGACGTAGAACAGAACGTCCCCTAGCTCCTTCTTAGCGGCATCTAGATCTAAATCCTTGCCATGGAAGGTAGCCTTTTTAATAAGCTCACAATACTCACCAGCCTCACCAGCGATGCCTAGTGCCCAGTTTAAGTTAGCTTGCTCCCTATTAATGTTAGGGTTTGCGGTGCGAGTACATTCTTGTTGAAATTGATTAAAGTTCATTATCTCTTATCTCCTTATTAGATTGCCAAACTGATTTTAAAAGTATGGGGTTTACACCCCCTTGTTCCGCAAAAGAAATCATCGCGTTGAGATCTTTAGGCAAACACTTACCTCCGAAGCCTCTGTTATTTTTAAATACCGCCGTGTGCATGGGGTGAATCCTAGGATCTAAGAGCCACGCCTCACGCGCTGCATTCCAATCGACACCCATACCCTCACAAATTGAGTAGATTTCATTACAGAATGCAATCTTGGTAGCATAGAAACAGTTCTCCATATACTTAGCCATTTCCGCTGTTTTTGCATTGGTTTGATGGTAAGCCTTCATGGGACCTGTGACAGGTAGATAATAGTCTATAGCCTCTGAGCAGTCCTTAGAATTACCTCCGAAGGTGAAGAAAGGCGTATCTTTTACCTCAGTGTGGAAACTGTAAGGGGACCAATAGGTTGACTCACCACAATATTCAGGTGCAAACACAATCCGTAGACCATGCTTACTTGCAAGCTCGTCGGTAGTTCCAACGGATACTGTGGACTTAAGAATAACAAGAGGAGTCTTCAACCAACTGGCAACGTCTTCTACGATTGAAGCATCGCAAGAGCTATCGTCACGCATTGGAGTAGGGACACAAATAACCCCAAGATCACATTCATTGATCTCTTCCTTAGTATGGCTGTCCTCTTTATTTGGATCAAACACACGAACCTCGTAATGGTCCTTAAAGAAATTATACATGGCTTTACCCACGTATCCATAACCTATAATTGCTACTTTGCTTCCCATCTTCCTGAATATACCTCTCTCATCTCTGACTCACAGTTTTGATAATCCATACCCTGTGATAGCATGGCTGTAGTTCGTGCATCAATGTAACGCCTCAGTTCATGAAGTTCCGAGGGTGTAATTGCGAATTTGTTATCTCTCCCAGGTAGAGACTTGTCGGTTGTGAAATGTTTTTCGATATAACCTACATTAAACTCTAAGGACATTTTAGCCGCATCAACCCCCTCGGTATGGTCACTATACCCTACCGGAACAGGGAAAGTGTATGTTAAGTTACGAATCCTAGTAAGGTTTGCGTTCTCCATAGGGCACGGATATGCTGCAACGCAGTGGAACAGGATAAGATCTGGCTTTCTTAAGATACAATACGCCTGATCAACCTCATCAATTATTGCGGTGCCTGTGGATAAGAATACTCGATCAAAGTGATCATTGCAGAAGTGCAACAGCTTTTTATTTCTAATTTCTGCGCTTGGTATCTTAACATCAGTTCTCCCAAGAGAAGATAGCATCTTCGCATCATCTACAGAAAATACTGAAGCTAAGAATTTAATACCGATCTCATCACAAAACTTAATTAAGCCCTTTACTTGATCAATAGAGAGTTGTGCTTTTTCATAAATCTCTCGTCTACCATCATCATCCCAAGGACCTTCCTTTAAATTAGTGGTAGAGAAAATTTGGAATTTAGCATACTGTGCTCCTGCGTTTTTCGCAGCCCTAATCATGAAGTTAGCTAACTCCATGTCGCCCATGTGATTCCAACCAATCTCTGCAATTAAGTCTGTCATACGTAATACCTATCTCCCTTATCTCTGTCTAACACCTGTTCTGCAAGCCACAGATTCTCTTCATCATGAATATCAATACAAGAATTGAAATCGTCATTGCTTACAATAGCCACATTGTCCCCAAGCCTCTTACCTTTTTTAATAATAGATGATCTAGTGGCACAAGCGACACCTGTATCCTCACGATAAATAAGGACTTTACTGTCTGCTTGTCTTGGAAGATAAGCATCCTCGGTAATGCGATAAGGCGGTGATTGGCCTTCGACACCCCAAAACTTTTTATGAGTAGGGTGTGCAATAAAAGAACTGTCCACGCTCTCATCGTTAATTAACTTATCTACAACAGCATCAATCATCCACTTGTGTCTAAAGATATCTGTAGTCTGTAGGTATACAACAATATCAACGGGTTCACCATTACCTTCTAACCAAGTTACAGCGTGCTTGAGTGCGGACTCAGAGGAAGATTCATCCTTTGCAAGATGTGAAGGACGTATGAAAGGAGCTTCCGCTCCGCACTGCTTAGATATTTCTGCTATCTCTAGAGAGTCTGTACTAACTATTACACGATCAACCCTTTTACTTTCCAAGGCTGCTTTAATCGTGTAATAGATTAAAGGCTTACCTAGAAGCGGTTGTATATTCTTTTTAGGAAGTCCAACAGAACCTCCTCTTGCTAGTATTATAGCTACTACACTCATCCCATCCCCTTCCAAGTAGCGCAACCATAAGTCCAGTGATGGTCACAGATGGTCTCAGGATCATACACAGAGTGCAGCCCCTTATCTTTCAGTATCTTAGCCCAGTGGCGATCTTCTTTGCCGCTGATGACCTCACAGAAAGGCTGCTCTTCCCACACGCGCATTGGTATAAAAGAGAAAGCATTATGGAAGAAAGGATCTTCTAGATCGTTGCTCTCTGGCAAATTGATCATACTTTTATCATGAGAGAAGTTGTGCCAAGCATTTTTAGGGACAAGCCTTCTACCCTTGTAGATTGGACGTTGCCTGCCTATAACTCCAAAGCAACCCTCTTGATCAAGATAGGATTCAAGCTTCTGCCCTACTTGCTTAACTTCACAATGAGCCGAAATACAGCAAACATACTTGCAGTCTAGCTTTGAAAATCCAAGATTCAGAGATTTACCCGGTGAGTATTCATTCTTTGGGATTGTTGCAAACTTAGGTTGAAACATCCTAGCAATGGATAATGAATCATCGGTTGATTCATTATCCACAATCACAACATCTGACTCAGGGAAGTGATCTTTGATGGATTGTAGCGCATACCCTACCCATTTCTCCTCATTCTTAGTCCTAACCAAGAATCCAAACTTACTACTCATAGTTTTCCTCCATATGATCGACAATCCTAACAGACGCGCTACCTTCAGGACCAAGGAACTGTCTAGGGCTATCCCCATACAAAGCCTTAATATCAGGAGATGACCCCGGTTTAATATCGTAGTTCTCTACAGTTGATTCCTTACCTAGCATAGTAACTTCTTTCATAATAGACGAACCCGTGTTGATAATCTTACTAGCTATTGTAATAAATTCCATGGATGAATGGGGGTACCAGGACTCGTCTGAAAAGTTTAAATACTTTTTATGTTCTTGTCGTATAGGGTCCTTACCTCTAGTCTTAAGGAGAGGAGTGTAACCTTCTTCTAAAAGTTCTTCGCAAATGTTGCTAACATTCACCTTAGAGAAATCTCTGGCTCGGGGGTAGACTACAAGTGCATACTTTAAAGAAGAGTCCAGGCCATACTTAGTGTAAACGTGTTCAGGGTTTATGAACACGTCATATTTAGGAGATCCCAAATACAAATTCTTTTCACTCAGACAATCGAAGTGTTTAGCAAAATACTCTGAGGGGAAGACCACATGATTTACCTTGTTGATGTATCCTCTATACAACTTAGAGAAATCATACATATAAGTAAGCGAGTAGGATACCGGAGATGCCTCAGCACCAATACCTTCAACACAAACAGTTATGTCTCCTGAGTTCCCATACTTGAAATTAAACTCAGACATTAACTTATCGCACACAGCCCTGTTAGATGTACTGCAAGGATTGTTGTACTTATGATTAGGGGTGAGAGAGACTACTACCTCATGTCCTCGACTCTGTGCTTCTAGAGCCACTGGGATAAAGTATCTCCAAAAGGTCATCTCAGTTAAAGGGAAGTGAACTTTCATTTCTTAAACTTAAATAGAATATAAAGCTGGGGTAGGTCTTCCCACAAACTCAAAAGCTTAACAGAAATATCGTCCCAATAGGTAATGCCCTTCACTTTTAAAACTTTAGGAACTTCTTCTGCTATTGCTTTGTTTAAATCAGTATAGCCAAACTTATTACAATTATGCATGAAATTTTTCGCTTCAGGTAACTTTGCATACTCATCGTCCCAAAGAAGCGACCACAGGTAATTACCCTCGACATATGCGTGCTCTTGTTCTTCACCTTTAATCCAACCAATTTTATATTGATCAAACCTCCAATGATCCCCAAGACCCCAGTCCAGATAAGCGATACCTCCCTCCTCTAAGTGGTCATATATCTTTTTAATGAACGACTCGGGATCTTTAGCAAAGTAAGGGCAGCGAGTAGATATAATTGTGTCATACTTCTTGGGAAGAGACCAGTCTGAATTGATCTCCCAGTTACCAAGAGATAAATCATAAAGATCCCCTTGAAATATATTATTATCAGCAAAGCCTAAAAGCGCAACATCACCCTTTGGCTCAATCATGCTATTGTAGAAAGGGATTACGAAAGAATTACTTTTACCCATTTAAGTTTCAAATATGTGGTAAGGTTCCACTTGCTCTAATTTAGCTAAAAGATCATTTGTATTCTTATCCGACAAAGCATTAGTGAGCCACGTAGAAAAATGGTAAGTTGCTGCTAAGTCTCCGCTAATCAATTCATCGGTAGGAGGAGCACAATTGCTGTAATGAACCTTAATACCATCGAGGTTGAGCTTTCTATAGGAAGACTCATATATATGTCCCGTCTTATGCCCTTTGTATAGGGAGAGATGAGTGTAGCCATGATTCTTCAACGCTTCAACAGCTTCTGGCGATATCCTAAAGGCAGGAGGTCTGAATACCTTTGTAAAGTTTAAGCCGGTATCCTTTATAATATTTTCAATAGCTGTTAGCTTGGTATCAAGAGTGGCATAGTCATTAGATAAGAACTCATCATTGTTACTAGGAGGACAGCTATGATTATACCCGTGAACATTCAGTGCTACGTTATCATGCTGAGATATTAATTTTAATCTCTGGATAAACTCAGGGTGCTCATTCAAAGTATAAGGACCATCACCGTCACGTATCATGGCGAAGGTTACAAATAAATCAACCTTTAGACCGGCTTCCAAAAGTCTTTCTACATTATGCCAAAGCTCGAAGCTTTGTGTTGGCCTTGGGCAAAGATCATCAATCCCTATTTGAATTTTCATTTTTGTTTACAAGTATTTTGTACTCAGGGAAGTACAGATAATCAATGTTAGTTCCTAAGAAGCAGTTAACACTATGCTCTGGCGTTTCACAAATTGGCTCCCGATCATTGAAACTGGTATTTAACAGAATCGGGACTCCAGTCTTCTCATGAAATTTACTGATAATATTGTAGTAACTCTTGTTCTGCTCTTTGTTAACAGTTTGAACTCGTGCTGTGCCGTTAACATGTTCAACCGCAGGAGCTAAACCTAGCTTATGCTTCTTGAAGTTGAAAACAAAAGACATGTAAGGAGAAGGGAAACACTTCTCAAACCAACTAGAAGAGTACTCTTCTAAAACACTTGGAGCAAAAGGTCTAAAGGACTGGCGGTGTTTAACCTTCTCATTAATCAAGTCCTTCATATCGTTGCTTATAGGACTGGCTAGAATGCTCCTATTACCTAAAGCCCTCCTACCAGATTCACTTCTACCTTGAAACACAGCAACTATCTTATCATCTACCAATAGGTCTACGCAGTCATCAACAGACACACCTTCCTTAATGGTTAAGGTATCCTTCTTATCTTCTAAGGATTTTCTAACGTCGGATTCCGAGTATCGTTCTCCAAGATAAGGTGACTCGAAGTGATCGACACGAGGGTTGCCTAATACGTTATGCCAGTAGTGTTGGCAGGCTCCAATCGTGTGACCTCCATCGTAGGGTACGGGAGGTACAAAGAAGTTATCAAAAGAATCCTCATACTTTAAGAGTAGGTTACCTAGAGCGACTGAATTTAAAGCAACACCTCCCGCGAAGCAAATGTTTCTTGATTTCACCTCAGAACCCCCCACCGTAATCTTACTCGGTGAGTTTAGAGTAGTAGTTAAGCATTCAATTATTTCAAATATTGAATCCTCCGTAACCTTTTGAAGGGCTGCTGCTAAGTTATACTTTTCCTGCTCGTCCTGCTCCGCTATCACTCGATACTTATTAAGATAGGGGTGAAAAACTTCTTCTTCAGGTGGAACGTATACTCCCCTCTTTGCACCAGCAGGGGGAGTGCTTACCAAGGAGAAATCCTCTTTGACCATCTTCAGGATATCTGCATAGTACTTGTCAGGATCTCCTAGAGCAGCCATTGCCATAACTGTACCCGCTTGATGGCCTCTAGGGTACCCTGCGGATAGCTTAAAGACATATCGCGTAAGACGGCCCCACAGCCTGCCTAGGCTGAACTTATGATTAGGTATTGATAGGATCCTAGTAATGACTCTGTCTTTTGCGTAATAAACACAAGTAGATTTAGGACCATCATCTTCGTCACCCTCACTATCCAAAGTTATAATGAACGAATCCTTCAAATTTGAAGAATAAAAAGCATGGGCTGCGTGACAGAAGTGATGGGGATAGAAATTTACATCTAGTTCTTTATTACTTAAGTTATTTTTTGGATACGCCGATACCCAATGATCAACATCATTTAAAGTGAGACCGTTCTTTTCTAGATAATACTTCTTAAGGTACTCAAGGCTATCACCCCCAGACTCCTTAATTCGTGTATATCTTTCGAACTCAATGTGTTCTTTAACAACACCATCCTCCATAACACAATACCCACCATCATGCCAATCATAGAGGCCCACAATTCTAGTTACCATATAAGTTTCCTACCTTTTCCTACACTTTCAATTATAGAACAATAATCTTCGCACACATCGTCTAAGGATTTCATAGGGGAGAGAATTGAGTATAGCTCAGAGTAATTCTCATAACCAACCCCTCGCTTACCAACATATTCTGGTATGCTACCACCTTCCGTATGATAGAGTACTGGTAAGCCACAAGACATAGCCTCAAGAACGTGATTCGCACCAGCCTCTAACTTGGAAGCGGTAACATAGAAGTCGTGCTTAGGAAGCTCCACCGCCAATTGCTCCTTACTCATTGGAGGTATATGTCGAGTTGGTTCTTTAATATCAAAGCAAGGGCGACCTATAAAAGTAAACTCAACATTTAAAGCGTCTTGATCCCTTTGCAATTTTTCATAAATCTCCTTACCTTTCATTGGGTTGTCGGACCAATGGTGAGTAACTACTTTTAATTTTTTATTGAAAAAACTTCCGTCAGCAACATTTGGTATTACATACGTTGGGATGTCTGCATATACGCTTAGTTGTCTCTTAGCCCATTCACTTGGGTAAACAATAGCAGCAGCAAAGGGTAATGTCTGACGTAACAGTGTAGTCAGTTGAGGTTTACCATGAGTTCCAATGTCACCTACTCTCTGAACGACTGGTAATCCAGATTCGTATAGGTGCTTTGCCGTCCTAGGGTCACTCACGAAAGCCACATCACACTTATCATCTAAGTGAAATATGACATCATGTCCATTCTTTACTAAATGGTCTTTAAGCCTACTTAGTAACACATTCCCACCACCCCATGCGGTAGTGGCTTTCTTAGGAGTATTTCCAAAAACAATTCTCATTTATTTTGTTAGTAAAACTTGGCCGTAGTTAATTTCATCATCACTAAGATCTCTATCATCTTGGAAGATACGCCTATCCATTATGATTAGTTCCTTAGACTCATCCTCAATGCCGTCAATAACGTGGCTGCACTCGATATCGTCTTGAGTTTGTTCTTTATGATAGTCATCAAAGAGTAGAATCTTCTCATATTTGTCCTTCGTGTTTTCCCAATCCTGCCTCACGACATCAGCGGTATGATCTCCATCAATGTAGATAAAGTCATAGGAGGAGTCATCTTTACTAAGATAGTCCTGGGACTTTTCCTTTACAATCTCAACTTGGTTTGTCCATTCGTTAGGAAATACACCCTTTAAATGATCCCACAATCCATAGTCAAAAAAAGGATCAATAGTAGTAACTATACCACCTCCAATTTCACTCATGGCTTTGGCAGCACATATACAAGAGTATCCTCTACCAAATCCAATCTCCAGGTAACTCTTAATGTTATATCTTCTTATGAGAGAGTAGATAAGCATTCCTCTTTCGTAATTAGGACGAAAGAAACAACCCTTGGTCTTATAAAATTCAGAATCTGGACCTCTACTCTTGTAGGCAGTGAAGTGACCTATCTGGTCGAAGTCACCTAGCCTTAATTGTTCCAGTGGATGTCCCAGTTCTTGTAACTTATCTTTAATATGAGTTTCTTTCATTTAACCTTCCTTTAATAACCATAACTAGCTTCATGTGATCATGTCGCTTAAAATCCGCATGACAGTGCTCACATAGCTTTTTCATACCACATACCCCATGGGTAGACGCATTTAAAGTTATATTCTGAGGGTATGCCACCATCTCTGAACTATGATGTCCACATATCACTATAGCAGATTGAGTGCCAACAGCGGTAGCCGCATGTACCAAGCCACCCTCGTTACTTAAAAACATTGCACTCTTACCTATGAGGGCTGCTGCTTCTCTAAAGCTTGTCTTACCAGTAAAATCTATAACAGAATTTAATACCTTACTACCAGCAGCACCTATCTGAACAATTGGCACATGATCTTTTAATTCATCAACAACAAGTTGCCATTTCTCCCAGGGGTATTGGCGATTGACGGTATAACTTTGCTTGGAATGAGGCTCTATAGTTAGAAATATATCAGGAAGTTCTGACGTTAACTTAGACACTTTCCCAATCTCTTCCTCTGTAAAAAACAGGTCACATTTCAATTCTGGGTCGGGGATACCATAGTATTCACATATGGTTTGAATGATATGTTTATCTTTCTTATGAACTGCCTTCTCGGAAGTGTCTGAGATACAGTAGTTAGTTTCCTCTCTCCCTAAGTCCAGAATGAAACAGTTTTGAGTATGCTCAGTAACAAAGTTAGGGTTATTTAAGAATATATCACTGGACACTATCTGCCCCCCATTTACGGGTAAGCATGGCCTTTTTGACCTCTTAGTTATTTCCCTGGCTGCTGCCGTCCAGGTTAGATGTCCTCCTAATCCCATTGTTTAAACATTCCTTCGTATTTGTTAGCAGTCCAGGCAATATCAAGATCAAGCCTTTCAAATTCTTTAGGCATTTCTAAAACTTTTAGAACTCCTTCAACCACAACATTAGTGTCAATCTTAGGAGGTAGATATAGAGGCACTTTGTCTCCATAGTTATAGTCCTCCTCTAACTGTAAGACTACACCATTACCTTTAATCAGTTCAGGGGTTCCACCATTATGTGAGCACATCACGGGAACTCCACAAGCTAGAGCCTCTACAACCGTATTCGGGCATGAGTCTAACCAAGAGATAAAAAGCATTGCATCTGCGGAAGCGTATATTGAAGGAAGATCCTCATGATGATACTTTTTCAGCATGAGGACATTGTCTGGTATGTCTAAGTTAGTCTTATAATCCGCTCCACCAAGAACCATTAGGCAAACATGACTGAGCTTGGGACTTTTAAATGCTTCTATAAGTTCCTCTAGTCTTTTATGCCTCCTCCAAGACGCGGAGGTTACACAAACCTTTTCATAATTTTTTGCGCGTTCGTCAGGAAGTGCAGCAGAAACATAAGGGTGAAAGGATGGAGGAACACCATTATGAATTACAGTATTATCTTTTATAATGCCTGTAAACTTTTCATATACTTTTTTAGAGAAGTCCGATTGAAATACAATCTTATCAAACATCTCATAACACTTAAATATAGGGTTATTTAACGAATCACAATTAGGGTTGTGTTTATCAAAGTACAATCCGTCCAACCTTAAGATATTGTTGCACCCTGGTATGTAAGGACCAGTTATGATTGAGATATTGTTGAACGGATCTCGGTGGTTAACGTCAACCTGCTTATGGCGTGCAAACTTTAATGCGTCCCTAAGTCTGGTTGCGAAGATGTTGGGACCACCCGAATCACCAATATTATTTACGTGAAATTTGCTCATAAGGGGTTCTCTGCCGAATCTCGTTGGCCGTATCATGCTGTTCTTTCATACTATGCTTATGCACGTTATCAGGAGTTTTCACATTATAAACATACATAAAGTGCGGAATGTAGACTGATCTATAAGGACCCGCCATCTCTAGCATAGGATACATGAACGCAGTATCCCCACCCGCCCTGATTGGAGAATCATCACTCTTCCTTAAATCCTTTCTCTTAATTTTTCTCCAAAGAAACGCTTTCCAACTGCGAAGGTGAGTCGTTGTGTATCTAAGCTTACGCAACTCATCCCAAATCGGAGGGTTCTGTGCGAAGCCTGCTTGAAACTGTGAGCCATCCCACTGAAGAAACTGACCATAAGTTATCCAAGCCCCATTATCATATGCCTCTGCTAACCTATCTAGAACCTTGTTGTCAGGTAGCCAATCGTCACCATCCAGGGTTAAGCAAATGTCATCATCATCTATCTCTTCACGAGCCATGATCTTTTGATAGTTCCCAACTTGATAGGTTTTTTTCGTATTAGTAATAAGTATGATACGAGGATCCTCCCAAGCCATTTTTGAAACTATCCCCCTAGAGGTGTCTTCGGATAGGTCATCCACAACGTAGCAGACCCAGTCCTTACATTGTTGATTTTGAAGAGATTCCAGGCACCTCTGAATATATTCGGCTGCATTGTAGCAAGTAGTTATAACTCTAAACATTTTTTCCATTTCTCTAAGATTACGTTATCATCACACTCGTAATCCTTAGAACTACGAGTGTTGGAATCAAAGCCTCTATACTCTATACCCATCTTCAAACATTCGCCTTGAATCATAGGTAAGCATTCTCTTCTAGAGGAGGCGTATACAACGTCCAATTGATTATAGACCT
>Ga0209535_1002577_pt1 | contig 11813 bp, 12 predicted proteins | sample LinPmetageLP28_FD_184041 | JGI IMG/M metagenome (GOLD analysis project Ga0209535, IMG submission 184041) | Marine viral communities from the Pacific Ocean - LP-28 (SPAdes) (version 2) | ecosystem: Environmental > Aquatic > Marine > Oceanic | place: Pacific Ocean | collected 2009-08-22
TTCTCACAACAACCACTTACATTGCAGGGCAGAGGTTATTGGTTTGACCTTTACATGTGTCTTTGAAGTGCAGACATTGCCAAGAGCACTTCACTTTTAACCAGGAGCCAACATGGACAACCAACCAGATTATAAGTTCAACGAAGGAGCGCTAATACAAGAGCTCAAAGAATATATTGATTCTACTTACGGCGGGCATTACTCTAAAAACAAATTTCAATCTACAGAATTTATATCTGACTGCGGTCATGGCATAGGTTTCTCTATTGGCAATATCTTAAAGTATGCCCAGAGATATGGTCGCAAAGGCCACAGAATAGATCACCGAAAAGATCTTATGAAGGTATTACATTATGCAATCATTGCACTAAGCGAACACGATAAGACCAAGGAAGAAGAAGAAGATCTCTGGACCATAGAACAAGTCGAGGCAGATGCAGATAATGAAGAGGGGCCTTGGTGAGCGAAATTCATTACAATGTTTTTTCGTTGCCAGCGGCATTGATGATAGAACATGATATGGCCGATGGCCTGGTGCAAACTTTAAACAACTACCTGGACAAAGAGCGACTAAGCCAGGACAAAAAATCAGCGGGCCATAATTTAATTGGCCAGATCCACCAGGGCGAACAACTGGAAATGGATTACGAGCTGGAAGAACTTAAAGTATTTAGAACCATAGTGGAGAACCTGGGCGTTAGTTATCTTCGTCATTTTGTTGAGTTTACCAAGTCGCAGATCCAACCAAAGACAGTATCAATGGATAAACTCTGGTCGGTTCATTCTTATGCTGGAGATTACAACCCGATCCACGATCATCTTACGTCTTCGCCGATGGGTATTTCTTTTACCTGCTGGACCAAGATCCCAGATCAAATCGCCAAGCCTGGCGAAGAAGACCAGCAGCAATATGATCTTTATAACAGCTCCGGAGCCATAGACGGCTACATCAATTTTACTTATGGCCTTAATCAAACTGGAGATCCAGAAAGATTGCGGCCCTCACAATCACGTTACATTAAACCAGAGGTTGGTAAGCTGCTTATGTTTCCTTCCTGGATGCAACACTGTGTCTATCCGTTCTTCGGAGACGGCGAGCGCAGAACTGTGGCAGGTAACCTCAACGCTTTTAATTTAACACCCGAACAAATACAGGAGGCCAGCAATGGAGTTTAAAGTAGGAATATATGAAGACATGCCGTTTGAAGAGTACAACGAGATCCCGGCATACCGAGCATCGGACATCAAACAAGTAGAGCAATGTGTCTACACCTGGAAGAATCAAAAAGGTTTTTCTGAATCACCAGCTTTGCTGGAAGGTAGAGTGCAACACACGGTGTTCCTGGAGCTGCACAAATTTGACGATGAGTTTGTGATACAGCCAAACATCGACCGCCGAACAAAAGCTGGCAAAGAGGCCTACGAAGATTTTATTGGAGGCATTGCCCACAGAACACCCATCACTCAAGACTTATATGAAACCTGCATGGAGCGCAGAAAAACAGTCCAGGATCTTATTCCTAACGGTGAAAATGATAGAACTGAGTTGACTGTTTGTTATATGTTTCATGGCCAACCATTTAAGTCTAGGTTTGATTGGTATGACGGCCAACACGTTTGGGATCTAAAAACATGCCGGGACGCATCGCCCAGAGGATTCAAACAAGCGATTAATAATTTTAAATACCACATGCAAGCTGCACTTTATGTTGATGCCTGCAAGGCCGTTGGATTGCCTGTAGATGGATTTTCTTTCTTGGCCCAGGAGAAGGCCCACCCCTACCCTTATGTGGTTTACACCATGTCAAGCGAGGCTTTGGAATATGGTCGAGCTAAAAACGAACAGGCTTTGCATTTATTATTAGAATCGCAGAAGAATGACAGCTACAAACCCTACAACCTAGAGGGAGTCCAGATTGTAGAGTTGCACGATTTGTATTAAAGAAATTTTTTAAGAACCAACACAATTCCAATAACCACTTGCATAAACTAAATGCTTGGTTCTAGTGATTATTTCTTCAGTTTCTAATGGACTTCCACAAACATAAGCGACTGCATCTTGAAATCTGTTAAAGTCTTTTGGATTTATTACTGCAATCAATTCAGCTTTCCAATGCAAATCATTAATAGATGAGGGTTCGACAACTTCGTGATATTTATTAGCTAGTTGATAAAACTCTTCAAAAGATTTTTGTCTTTCTTCGTGAGTGTACTCAACTCTTTTTGCAAACTTTGGGTTTTCTACTAATTTTAAACTCATATCTTTTCTCTATTGTGTAAGATTCATTTCCTACATAGATATAATAGCAAATGTGTAGGAATATGCAAGTATTTGCACAAATAAATATTAATCTATTTTAGGTCAACGATTCGTAAATATCTATGTGGCGTTGTTTGTTGCAAAGCCAGAACACCAGCAAGTATCTATCACCAGATCCAACCGGCAAACCTTTGTGCAAGTGCGTAAAGCTAGGAAAGATTAAAGCATGGCCTGTCGGCAAAGGTTTCATGGATCCGTGATTATGAAACTCTGTGCCACCACCTTCATAGCCACCAGTATTGAGCGGCACTACCACACTAATATCCGAGCTTTCATCATGGTGCCAGGCCCCTTGTTTTTTGTCTTTAAGATTGTAGTTGGCTATTTGTATGCTAGATGGATCTGCACAACTTCTTTGCCAGATGGCCATAAAAATAGGATTGAGTACGGTTTGTACTACGAACCACATGTTTCTATACAGCTCTGGACATTGCTCTCGTAAAACTATTTCTGGGATCTGGCGCAGCGTGTCCTCATTTCTTTGCGCATCATTTCTATTTCTTCTACCAACAGCTTGCAAAACTGTCGCCGAAACAATGGGATCTTGTAAACTTCTGGAAAGATCTTTTTGGCCATGGTGTGTATTGGCGTCTTGTCCATTTTATCCATGCCGTCAGCTGCAACATATTTAGCAACCAAAGGTATTGTCTCCTGGACAGCATCATACGTTGCCTGGTTAATCATCCAATGGGATTGCATGCTGAGAAGATAATTTTTTAGCTTATACATGGTGAATTAGTTTATCATACATTTTTTAATAATTAATTGTATATATGTGCAAAAGCGTATACAATCGGTCCATGGATATAAAACATACAGATAAAGACGGTACTGATTGGTACAACGTTAAAGCAAGAAAAAGTTTAGCAGTCGATGTTAGAACCTATGAGCTATTGCAGGAGATATGCAACATGGAGCGTAGATCTAAAATTGACCAGCTTAAGGTTCTTATCGAAAACGAGCACACAAGACTCAAAAGACTTGAGGCTCATGCCGAAGAAGAATACAAAGGCATCGTTTAAACTTTAATGTTTAAAAACATTATGGCTAAAAAAACTACGCCGCAATCTTATAAACCTGTACTTGAGGCTCCGGAAGTCATTGAGCTGTTCAGCAGACTTACCTTGCATCAACAGGCCGCGTTGTTAAGACTTATATCTAGAAACCTAGAGATAGTCCTCAACGATGAATCCCACATGGGATATGAATTAGATTATGAAGTTGTTGGGGCCATGATCCAGGCCACCGAGTCCTTAGACTAAAGAACCAATACCAGATTTACGCATAGCAATCTCCCGATCCATTTCGTCTGGCAATATTGTTGGCGACATAATTTCTGGCAAAGATAATTCTGATTTTGGCTGTTCAAACAAAGGCTGATTAATTTCTGGCATTTTAAAATTACTGAAAGACTCCTGTAAATTTGCAGGCTCAATTGCTGCTTGCAAATTGTTATCAAAAGATTGAACGGGCATTATTTCTTCCTGCATGCTTTCATCTAAGACTTCTCCCGAATCAACGCTTGCAGAAATTAAAGGCTCACTAAAACGCTGTAAAGTTTGTCTTGCTATATCTAACGAACTATCGTCTGCTAAAGGCTTTGCATAATTTAACAAGTCTTTTTTAGCTAAAGCTGAAATCATAATATTGTTTATATTTTCTGGATTTTTTTTAATTTCTTTATTTAATCCTGGTAAGACATTTTTTTTGAAACCTTTAAGCCTTGCGACTTCTATTGGTGAAAACAAAGCATCTACAATTTCCTTTTGCCCATTAATCACATTAGTAAAATTTTCTGCAATATTGGTTTCTTGTTTGCTAACACCAAATGCTTTGCTAATGATTCCGTCTTTCAAAACATCCCTAACATCAACAAACTCATTTTCTGGCAATGTGCTTTGTAACTTATTTAAAAGAGTTGGTATGGTCTGATTAGGAGCAAACTGCTTATGAGCAAACAAAAGATTAACCACATTTTTCGGCTTGTAATTCTTATTTACAACCTGTTGTTGTATTTTATTGGCTATTTTTTCTTTTGTATCAATTGCATCATCTTCGTTTTCAAAATTAACAAAATTTTGATATAAATTTGGCGCATATTTTAATTGGTCAATAACCGCTTTATTGCCAGTAACAAAACCTTTTTCAATATTTTTATTTAGAGATTGGTCCAATAAATTTTGCATTTTTTGTAAAGATTTTTTGCCACCAGAATCTCCACGCCTCATGTCAGCCTGTAATCTGTTTCTATATGTTTGTATTTCTTTGTATATTTGATCTTGAAACTTTGGATTTTCCAAATCGTTTTCTATTTTTAACATAGACATAATTTGTTTCTTTAAAGGCTCGGTTTGTAATTCTTCTGGACTAAACGCAGATTTATATGTGAGCAATACATCATCAACAACATTGTTTGCTGTTATAGATACATCACCACCCTCAGCTAAACTTAAAACATCTGAATCATCATCGTCATCACCAAATTGATCTTTTAATTGCAAAGCGTCTCCTTTAAGATCATTAACTTCGTTGCTTTTAAAACTTTCTGTGCTATCTTCCAAGTCTGGATTTTTTAACAACAATCTAAGTAATTCAGCTTGATCGTCCGTATCTGTTGCTCCTTGAAACTCACCAACTAATCTAGCGGCTCTAGCTGTTTGTAAAGCTGTTCTGCTCTTCAAAGGCTGTAAAGTTTTTTGCAATTGACCTATTTTAAATGCTGTTTCTCCAATTAAACGCGGAGACTGCAAAGGTAATCCAGCTAAAGCGGCTGGGTTAAAAAAACCACCATAGCCAGCTACAGCTCCAGCTGTTAGTCCTTGCAGACCTCTCGGCGCAACAGCGCTTAAGGCTTGACCCCCAATTTCTGTCACCAAACTTGGATCTAACATCTTGACCATGTTCAGTCTGTTACCGTAAGAAGTGTTTACATTATTACGCATAGCAGATTGTAGTTTTCTTAGCGTGGTTCCAGCATTTGTATTTTTACCCAAAGACAATTCAGATCTAAATTGTTTTTCTAAATTTATAGCAATTTCGTAATCTTTCATTACTTTGCCATACTCTGGGACTTCCTTAAGAATTTGCGATTTAATTGAATTTCTTATATCAGTTACAACCATGCCTGCATCGCCCACATTGATACCCGTTGGGTATTCAGCATCGACTCTTCTTTTGAGTATGTCTAAACCTTTTGCATTATGAAGTTTTGGATTGGCCTCAAACTCAGCTACAATTTTTTTAATATTACTTAATTTATCTTGCGCTTTAGCTGATAACTCAGACATGCCTTCAAACATTTTTGCCTTTTCAAAATCGTCTATTTTTTGTGTAATTTTAGTAAAAACTATTGGCGTGCTTTCTAACGCTAACTGCTTTTTACTGCTTTTGAAGTCTTTGGTTTTTTGTCCAGACAAATCTTTCATTGCTTGCAACGCTTTTGGCACAATTTCATCTGGCGGAACTTGACCTCGCATATTTTCTAAAAATAATTTTTGTGCCTCTGGACCCGATGCACCCGCTTTTACAGCAGTTGATATAGCGTCTGCCCCTGATCCTGTTGTTAATCCTAACAATGGAGCAGCAACATTACCCACGCCTCTTGAAGTTGCTCCAATTGCTTTTGCTCCGCCCAATACTGGATCTATAACTTCTCCGACCTTAGAAATAGTTGTTGTGGTTTTGCCTGCTACTCCTGGAACTTTTGCTGCAGCCGCGGCCCCACCTGTGAAAACCACAGAAATATCACTTAAAATACCCAATGGATCTTGAGCGAAAGACTTTTTAAAACCCTCAAATGTTCCATAACGATCTGCAAAAAATTTACCTACAGCTTTTGCTGTAGCCTCGTCTGGTTGTTCTCCCGGTGTAGTGAGCTGATAAATACCTCTGCCCAGACTTGCTAACGATTGTGCTGTTATTATTGGATGCCGGATTGGCATTGTTATGTCAGAGACTAATTGTCCTGCGCTTGAGGGTATGTTTTGTATGGCCTGTGTTAAAACCTCACCGCCTGTTAGAGACTCATCTTCTTGTGCGCCGTTCTCTTTTTTTTTACCCTCTAATCTTTCTAACAAAGACATAGATTAACCTCTTTTTCTAAGAAAATTTAAAATCTTTTCTTGCTCTGCGGGATTTGCTTGATCGTAATATGTCTCTATTTCATCATTAGTCATGTTTTCAAAATCACTTTCTTGTGAGACAGAGTCTATCAAAGTGTCGAAATCAATAAGAAATTCTGGCATGTCAAAACCTTTTAAAGTTCCGTTTTCTTGGTAATAAATTATTGAGTTTTGTTTTGCTCTTGCGGCCTCTTCAATCGTTGCATACAGTCTTTTTAATCTTGCAACATTTTTTGATTCATCCAAATATGGGTTAAAAGCCGCGGCAACCAACCTATCACCCTCCCTTTCTGTAAATTGCGCTCCTAATTTTTCTTTTAGTGATTGAAATATTACGTCTCTTATATCACTTATAAAAGACGCGGCCTCTGGCATTAAAATACCTTTAGCGGCATCCGGAAGTAATCCTGTAACTGGTCCAGATACATTAAGCTCGCCTGCCTCCAATACTTCTATTTTTTCTTTTAAATTTACCAAATTAGCTTTTACCTGTGGAGCTCCATTTGTAAGATACTCTTCGGCTGTAGTACCAAAATTTTCATCTATTTTTTTTTGTAAAGGTGTTAAATCTTGACCGCCTGGCGCCCCGCCCCTTTTCTTTGCATCTTCTAATAAAAATAAGGTTTGCACATCTTGATTTTTCATTTTGTTCCAGATTTCCGCGTCTTCATCACTCAAGCCTTTTATAAATCTAAAATTAGTTATGTCGGCTGTGGCTTTACCTCCACCTACAGAATTTACGGCCAATTCATACAAAGTTTTATCTAGGTATTCGTTTGCCTCTTGTTCGTTTTGTAAAGCTATTTTTGCGGCCTGCAATCCTATTTCCATTTTTTGTTGATCGTAGGCTTGTTGATTGCTTTTCATTTCTGCAGATGCTTGATTAAAACCCATAGCCAATCCAGCACCAATCATATTTGGTCCTGGCCCTTGTTGTTGAGCTGCCAAACCTTGCGATAAACTGGTAGCTAAATCATAGATTCCGTAACTTTTAGGGGGAGCAATATATTGTTGTAGCCTGTCTTCATATTTTTGTTGCTCTTTGTCAAAGTCAAAAGCATCCGCTTTTGCAGAAAGCATTTTTATGTATTCATTTGTAGTATCTTGCATCAAATCGCCCTTTGTTTACCTTGATTCATAAAGTTACCGATTGCTCCGAAAGCGCCTAAACCTGTAGACAAACCAGCCTGTAAAGCGCTAGGTGGAGGTGTAAAGGCTGTTGTAGTTTGTTGTCGTCCAGCTGGCATCATGCCTACAAATGGCATCAATGATTGATACTGAGCCAATGGAGCTTGCTGTGCTTGTAATTGGTTTCTTCTTTCAGCATCTAATCTTTGTTGCTCTAATGCTTGTTGTTGCTGGCCTATGCCATACAACTGACTCACATCGGCAGCTCTAGCAGCCTGTGCTTGTGTGCCTAAGTTTTGCATGCTTTGACCTAAACCAAACTGAGCTTGTTGTTGCTGTTGTCCGATTTGACGCTCAAGATTGCTAAGTCCACCCAAAGAACTTGCTAACTGTTGTTGTCCAGCCATTCTTTGCGTACCGATAGATCCGAGTCCGGATGCTAGGTTTTGTTGTGCTGCTAACTGATCTGTGGACAATCCTCGCAAGGTCCCACCCAATTGTTGTTGTGATGCTAAACGAGATCCTGCTAAATTTGCTAAACCTGTTGATGCAGCTCTTTCTGCTGCTCTTTGTCTGGCAAACTCACCTAAACCTAGTCTCTGAGCCTCACCGAACCCGCCTGCGCGTATTCCACTAACAGCCTCACCTAAACCTCTACCCAACGCCTCACGGCGCTCTGCGGCTCCTAATCTTGCTCTGGATCCAAACGCTGATTCACCGCCTCTGGCGATGTCCTGCGCCCTGGCTGCGACTTCTGCTTTGTCGCCTTGTTCTAAAATATCGCTGATAGTTTGTTGCACTACCTGCTGTTCAAAAGGATTGTAAAATTGTCCTGTTAGTCCCTGGTCATAACCCCCGACTGTACCGCGTAATAAATTTTCAGACTCACCGAGTCTACCACCAAACTCACCGGTAGATCCCAAGGCCATACGGCCAACGCCTGCTAATCTTCTGCCAAAGTCGCCTGTAGCTCCCCTGGAGATCATTTCTTGTTGTGATAAACCAGATTCTAAACTACCGAGTCCTGTTCTGGTTGCACCGAGTCCTTGTTCGGCTAAACCCCGTGAGCGACCTAAACCTGCCTCTAAAGCAGAAACACCTCGGCCATAAGCGTCTTGTGCGCCTTGTAAGTAAGAATCTTGTATGCCAACACCTTCTCTAGCTAATTCTTGCGCTCTGAGCTGATCTGGACTTAATCCTGCAACTTTTTCTTCAATAACAACAGGATTACCCTCATCGTCATAAAAAACCTTCTCAGCAGCTCTCATGGCTCCTGGTATAAATCCACCTTTACCGTCTAAACCAAATAATAATTGTTTGGTTAATGGATCTAATCCGCTTTCAACTCTGTTTACCGACTGAACAAAAGGTTGTTCACCGAAGGCATCATAACCGGCACCAGTGTAAGGCGCAGGTGCAGCAGTTTGTACAGGTGGAACAAGAGGCACGGGATCTCCAACTGGCATAGGCATTAAACTATCGGTTCCTAGATTAGTTGGGGGAGGAGGTATGTAATTAGGATCACTTGGATCAACCCTTGGTCCTGCTGTTCCTAATGGAAACTCACCATAACCTGGGCCACCTAAAGTTCCAACCATGCCACCCTCTGGCAAAGGTATAACTCTTTTATCGTTACCGATGCGTGGTCCTAATGCAGACATATCATAATCTTCTATGTTAGGCATCTTAGTACCAGTCATTATTGCTCTTTTTCTAGCCTCACCAAACTCCATAGGACCGCCTAAAGATCCAGAATTTACACCAGGCAGCTTAGAAAAATCTAAATTTAAACCAGGAATGTTGCCTATACCAGCCAATATATTTGGTGGTAGTCTTGTTGGCGTTCGAGCTGGCAAAATTTGTGGTGCAAGATTTCTAGGCAACACCCTGCCTCTAACTCTTTCCAAACCATCTCTAAATAAATCTGATACAGCCATAGTTTTCTTTATGCAGGACGTGCTTGCCCGCTAAAAGCCTCCATTAGTTGGTACATAAGCTCCGTTCCATTTTCTCTATCTGGACCGCCATTCGGAGTCAATGTAAGGATGCCTTGGTTGTTATTCATGTCAAAAGAACCAGCGCCTCTGACTGCTTGGCCTGTCATTACAAACTCACCGTCACTTAACATGGCCGGTATATCATCGCTTGTCTCTGTGCCTGGTCCGTCAATAAAACCGTTCTTTCTTTCAAAATCTTCCATGGCCACGTTGCCGCCATCGGCATAAGCCATCGGCATAACAGATCCGCCATACATCATACCTCTTGGCTTACCACCCGAAAGTTCTGGCAAAGTGCCTTGTGGTAGTAAACCAAACTCAACAGGGTTTGGCGCTTGTTGGCCCATTCTTCTGGCTATCTCGGCCTCAAGGTTGTATCTGCCAGTAGCGTCCATGGCTACAACAGGTGAAAGTGATACGCCTTTTGCATCTTTGGCCTCATCGTAAGCCAGCTTGCCCAAACCAGCAGCTAAAGCTCCGGCTCCTGCCATTCCTGCCAAGCCGCCTAGTCCACCACCTTGACCACCACCACCAAATATGCTGCCAATGCCGCCAGATCCTCCAGATCCGCCACCGAAAATACTTCTTATGTTACTACCAATACCTGTGCCACTCCCGCCTGCGGCGGCTGCTCTAATTTTTTCTAAGTCTGCTGGATCCATGGCCGCTAATTGCTCTGGTGGCAACGTCTCTAAAAAAGTTTTTGCACGTTGTGCTTTTTCAAAAGCCTCTACCTGTGCCTCAGTTCCACTACCCATACCAAATCTATTGGCCAAACCTTTGCCTGCCTCTGGACCGCCAAAATAAGAAGATCCTGTCTCGCCGAACATACCACCACCGAGTAAGCCAGATTTAGTGGTAAGCGCATCCATAATTCCACCAAAATTACCTGCCGATGCACCACCTGCAATAGATGAAACTCCTGGTATTCCTAAACCGCCTATTCCGCTTGCAAGAGCGGTACCTGCACTACCCAATGCACTGCCAAGGCCGCCTAGTCCGACTTTTGCCAAACCTTTGGTTGCAAGACCACCTAATCCACCCAAAGCACCACCTAGAGCTGTGCCAATACCTGGCACAAAGACTGCTAACGGTGCTACTTTCTTGACTACTTTTTTAAGGCTTTTACCAATTTTTTTAAAGAAACCAAACTGTTCTAAACCAGTTGATTCATTAAGACTGGCTATACCAATACCAGCTACAGCCTGTTCTGGGTTAATGCCTAATTGATTAAACTTGGTTTCAACCATGGTTTCAAATTCTGGATCCTCCATCATCTCTGGAGGTAAAACTATTTCTCCTGGTCTTAAATGAGCAAGCATGGTGTCTTCGCCACCACCTGCTTGTGCTAACTGTTGAGCCATCTCACCCATAGGTGCCATAGCCTGGGCCTGCAATTTTTCTATCATAGATGCGAGGCCTTCTCTTTCTTCGGGGTCATTAGATTTTTCAATCAACCCGCTAACAAAACTTATTGCGTCTGCTGCTGGGTTTTCGCTTGTAGGTGCTTGCATTTGCATGTCAACATCATCTGCATACATGCCGCTTGGGGAACCCATCATGCCAGCCATGGGATTAGTTTCTCGCATCTGCATAACTTCTTGTTCACCCATCATTCGTGGAGCAGGATTAACGGCATCTTCTATTCTTTCAGCCTCCCTTTCGGTTATTTGTCCACCTAAAAGCTCTCTGCCTTGCGTTAAGGTATTAATTCTTCTCTGTAAATTTTCGCTTATTGCCATATCTATCCTATTGTTACTGTAACTGCACCTATGCTCATTGTAGCAGAAACTCCGGTCACATAAGTTTGGTGCTCATACAGGTTTCTAAATTCTGTTCCATCAAAAGCCTGGTGAACCTCTGTTGTAGTGTTAAATATAATCGAGCCTGTAGCGAATTGCAATTCGCCAAGCTCGGTATTTGTGTAGCCTTTTGTAACATCTAAGTCTGCTGCACCCAGGTTTATTTCTAAAATTCTTATTAAACGGTTGAAAGTATCGACAGTTACCTCTGGCCCTTGTGCTTGCGGCAGTCTAGTCGGTAGTAACTTAGCCATTATCTACGTCCAGATGGTTGTATGTCTAAGCGAGTGTCTCCCAACCTCCATTTAAAATCTTTTCTGTCTGGTTCACTGTTATCGTCATCAGATTCAAAGCGCAATACAAATTGCCTTGTCCTGGTTCTTAAACTTGAAAAAGTGCTTGATGTGCCTATCTGTGTGGTTGAATCGGTTGATAAAGACTGGCC
>Ga0209535_1002578_pt1 | contig 11813 bp, 23 predicted proteins | sample LinPmetageLP28_FD_184041 | JGI IMG/M metagenome (GOLD analysis project Ga0209535, IMG submission 184041) | Marine viral communities from the Pacific Ocean - LP-28 (SPAdes) (version 2) | ecosystem: Environmental > Aquatic > Marine > Oceanic | place: Pacific Ocean | collected 2009-08-22
GTTACACCTGAAGGAATTGTAACGGTATCGCCACTATCACCTATTGTAAGTGTAGTGCCGGATCGTGGACTAATTTTATTTACTTTAACTTCACTCATTATACGATTACCAAGGTTCCTGTTACTGTTTGTGTTCCTGTAATTGTTACGGGTCCAGCTAGTACTCCAGAATCTACTGTTTGATCTAGACTTAAAGTTGAAGCATGTGTTACAATATAAGATGTTGCATCCATTACTGGAGAAATAGTTTTCTTAGCGGGCAATGTACAAAATACAGTTTTACTACCTACACCAAAGTTTACTAAGTTGTCACTATTAGAAGATGAAATAACGGTCTGTCTCGAAAGTGTATCAGTCCCTGCATCTGTAACAGTTCCAACACCAACTTCAAAATCAGCTGTACCATCATGAACGATGGCATAGTAAGTCTGTACACCGTCACCAATACCTGCAACGAACGTTTCAAATCCAGTTTCAGTGCCAGATAAATTTATTGTTCCTGTGCCAGTAGTCGTGGTTGTTTGTTTAACTCTATCGTTAATTACAAATGCCGTCATTTTCTACTCCAAATTTTTATGCGTCGCCAAGTCTAATAATTGCATTAGATGAATTAGCAGTTGGGAACTGAATAACGAAATCTCCGTTAGTTGCAGTTTTTGATCCGCCAAAGTCTAAAACTAATACAGCATTAAAAGGATTAGCACTTTTATAAATCAACGCTCCTGTTGCAGTTAAAGTTACAGATGAAAAAGTCAAATCTGCAAAGTCAACATATGCAACATTACTTGCTATTGCTACACCATTATTAGTTAAAGCGTTTCCACCTGCAGTATAGTTTGTACCAGACGAAGAAACTTCGTTACTAGTTGTGTATGCTGCTGTAGAAGTACTAAAACCACCTTGTGATGTGTATAGAGCAAGTTTAAAAGCAGTTCCGCTATTGCCAGATGTGTCAAAGCTGAAAACCGATTTTAAAAGGTCTGTTTTAAAAGAGTCAGGTACTATGTTTGCCATTTTATTTTATCTCCTTAAATTATGATGGTGATTCTGATTTAAGGGGAGTTCGAATGGCCCCATCTTGCCATTCATCCCGGCGTCTACGACCTTGTTGTTCGATCGCATACGATTGTAAAGCTCTTTTAAAAGATCCTTCGTAGTATTGTAACATATCTACAGGACCTTTCAAGTATCCATATGCTTCTACCAGACATCCATACAAAAGTAAATCCTGATATTTGTTTGATGTATAAGTACCTGTTGTACTTGGTGGAGAAGCCCCAGTAGTTGTTGTAATACTTTCAGGTTGTTTAGTATAAGCTAAAGTAATTAGATTAGTGCTATTTGGAGTAGGAGCTACTACCCAATAATTAGCGTCCCAATTGCCATAATACTTAGGTATTCCAGATGCTGTCCCTGGAGTATTATAGTATTCAGCCATAAAACTCGTATCTCTTTTTTCTAAAAAAATTTGATTACCTGAACTATCTGTTAATTGAACATACCTTATAAATCTTAAATCAGAAGGTATAGTTACATATCTACTTCCAGCAGCTAAATTAGAAGTTGCGTAAAACCTATTATCATCAGAATCTGCATCTCTATAAATTCTATTTTCTGCATTTTTGATTATAGTATTTAAAATACCTGTATTTAAAACTGAATCATCTACTTCAGTGTAGTTTCTAATATCATCTTGTAAATTTGCTAAAGTATATGCCATTATGGTGTTAATGTAACTGGACCAGCGGTCACTGACATTCCTCCTGAATTTTCCGTTAAAATTGCATTGCTTCCACAAGCAAAACTATAACTATTTGTATTAATAACTGTTATACTAAATCCTGCAGAATTTTCAAATAAAGAATACACCAGGCCTCCGGGGCTTTTATCTACATTTCTAAATACAACAACATCACTTGTTGATCTTCCATGAGTTGGTTCTGTAACTATTACAATACTTGATCCTGAAGTTAAACTAAGTGGATTTCCAGGTAATAAATTTTCCGTTGCAGGTTCTACTCTTGCTGGTCTAGCATTTGCTAATCCTTGAGGATCACCTGTAAATCTTGTTGGTTGAATCTGTGGTTGTTTAGCTTCAAATTCTGAAACATGAACAAAAGTACCATCCCATTCAGTAACCATTTCTTGATAAGGAAATGCCATACCTGATCTATCTGATATTGCTTGTGCGTATTTTCCTGTAGATAATTTTGCCATTATATATTTGGATAATAAGTTTTAGGGGTTATGAAAGAACTAGAAGAAGAACCATCTTCAGTTAAAGCTCTATTTAATTCATCTTCATATAACATTTTTAATACTTGAATTCTATCAGGTGCAAATTTAACTGCTAAATAATAAGCAAGTCCTGCAACCATACAAGGTACAAATCTATAAGGTACGTCTGTTGCATTAGTGTAGTCTCCTGAATCTTGAATTCTTTTTACGTAATAGTAATTTAAAAAATTTCCATTTTCAGAACTTCCAGGTGTTAAATATAAAGTAATAGTAATTTTATCTATAAATCTTTGTACAAAATATTGAGTAGGTTGACCTTCAGAAGTTTTATTTGATAAAGCTTGATAAGTTGATCTACTTACTTTTGTAAGAGGTGTATCAACACTTGAAGCATTTCTATAACTAGCTTCTAAAACATCATCAACACCATAAACAGCTGTTGCATCTGATGTACCATCAGCTGTTGATCTAAACATTGTATAAACTGCTTGACCATCAACTAGTGTAATTGAATTATTTGCAACTTCCCAATAATGCAAACCTCTATTACCCCATTCTTGAAATAATATATTTAAAGAACGTCTTGCACTTCTTAGTTGATTTCCTGAAACACCTTCTAATCCTATTCTTTGATAAGACTCTTCTATAATATCTGATATAGAAAAACCTTTTTCAAAAATTGTAGTTCCAGAGGTAGTATTAGCCATGAGCTTACGCTCCTGTAATAGTTACTGTAACGCTTCCGCCTGCTCCAGCTAAATTGTAAACAATACCATTTTCAAACTTGATACCTGAACCAGGAATATAAACTTCTAATCCTTCAGTTCCATATTTATAAACAGCTACTGCTGTTCCTGGTGCTGCTGCATCTGCTGAATCATATAGAGTTAAAGTAGAAGCTGCTATTCCTAAACCTTGAATAGAAGTAATTCTAGTTCTAGCTCCTCTTGCTAAAGTATCAGTTCCAATGACTGCCATATTTAATGTTTTCTGATCTGAATCCATATTTTCTCCTTAAAATTAATATGTGGGGCCTAAGCCCCACAATAATTATTTATTATGCTTCTTTTGCAAATACACCTTGTACATCAACAATCGTCCAATGCGTTGTTGAGTTTAAAGATGCACATACTACAAAGTCACCAACTTTTGATGTAGCTTTTGTATTAATAACATCTTTATCATCTGTTAAAGATCCAGCATACAAAATACCATCATTAGCATTTGGGCTAATAGTTAAAGTGTTAGCTCCATCAGTTCCTGTATTTACAAAAGTAAATACTCTTCCAATAGAAATTGCAGGTAAAGTAAATACCACACCATCAGTAGATGATGTAAAAGTTTTACCAGAATCTGCGTTTGTAACTGTGTAGTTAGCTGCTTTGTTTTCTAGATTAAATCCAGTTAAACCTGCTTCGTTAAATTTACCTTGCAGTACTGGTCCTCTAAATAGTGTTTTAGCCATGATTATTCTCCTAGTTGTATCCCACATGGTCTCTAGGCCGTCGACTATACTGCGTCCATGCAGAATATTAATTTATGTATAGTGTGTAATTTATATATGAAATTTTTAAAAAGTGCAAGAAATCCCTAGGAAAAAAGCCTTTTTTAATAATGTCTAAATTCTAATTAACCAGCAAAAAGGTGAACTTCACCATTTTTAAGATTACTAAGAACCTCTTCTTCTTGTTCTCTAATGATTGATCTAACTACTCGTTTGATCTCATCACCTAAAACAGACATTTCTGGTGTTATTTTTCCTCTGTTCTCAAGAAATAACTCGTTCCATTTAGATTCGAGTTTCAGTTTCTTTGCGAACAATACCATGTTGTCCTGAGCCATTTTGAACCTCCTCATAGGTTATATAAAAATCATTTCCAGTACCGTGATACTGCAGATCATTTTTTTCCCATTTTATATCAGATTTTCCTAGAAAGTCAATAATAGGTTTATTTAGCTCTTCCGTATTATTTATCTCTTTTTCACTTTCAATTTTAAAACTAGTTTGAAGATATTTTGTAAATATTTTTACAATATATTTATGTTTAGTCATTTTTTCTTTCTATGTTGGTAATGAGGCGAGATTGTGTCTCGCCTCAAAACTTTTAATTATTATGCTCCTGGTGAAGCAAAAATACCTCTATAGTCAGAAACTCCAAAAGAGTATCTTTCTCTAGCTTTGTATCTTACATTACCAGTATCGAAATCACCTTCCATTGCAGTCTTGATAGACGCTCTGTCAAAGTACTTCATACCATTTGGTACATCTGTGATAAGATAAAACGCATCTGGGTCAGTTAGGAAGTTGTTCACTCTATAACCTTGAGGAACCATTCCCATAGACGCAATTGCGTTAATGTCATTATCAGCAGTACCAACTCTACCTTGAGATTTCATCAATCTCTCAGCAGTGAACTGAAGCTCACTTGGAATAATCATTTTAACACCTCTTGCAGCAATTTTTAGACCTCTTTCGTCTGTCATTGCAGCAATGTCAATTAATGATTGCTCTAGTGAAGTTTCGTTTAAGTCAGAAGCCGTTGCTAATGTGTTTGATACAGTTCCACTTATAGTTGGGTGGTTAGTTGCAAATAATGCAGAACCATCACCAGAAGTGAATGTACCGAAACCATTAATCAATGGTTGTACCGCTTTAACTTGTTTTGTGTTCGCCATAGATCTAGCTAACGCTTTTGTATATCTACTTGCAAGTCTGTCATACAAGTTATCCTCAATAGCTTCTTCCGTAATTGCAAAAGCAAGGGCCACAGTCTCGTGTGAATATCTTGCAGTGAAAGTTTCTTGAGCATTGTCAAATGAAACTCCACTTCCTTCTGCTTTAGTCTGAGCTTGAGCAAAACCTGATAACATAACTTCTTCTTCAAACGCTCTGTCTGAAGATTCAGTAGTGTATATTTCAGCGTGCTGATTCTCGTAACGCTTATATTCCAGTCCGAATAGTGCATTCAAACCTGGTTCTAGTTCTTTAACTAGTTGTCCTCTTGATATCGCCATGTTCTATACTCCTTACGTACCAGTTGTTACTTTAAGTTCATGTTCTGCAATCACAACAACCCAATTAACGTTAGCAGATGCTACGTCATCGTTTGATGGATCTTTAGATGCTCCCATGATCTTTAATTGTTGAGCAGTAGTATTTAAAGTAGCGTCATTTAACTCTACTCCTGAGATATAGTCAGGTGAAGATCCTGCTGCGTACACAAGATCTGCAGTTTTACCTACATCAGTTACTGCTGAAGCTCCTGCATTACTAGATTGAATCTCGAACCTTTCATAAGGGTCGTCAGAAACATATCCAACAATATCAGTTGCTGTATTTGAAGCTTCTAAGTGGTTAGCCCACGTAGGCTTGCTCGTTGATGCGTCAGTATAAAAAACACCGTTTAGTGAACCTCTGATATCGCCACCAGCGCCAGCTACTAATAAGTAACCGCCTGCAGTTTTTACTGGATCCCATTGATAGATCGCAGCTGAACTTGCAGCTATTGAGTATTCAGATAAACCTTGATTGTCTCTATTCTGTCCGACTTTTCCTATTGCTTTCAAACCGAAAGCGGCGTCTTGATTTGCCATAGTATTTGTCCTCCTTAGACATTGTTAGTTTATCCTCGAATGGTCTAGTAATCGTTAAAAAATTAACTTTTCTTTGAGCCACCGAAGGTTACACGAGTTTGTCGATCAATATTGATCGGCATACTTGGGTGCTGTTCCTTCATAAGATCGTTGTCAACAGCGTCGACGTTATCTTGAGCCTGTTTCTGATAATATTCAGTACGTTGCTCTGCAATCTCTTCCGGTACCCTTGCCAGCACAAGGCCACCAACTCCGATCACTCCCTTGTATTTGCCATCATCCACAATTGGAAAGTCAGAGTCTGGATATTCATCAGCTCTTACAAGCTCGTATCCTGATCTAATTCTTCCAGCGACGTTTTTAGTGTCTTGGAATCCCATAGATTCTACTCTAATCCATCTGTGTTTGAATCCTGTTGGTGCAGGGGGTGCATCTAAACTTGATGGTGGAGTCCAAACTTTTTTTTGAGAAGTCTTTTCTCTAGTTTGACTCGCACGCGAGGTTCTTTTATCATTATTATCTTCCATATGCTTATGCCTCCTTCGTGATTTTTAGTTGTTTCGCATATTCCTTTAGTGGCACACCTAATTTATTAGCGATTGCTACCTGGGACGGTGTGAGTGTCACAGTCTTGCGACCAGTATTTGTACTTCGCTTCGCTGAAGCTACTGTTTGTACGGGTTTGGTCGTTTCCCCTTTATTTGAATTAATTGTATCAAATTTTTGGGGGAATTCAAGTCTTATTCTTTTGTCTATTTCAGAATAGTACTCATCAGATTGAGGATCATATCCCTCTTGTTCTGTGAGTTTCTTATGTAGATCAAAAGCAGTGTAAGTCATAGCATTATCCTGGCCAAACCAAGCATTTCTAGATGCCCATGTTTCAGCTTTAGGATCAGGTGTTCCCTGTGCTACTTCTTGTCTGTTTAAGTTAATTTGTGGAGTTGGAACCTCTCTAGCTCTAGATTTAAACTCTTCTTGAGCAGCTCTAGTTTCAACTAATTTAGCTTTTTTATAACCTAACTCAGATATTGCAGTTTGAGCTTCTACTTCAGAATTAATATCTCCTGCTTCTCTAGCAGCAGCAAGTTTTGCTTTAGCTGCTTGAATACCATTTATAACACTTTCTTCGGCATTCTTAAAAAACTCAGGTTCAAATTTTGAGATTTTACGTTCTGCTATTTCTTTTGCTTTTATTTGTGATTGAGCAAAAGTTAAAGCTTCATCTTTTTGTCTCTCTGCTTCTCTCCATTTACCAGTTAGTTTAGCTATTCTTCTTTGAACATCTTTACTATAATTTTCTAATTCTTTATCTTTCTCTGCTTCGTTTTCTTTCTCAGGTTCTTTAGTTTCAACAACATCAATTATTTCTTCTGTTTCTGTACTTGATGTTTCTACTTCAGGGGTTTCTGTTTCTGTTTCTGTGGATTGAGTTTCATCTAACTCAATTTCAGTACTAGGTCCTGATGTATCTATATCTACTGTTTTGTTTTCTTCTACGTCTGGCATAGTTTCCTCCTATGTTTGTTAATATTGATGAATTATATCTTCAGGGTTATCGATGGTTGCTAAAACTTCATCATCATTTAGCATTCTTATTTCCCCACCATCTATTTGAATTCTTGATCCTGCATATCTTGCAAAGATAATCCAATCACCTTTTTTACACCAAGGTCCTTCTGGAAATTTATCTTTATCATAACAATGAGGTCCTGTTGCAAGAACTAAACCACAAGTAGATCCAATTTGTTGTCTCTCTAGTGTATCTTGCCCTACAATTATTCCACCTTTAGTTTTTTCCTTCATTTTAAAAGGAAGAACTACAAGTCTCCAACCGGTTGGTCTAGGTAATTTATTTGATTCTTTTGTTTTAAGACGTTCGTATCCGTCTGTTTCTTTTTGATCTTCTTTTTCGTACTTATTTAATAGTGCCGATTTAATTTTCGGTTCTTCCGAAGTCGACGATGTTTTCTGCTCTTTCAATATCATTTTTTGGCTCCTTTGGTTCTAGCAGGTTAGAGATTTCCTGAGATATTTTTAAATAGGCATGTGCCTGTCCCATCATATACTTGTATTTTTCCATATTGTCAATACCACCACCGATCATTATATCAGCAATATCTTGATAAGATTCTTTTAAGTGTTTTTGTACCTTATTTAGTACTACTAACTCTTCATTTAACATTTTTCTTTCTCCTTTTTTTGTTTAATAAATTAACTCTTGAGTGCCAACACCATGAAGTAAGTTTAACAGAATATGTTTCTATTTTAGAAATAAGATTATCCATTCCACCAAAAAAATTATATAAAAATCTATCTATCATTTTTTAGCAACCTTACCGGTGTTCTCACCTTTTTTAATAATGTAATCTTGAGTGCCATTAGCACCTACCTCTACTTCTTTTTTTAAATTTCTAAATAAACTCATTTCTTTTATTTTCTTATAGTTGTTTTTTAAAAAGTTTTCAATAGCCTTGGTATCTCTCATTTACTACCTCCAATATAACCACCTATAACCCCAATTAATCCAGTGACTGACATCTTCATAAGTACTATTATACTATCATCTACCGGTCTATTTTCTTTAACAGCTACCCAGTAATCACCAATGATAATTATACCTAATAAGATTAAAACACCTGTTGTAATTAATAATATAACTATGTCTTTAAAGTTTTTAATCATTAGCAATTCCACTTTCTAAGTGATTTAGATAATCTATCATCTCCAGTATTATTACTAGCCTTTTGTCTCTTACGCATCCCTTTCATACGCGCGCAGAAGCTCTTTCTACGTTTTGCAGCCTTGGATCCTGATTTTAGTTTAGAGGGTTTAGTAGTTACTGCTGTTTTTAATTTAGAACCTGGATTAGCTTTTTTATAAGAGTCAACGCCTTTTTGGTTCAGGCCTCCGGACTCTGATTTACCTTCTTTTCTAGTCCAAGCAGGAGACTTACTTCCGGATGCAAACTGCCTTCTAAACATTACGCCTGTGATTTTTTAATAGCGGCTGCTGTTGGTGCACCTTTGGCACCTTTTTTTCTCATCTTTTCGCCACGTTTTTTTTTCATAGCAATATTATACCAAAGCCCTTTTTTAGCTTTTTTACCATCTTTAGTAGTGTGATAATTGTTAGCCATTATGCTTTCCTTATTAGTTTTTCTATAGGTGATTTAGTTTTTTTCTTTTTACCTTTAGACATTAAAATTTTTTTCTTTAATTCATCAGGTAAAGTTTTTTGTGCTTTAGTTAAAGTTGGTCCACCTTTGTTATAAAAATTTCTCATTATTTTTTTCCTCCGTTTTTAAATATCTGTGTTCCCTTTATACCATAAATGCTTGCTACTACAAGTATCCAAAGATTAGTAAACCATGAAGGGAGTGAAGAGAAATGTTCGAAAAAGATATTTACCTTATCCATTACAGTTGGATCATCACTTATGACTGCCCAAGCCAAAATTGCTATTGGCGCCGAGAGAATTATCAAAACTGCCTCGTCTTTCCAATCTGAATCTCTAGATTCTAGTAATTTTCCCTGGTAAGCTTCTTCACCAGCTGCCATTTTAGATGCATGCATAAGCTGTGCATCAGACATAGCTATTTTCGTTCTCTGTTTATTAGCATAAATTTTACTACCTGCAGAAACGGCTAATTTAATTGCCGAAAACCACATGTTAGATCCACTTAGCTTTTTTAGACTTCTCTTTTAACATTCTTTTAGTTCCTCTTACTTCAACTTCTTCGCCTTTAGCGATGTAATTGTAAGAACCATCAGCTGTTGTTTTAGATCTAGGATCAATTTCAAGACTCATATCGTTTTCAGATGGAATCTCAACAATTTTTCCACAAATATCATTATATTTTTTCATATTGTCTCCTTATTTATTTATTTTAACTTGTTTTTTTGTTTTTGTCACTAACCTTTACGCATGATTTCAATATTTGGCATCATTGAATCAGAACTAGGTAGTGTTTTTGATAAAATAGTCTTTTCAATTGATGTATCAGCTCTTAAATTAGCTAATTCTTCATTTTGTTGAAGTTTTTCTTCTTGATTTGACTGATTCATCATTGCTTTCATCTTATCAAGGTTCATTCTGTCTTTAGACTCTTGATCTTTTCTAGCATTTTCTTGTGCTCTAAGATCTAACTCTCTTGCTCTTAGTTTAGCAATAGGATCGTTGTCAAATTGTGAAGTAATTTTATTTTCTTCTTGCATAAACTCTTCCATCATGTCAGCAATTAGTTGAGCTTTTCTAGCTTCAATCTTTTGAGTCATCTGCATAACTTGCATTTGAATTTGTTGAGCCATTTGTGGGTTTTGTTGTGCCTGCATTTGCATTTGCTGTAATTGTTGCATCTCATCTCTAAATTCTAATTCAACTTGTTCCTGAGCCATCAAACTAATATGTTCAAAAATATTTTTTTCTAAACTTGCCATAACCATTGGATTATTTCTAGCCATATTTGTTGCCATAAAATTTAAATGAGCTGTCATATGTGATCTATGATCTTGACCTGGAAATGCTTGAAATTGTTTTGAACCTAATGCATCAATATGTTCTAACGCCGGATCTTTTGGTGTTGGCTGCATCGGTTTAATTAAAACAGAGTCAATATTTTTTACACCTAATGCTTCATACATATTTCTATACGCTTGATATAAATTATGCATTTGCGGATTAGATTGTGCCAGTTGGAGTTCCGTTTGGGCGAGTGAAATACGCTGTGTTTGAGAAAAAATGTTAGGGTCAGCAACTGGCAATATATCTACCCTATCATCAAAGTCTTGTTGTTTAATCATTCTTTGACCCCCAACTACATCATACGGATATTCTTGTGGTAGATATAATTTGAATACTCTAGCCATGATTCTAAATTCATTTTTTAAAGCTGAGTAAATTCTTTTGTGAATCGCAGACATAGTTCTACTTCCTCTCTCTAAAAGAGCGACTGTTGTTCCTACTGCTGCTTGTTGATTTCCATCACCAACTTGTAAATCTGCAATCGATGCAAATCTTTGACCTGCAGTAACTACAACTCCCATAAGTTGTAATAAAGTCTGACTAGGTTCTTTAAATGGTAACATCATAAATGAATCTCTTAAATTTCCGCCAGGTGCATCTACATCTCTAAACTCACCAGGTTGAATTGATTGTGCATCATCTCTAATTCTAATACCACGTTGTTTAAATCCAGCAGGTAAATTAGATAATGTTCCAGCATCTAATAATTGTCTTAGTGCACTTGTTGCAGTACGTGATAATCCACCAATCATATGTATTAAACCAAAACCATAAAAACCTAATCCTGGTAAAAATTTAAAGTGAACAAAATATTGTATCTTAGTTTTTTTAACATCACCTACTTCATAATTTCTTTTAATAGATAAAATCTCACGTGATCCTTCTTCTAGAGTTACAATGTAAGGTATTTTAATTCCTGTGGGCTCACCAGTCTCTGAATCTGAATCTTCAAAACCTTCAAGATCTAAATCTACATGACATTCTAATATTGTATATACATCTTCATCTTTAGTTTTAGATGTACCTTCCAACTCTCTTTCTTTTTTTTCAATATCTGATTCAGTGCTATCAGGTTTAGATAATTCTATGTCTTTATAGAAACCCGCAACCTGTTGTTTTTTTAAATCGTTTTCTGAAATTTTAACACGATGAATAATTGCTTCCGCGTCATCTAATGAGGTAGCTGTGTACGGAACAATTAAATCATCTGCCGGAACAAATTTACTTACTGCTCTTTGTTCCATGTCATCATAGTAAACTTTTTTAAAAGCGGAACCGGCTAATGGCAAATTAAATAACATTTGATCAAACTCAGGTTCATACTCTTTCATTTTTTCCATGATTTCATAATTCATAAAATCTTTAACACGTGCTGCTTGTTGTGTTTTCTCAGGTGTTTGTAAACCCATTACTTGAGTTCTAACAGGTCCATCTGCTGGTAATAATTCTTTATAAGCT
>Ga0209535_1002580_pt1 | contig 11807 bp, 14 predicted proteins | sample LinPmetageLP28_FD_184041 | JGI IMG/M metagenome (GOLD analysis project Ga0209535, IMG submission 184041) | Marine viral communities from the Pacific Ocean - LP-28 (SPAdes) (version 2) | ecosystem: Environmental > Aquatic > Marine > Oceanic | place: Pacific Ocean | collected 2009-08-22
TTCTTACGTCTGACGGAACTAATGGAACTATTTTTGCTAATGAAGGCAACCTAACACTAGACTCTGCCGCGGATATTACTTTAGATGCAGCAGGTAATAATATTAGATTAAAATATGCTGGAACTCAAGTTGGTCAATTTAAAAATGTTAGTAGTGATTTAGAAATCCATACAACTGTTAATGATAAAGATATGATATTTAAAGGTGTTGATAATAATTCCGAGATAACAGCCCTTACCCTTGATATGTCAGCTGCTGGTAAAGCTACATTTAATGCTGGTTTAAGTATTACCTCAAATGATATTACTGCTCCAGCTGCAACAATATACCATGATTCATCTAACCGTTTAAGAACAGTTATGGGAACGGCTGGTTTGTTAATTATGGAAGACGGCAATTCAACTGCACACATGAAAATAGATGCAAATGGTGCAGTAACCAAGCCACTACAACCAGCTTTTCTTGTCACTCCATCAACAGACCAAACTAATATGGCTAACAATGCTACGATTGTTTTTGGTGCTGAAGCGTTTGACCAAAATGCAGACTTTTCAGGTAATGTTTTTACAGCTCCTGTTACTGGCAAATATATGCTTAGTGTTTCTTTAAGACTTGAAGCAATTCAAGAAAACGCAACATACGCTTCGTTTGAACTAGTAACATCAAATAGAAATTATCAAAATATTTTTCAACCTGGAACAAGTGATGGCACTATTGATTTTAGAAGTTTTACCATGTCAATACTTGCAGACATGGATGCAAATGATACAGCATCAGTAGTATTTGGTGAAACTGGAGGAAGCACAGGTCAAGTAGATGTATCTGAAGCAGAATCATTTTTTTCAGGATATTTAGTATGTTAACGAAACAATTAACCTTAAAGGAGGTAACACATGGCTGAACATAAAAAAGAAATAGCATTAACAGATTTACAACAAAAAATTCTGTCTAATAATTTATACAACGATACAGATAATGCTGGTCTAGATAATTGGATACAGGACGCAGTTGATGGTAAAATCAGCAACTGTTGGAAACGTATGCAAAGAGAATGGACTGATAAGTTAATGAATGATGATTCATTTACAGATGCTATTCCATCTAACCAAGCAGACTTTGTAGCACTAGTAACAGCTCGTTCTGATTATAAAAACCGTAAAGCTAGAGACGACGCAGAATAAGGATAAACTATGAGTGAAATAAGAGTCGATACTATATCAGAAAAAACATCCGCGAATGGTGTAGCCATTGATGGTCTTACTATTAAAGATGGTGGCATATCAGCTACAACTGGTGCTATCGTATTCAATGAAGCATCTGCTGATTTAGACTTTAGAGTAGAATCTAATGGTAATACTCATATGCTATTTGTTGATGGTGGTAACAATAAGATTGGCGTAAACAATGCGTCACCAGCAAGACAAGTTCATATTACAGACACTATTGCAAACGGCGGTGGTAGTTTAGGATTGACATCATCTGATAGTTCTACATCAGGATCATTTGGAACATTACATTTTGGTAATAATACTGATTCATCACTAGCTTCTATTGGTGCTTTTGCAAATGGTGCAACAGACGCTGGTGCTTTAATTTTTAAAACAGAAGCAACTGGCGGTGCAATAGAAGAACGAGTTAGGTTTAGTTCATCAGAAGCTGTCTTTAACGAAGGTTCTTTTGACATAGACTTCCGAGTAGAATCTAATGGTAATGCCAATATGCTTAAAGTTGATGGTGGGAACAATAGGGTTGGAGTTGGTTGTGACCCAAGTGCAGATTTTCATGTTGACTCATCTGGTGGTGGTGTAATTAGAGTAAGTAGAAACAGTTCTAGTACATCAAATTTCATGGCATTAGAATCAGATGGAACTAATGGAACTGTTAAAGCAATTCAAGAATTAATAATTTCTGCTGGTGGTGGTGAAGCTGCAAGATTTACCTCAGGTGGTTTAGCCATTGGTGGCACAGGTGCAGCTAACACACTCAATGATTATGAAGAAGGTACTTACACACCAACAGTTGATGATGAAAATGGTGGGTCGTATGGGTTAAGTACAAACAGTGATACATTACAATATACAAAAATTGGAAGATTAGTAACTATTCAAGGAATGGTAGCGGTTACAAGTGAATCTTCTCCTAATGGAACTTTAAGATTATCTTTACCATTTACAGCCCCATCATTAACAGATGATTCTGATTATGTAGTTGCTTCTATGTCTATATTAAACAATGGATCAACTCTTGCTGGAGAAACATATTTATTTGTGCAGCCTGGTTCCTATGCTTTCCTTTATAATGTAAGTGACGCTGGAGGAAGTAATTATATACAACACGATGAAGTTGACACTAACTTTCAATTTCATGTCAATTTAAGTTATGTGGTTTCATAAAAATTTTAAAAGGAGAAAACAATGGCAATAACAAAAGAAGTAAAAAACGATAAGATTGAAATAGTAACTGACTATAAAAATATTCAAGTAAGAGTACAAACCACTATTAAAGAAGATGGTGTAATTATTAGTCAAAACTATACTAATCGTTATATTTTAGATCCGGGATCTTTAGATGCTAGCAATAATTTAGTAGATACAGATGTTTCAGGTGAATCAGCAGAAATACAAGCAATTGCAAACGCTGTATGGACTGATGCGGTAAAAACTGCTTGGAAAGAAAAGTTAATAGCTGATAAAGCTGCACGAGGGTAAACTATGTTTGCAGCACAACCATTTAGCACAGTAGGTTTTAGTGACGGAGAAATGTTTTTAGATGCATTGACAACTACAAATGTAGTGACGTCTGCTATTACATCATTAATACCTGTGTCTAGGGTAATTGTAACAGCAACAGCTCTAGATATGGCCCTAGCTAGTCAATCTTTAGGAGCAAATACTATTACGGTAGCAATACCTGAGTCTAGCACCGTGTTATCTGGTACATTAACCTTTACTCTTCCTTCGCCTTCTATCTTTACTTACAACGAAGTTAATGATAATGTGACTGAAGAAACGTGGTCTTCTGTAAACACAACATCTTCATCAGAAACCTGGAGTAAAGTATAATGGCATCAACCTATTCAGATAGATTAAAAATAGAACTTATTGGAGACGGAGAACAATCTGGTTCTTGGGGATCTACAACCAATAACAACTTATCACAATCTTTAGAACAAGCAATATCTGGAGTATTACCTATTACAACTAATGGTAGTTCTACTTTAACATTAACAACAGGTAGTGGTCCACAGGCACAAGCTGAAAACCAATCTAGACAAGCCGCGATTATATTTCACAGTGCTGACCAAGATTGTACTGTTACATTTCCTGATGTAGAACGAACATATTTTTTGCGTAATGCAAACACAGCATTTAAAATTACATGTACAGACGGAACAGACACGTTTGTATTACAACCCAGTAGAAGTTATTATTTAATTCACGACGATACCGCTACGAACGCGTTTACAAATGCGAGCACGTGGTATGAACTAGAAACAAGTGGTGGAACATACATAGAAAAAACATCTGCATACACAGCATTTGCTGGAGATAACATTCTTGCTGATACAAGTGCTGCAGCTTTTACAATAACTTTACCTGCTGCTCCTGTTCAAGGAGATGAAGTTACAATAATAGACTCAGAGGGCACGTTTGGTAATGCAAGTAGAGCTTTAACAGTAGAGCCAGGAAGTAAAAGAATTATGGGTAATACAGCTGGAGATGAAATGGTTGTATCTACTTCTAATGCAGCTTTCACTTTAGTATACTCTGATGTAGATGCAACAAACTCAGATCATGGATGGAGGCTTAAAAATAAATAATGGCAACTTTTACATACGAATCAATTGCATACAAACTTAAAAACCCAACAGCTAATGGTAATTTACATTTATTAGATGATGGTGCTATTTTAAAAATAGGTGATGGTTCAGATTTACAAATTACACACTCAGGTAGCGCTGGTACAATTGACAACAATACAGGTAACTTAGAAATACAAGTTAACGGTAGTTCTGTTGTTAACATAAAAGATGCTGACGGCGATACCATGGCTGGCTTTACGTCAAATGGTGCTGTTGAATTATATCACAACAATACAAAACGTCTTGAGACGGTAGCGGCGGGAGCCAAGACAACCGGAACGTTTGAAGTAACAGGTGCATCAACATTAACTGGAGCAGTAACCGCTGCAGCAGGTTTAACAGTTGACAACCTAACTCTTGTAAACGGCGGTAATGAAATAGACGTTGCGTCTGGTAGTTTAACTTTAGATATTAATAATGATCTTGTAGTAAATGTAGATGGTGGAAGTGTAGAATTATACAATGGAGCAACAAGGTTTGGTTCTTTTGAAGACACTGGTAGTGGTAATTTAATTATTCAATCAGGATCCTCAACAATGCTAACAGGAAGCGGTGCGAATGTAACTTTTGCAGGCACACTAGCATCGGGCGCAATAAGCACAGGATCAACCATAACAGCTACAGGAAATATTACATCAAGTGGCACGGTCACCGGTGCAGAGGTTACAGCAACTTCTGATATGCGTTTAAAATCTGACATTAAAACCATTGACAATGCTTTAAACAAAGTGTGTGACCTACGCGGTGTTTATTATACCATGGATGGCGAAGCGGGGACCGGGGTTATTGCACAAGAGATTGAAAACATTCTACCTGAAGTTGTAAAAGACGGTGAATATAAAACAGTTGCTTACGGAAATATTGTAGGGGTTCTTATTGAGGCAATTAAAGAACTAAGAAACGAGGTTAAAGAATTAAAGGAGTCTAGCTAATGACTCTTACTTCTTCTTTTCCTATAAAGTTAACTGACATCGGTGCTGAGTATCAAGATTCAGCCCCACACAGTTTAACAGAATTTTTACGTAATGGTAATTTAGTTAGTTCTACAAAAACAGTAACAACTTCAGCAGTTGCAACCGCAACAAATTTTAGTTCAAGTGTTGTTCAAAGAAACCGTGGTGAACCTTACTCTTACCAACCGGCTGCAAACCCAACAGCTGGATCTGGAGCTGGATGTTTATACAGGCATGTGCTATGGGCAGACAATGGTGGATCAGGGTCAACAAACCAACAATTTAATATAGATGTAACAGGAACATATTCTTTTAGTTTTTTTCAATATATAGGAAACGACGGTAACGTTGTAGGTAATTACACGGTAAAAGCTGCAGGAACTACTGTTGCAACTTTTCAAGCAACTTTTAGTGGTGCTAGATCTAGCAATGGAAATTTTACAGCAACAGCTGGAGATTTAATAGAAATCGATACAACTTGGAACAGTGCTGGTTGGTCGGGTAACTACGTATTTATTGGTGGCACTGGAGCAGCAAGTAGTGGTAGAACAGTTACGGGTTCAAGCACAAGTAATGTTAATTCAAATGTTGCAACGTCTGCTCCTGTATCTATGTCACAATTTTTAGGTGGCGAAAGAGGATAGTCATGCCTTTAGCTTCAATAAAATTTGCACCTGGATTTGACAAACAAAGCACAGAGTATGGTGCTGAAGGCAAATGGATTGATGGTGAGAACATACGGTTTCGTTACGGGCAACCAGAAAAAATAGGTGGTTGGACAAAACTTACAAACGATAAATTAATAGGAGCAGTTCGTGATCAGTTTGCCTGGTCTTCGCTTGATGGTACAAGACACTTGGCTCTTGGTACTGATAAAAAATTATATTTATATGTTGAGGGTGCGATAGTAGACATCACACCGCTTCGTGCAACGCAGGCCAATCTTACAAATCCTTTTGTAACAACAAGTGGCTCACCAATTGTAACAGTAACAGATTCTGGACATGGAGCAGGTAAAGGTGACTTTGTTACTTTTAGTAATGCATCAGCTGTTGGTGGCCTTGACATGAATGCAGAATTTGAAATTACATCTATTACTAGTTCTAGTGTCTATACAGTTACACACTCAAGCAACGCGAGCAGCGGTGCAACTGGTGGTGGATCGAGCACCGTGGATTGTGAGTATCAAATAAGTGTAGGACCTGAAGTGAATGTCTATGGTTATGGTTGGGGTATTTCAGCATGGAACGGTACTAATGGAACGTTAATACAAGATGCACTAAACGGAGCAGATAATGGTAGTGGTACAATTACTGTGGACGATGGTAGTAAATTTGCTGCTAATGATTTTATTTTAATAGACCAAGAAATTATGAAAATAACTGGTATATCTACACATGTGTTAACTGTAACTCGTGGTATTAAAGGTATAGCTACAACTGCATTACAAGTAACCGGTGCTACTGGTAGTCATGCTGCAACAACACACTTAGATAATGCAGTAGTTACGATTATATTAGACGCATCAAACTCAGCTACAAACTATGTAGGTTGGAACAAACCATCTACTACATCAGCTACAACAATTGATTCTAGGTATTGGGTGTTTGAAAACTTTGGTGAAGACTTATTAGCACTTGCTAGTAACAGTTCTTTATATCGTTGGGATAAATCTGCAGGTCAAACAAGTAGAGCTGCGGTTGCTAGTGGCAATGCACCAACAGCATCTAGACATTTAATATTATCTACACCTGATAGACATTTAATTTTAATGGGTACAGAAACAACTCCTGGCAGCACAACATCACAAGATGATTTATTTCTTAGATTTTCATCACAAGAAGATTTTACAACATGGGCTCCTTCTAGCATAAACACAGCCGGGTCATTTAGAATACAAGATGGTTCTAAAATAATGACAACTGTAAGATCTAGGGGTTCTATTTTGATATGGACAGATACATCCATGCATTCATTGCAGTTTGTAGGTCCACCTTTTATATTTGGTCTTAACCAAATTGCAGCTAACTGTGGAGCGGTGTCTGCGCATTGTGCAGTTGATGTTAATGGTACTACGTTTTGGATGAGCCAACAGGCTTTCTATATGTTTGATGGTGCTGTTAAAAAATTACCATGTACAGTGCAAGATTATGTGTTTGATGACTTTAGTATTACACAACAACAATTAGTATATGTTGGATTAAACACAGACTTTAACGAAATAACTTGGTTTTATGCTAGTGAACAATCTAATTTTATTGATCGTTCTGTTACATTTAATTATTTAGAAAACCTTTGGTATACAAATTCATTAGCTAGAACCACATGGCTAGATAGAGGTGTGTATCAAGTGCCTTATGCTACGGAATATGAACCTACAACTTTAGGTACAGTGCCAACTGTTCTTGGTTTAACAGACGGCGCATCTCTTATTTATTCTCATGAAGATGGCGACAACAATGATGTTAGTGCTATTGAGTGTTTTTTACAATCAGGTGACTTTGATATACAAGATGGAGAAGATATGTTGTCTATTAGTCGATTTATACCTGACTTTAAAGAACAAAAAGGCAGTGCGGATGTATTGTTAAGTTTTAAAGACTATTCACAAAGTACAAGTACAACAGCGTTGTCTGCAACACTAGCCTCTACTTCACCGACAGGTTCTGTTATATCATTAAAAGACTCAAATGAATTTCCAACATCAGGAACTGTGTTAATTGGTACAGAATTAATTACGTATACAGACAATAACACAACAACAAACGAATTAGGTGGTACTATAACTAGAGGCACAAATGGAACGTCAGCCGTTAGTCATGCTAGTAACAGAAAAGTTACTAATTATTCTAACGTCAGAATCAATGCATCTACTGTAACACCTACAACTACAAAAATTGACACACGTGGTCGTGGTCGACAAGCCAATATGGTGATATCTAGTAGTGCTGTTAATGATAAATGGAGATTTGGTACATTGAGATTAGATGTAAAACCAGATGGAGGTCGATAATGGCTAAGATAATAGTAGGTAGACTACCACAAGCAACAACAGAATACGAGCGATCGCAGTTTGACACATTGATTCGTGAGCTAGAACAAATTGTAACACAATTAAATTTTAGTTATGAGCAACAAACAAAAGACGAAACACTAGCAAGGAGTTGGTACATTGGCTGATACATTTTTATTAAAACCTGTTGATCTAACAACAACAAACGCAACCACAATATACACTGTGCCAACAACAGACGACACGACTGTGCCCGCTACAGAATCAACTACAGCTATTATAAAATCAATACGCGTGGCCAACGACTCGGGGAGCGATGATACTGTAACGTTGACCGTGACTAGAAGTTCTGCGGTGTTTGCTGTTGAAACAGTAAAAGCAGTTGCAGCTAACACAGCCATAGAAGTATTGACTGTGCCGTTAGTGGCTAATGAAGGCGACATAATAAAAGCTACAGCAGCAACAGCTAACAGACTACATGTACTATTATCAGTATTAGAGATTACATAATGAAGTTGATTAAAGAGGGTAAGCCTCTATCATATACAACTGTAAATGGTCAAGAAATACCTGTAATACAACCTGAAGTTTATCAGAGAATTTATTGCAAAAATTGCGAGAATGAGGTAGATTCAGAGGAACAAGCAATCGGTAACTGTTCGGGCTGCAACAGCCCCTGGTCCGAGGTCCTTGTCAAAGACATAACGGTACGTGTTTTGGAGATGCCGCCAATAGGAGCTGAGTCAGGAGACTAGGCTATCAAGATTAACCACCTTGCGTAAAATATGGATGACATAAATGACATACTAGACGTTATTGATTTGTACAAAGATGAATACCCTGTATGGCAAGGAGCAAAAGTCAAAAATATATTTTACCACATATACCCATCATTAATGTTAGGACAATGTAAAGTCCACAAAGACGAAGACGGAGTATATGGTTATAGAAACTGGGCATTCTTGAGTAAAGAAGCCGAGCAAAGATTTTTAGAAACCAGAGAGATTGGTTACAATGATTGGCAAAGTGGAGAAAATCTATGGGTCATTGATTCAATCTTTAAAAGGAAACATAACGAGGCTATGCTATACTACAGAACTTTCTTCACGCACTTATTAGGGATTGGTAAAACAGTCCAGTGGTTAAGGCTAGCACCTAACGGTTTAATACGTAGTCACGTAAAACTTACAACTAGAGAGTATCATCTGTAATGGGATCAAAGATTAAAAAAGCGTTACCTTTAATTGCCGGTGTTGGTTTAATGGCAGCAACAGGAGGAGCAGGAGGAGGTATTTTAGCTGGTTTAAAAGGTGCTGGTATGAAAAAATTTTTAATGAACCAAGCCATTACCGCAGCTTTATCAAAAGCAACTACCGGTAGTATTGACCCTAAAGCACAATTAATGGCTGGACTTATGACTGGTGTTGGTGGTATGGCAGGAGCAAAACAGACAGCTGCAAAAAATATATTAAATACTCCTTCTAGTTTAAATACAGCCGCTGCTAGTACTAATCCATTAATTAGTGGAAGTGCGAATATTGGTTCAAGTTTATCTCCTGCAGATTTAGGTACAAAACTTGCAATTCCAGGAAGACCTTCTCTTATTAACCCTGCTCTTGCAGGTTCAAACAATTTAAGTTTAGCTTTTAGTGAGCCATTAAAGGGATCTGCTAATTTAGCTAAAGCATATAATGCAGCCACGGCAGTTCCTACTACTGGTGCTTCTGGTATTTTACAAAGTGCAGGTGAATTTTTAAACAAAGGTTATGCTGATCCTTTTTCATTAAAAGGTGCAGTAGCTTATGGTGCACCAACAGCAACAGCAGCGTTGGCTGATGCAATGAAAACTAAGGGCACGAGCAACGATCCAACAGCAAAAGAAAACGAACAAGCACAAGCTTTTTATGATAGTGCTACAGCAATGAACGAAGCTATGGGTGGCACGGACGGAGCTGGTTATGATACAGATACATTTAATAAATTAGTAGGTGGTTATCTATCTACAATGCCTGGTAATTATGAAAAACTATCAGGAGATAAAGCAACAGCAGCAGATGATGGACGTGCATATGCACAACTTTATCCAGAATTAAATTATAGTGGCTTGAATACATTTACAAGCAATCCTGATCGATTTAAAAAATTAATGGGTCCATACAATCCATATGTATTTGCAGATGGTGGTAGTGTTATGGTTAATGATGATCCATTAACACGAGAGTTATTTGGCGAAATGATGGGAGCACAGATGTCTGACAACGAACCAGATATAGAAACCCTACAAGGTATAAAAGATTACATAGATCATTTAAATGAAATGGATGCTGTAAAAGCAGCTATGGAAGAACAAGTCCCCAATCCTGTAGGTAGAGCAAATGGTGGAATAATGAATTCAGGTAGTATACCACAAACATCTAATGTTCCAGATGGAATGCAAGTAGATGGTCGCGGCGGCGGTTTTATTCCAATGGGTGCACAAGAAAGAAAAGATGATGTACCAGCAATGCTAGCAAAAAATGAATTTGTAATGACAGCTGATGCGGTGCGAGCAGCAGGTGGTGGAAGTATTAATAAAGGCGCACAAAAAATGTACGATTTAATGAATAGTTTAGAGGCAAAAGCATAATGGGATCTAGTAAACCAGCACCACAACAAACGACGCAATCAACAACGCAACAAACGTTATCATCACCATCGATTGAAGCAGCGTTAAGTCTATACATGCCTAAACTTATGGGCATGATGAGTGGTAGTATTAACACAGATTCATTTGCACCAAAAGTAGCAGGACAAAATCAATTACAACAAGCAGCGATTTCATCAGCTTTAGCGGGACAAGGGTATAATTACGACCCAGCGACAGGCTCGGTCAGCGGATCGGGGATCGGGGCTTATCAACCATTTTTAAATGCAGCGGGACAAGCTGCAGGACAAATTCAAGGTGCTGGAGCAGCCGCACTTGGTCAATCTAAATCAGCATTAGATCAAGCGCAGGGCTTAACGCAAGGTTATTACGCAAGTACAGCGGCTTCACCATTTTTATCTAAGGCTAGCTCAGCTGCGGACGCTGCACAACTTGCTGCGGCAGCTGGCCAAGGAGCGGGCGACGCGGATTTAGCAGCAGCCCGAGGATTCACTGGACCCCAAGCCTATCAACAATTTATGTCACCATATCAACAACAAGTTATTGATGCGACTATGGCTGATTACCAACAACAACTTGGTCAACAACAGGCGCAACTAGGTGCAAGTGCTGGATCAGCGTTTGGCGGTAGCCGTGCAGCGGTAGCACAAGGAGAACTTGCAGGTCAAGGCGCAAGAGGTATGGCAGGAACATTAGCCGGACTAAGACAACAAGGTTTTGGACAAGCAAATCAATTAGCAGCACAAGCGGCACAACAACGTATGGGCATGGGCCAACAAGCTATGCAGCAAGCAGCACAAAACCAAGGGTTAGCTGCTACAGCATCACAACTACAAGCAGGTTTAGGACAACAAGCAATGGGCGCAGCACAAGCAGACATTGGTAACTTAATGCAAACAGCACAAAGTCAAGCGGCGTTATCACAATCACAGATGTCACCGTATCAACAATCACTACAAGCAAACATGCAACTTGCAAATGCAATACCACAATTTGGTGCACAGCAATTTGGAATACTAAGTAGCTTTGGTGATCAACAACAGAAATATCAACAAGCAGGATTAGACGCGATTTCACAAAGAAATAAACTTATGCAGTATGCACCATATGAACAAGTTGGTTTTGTAGGATCACAGCTTGCAGCATTAATGGGTGGATATCCAGGCGGTACATCAATCGGTACAACAACAGCACCTGGACCAACAGGATTACAAACAGGATTAGGCGCTGCAGCGGTTGGTAGTGGTATACTTGCAAACTTAGGTAGTGTATTTAATTGGGGCGGAGGAGCAGGATAATGGGTTCATCAAAATCAGGAAGTCTAGATAAATTTGC
>Ga0209535_1002583_pt1 | contig 11802 bp, 8 predicted proteins | sample LinPmetageLP28_FD_184041 | JGI IMG/M metagenome (GOLD analysis project Ga0209535, IMG submission 184041) | Marine viral communities from the Pacific Ocean - LP-28 (SPAdes) (version 2) | ecosystem: Environmental > Aquatic > Marine > Oceanic | place: Pacific Ocean | collected 2009-08-22
AATCGGTTCCACTAGGAAAGCATACCCTTCTTCAATGTCTGACACCGCCATTTTTTAGGCATCAAACCGTCAGTCATTTCGCCAACGTGACGCCCCATTTCCATCGCGCGGCGTTCGCAAGCGGCGCGGGTTTCGTATGGGCCGCGAGTGTCGTGAAATTCTATGCAATCAGTAGGGGTCGCTATTGCGCAGGCCAGTACGATTGCCTTAAACATTGCCCTGTATCTTTTTTAATATTGATTGCACGGTCTTGGTTTCCCAAATGCGTATGCAAATCCACACGCCAGTAAACAAAGCAACAACATCAGGAACCATAGCCATGTAAGCAGCGGCAGTGCCAGTGCCAGCAACTACGTCAAGGATGACTTTGTTTTCCTCGTCCATCAGTCAGCCTCAAGTGCTGCAATACGAACTTCAAGTGCTTCAATCTTTTCAACCGCCTCGATTAGTGCCTTTGTAAGAATTGGCACAATTTTACTCTGGTCTATCCCCTGATACTCCGGCACAGACCGTGTACCCATCACAGCTTCTTTTGTAACATTTCCGTCAGAATCTACCTCTGCTGCGCTGACTTCATATTCTTCATCACGCATAGCATCTTTAGTGCCAGTGACAGCCTCTGGAATAATGTCTGAGACTTCGTGGGCAAGAAATCCATCGACAGTTTTATCTGCGTCAGCGATAAAGTTAAAACGTGCTGGCTTGAGTTGCTTCAGGCGTGTGGTAGAATCCCAATCATAAGTTACATTTTCTTTGAGGCGGTAGTCAGATGAAGTGTTGTAGGCGGTTGATGAACCAGATGAAGTAACTGTGCCAACAATTCCGTTTGTATTAACAAAACCCAAATGTGAAAAGCCGCCAGATGAAGCACCTCTGCCTAAAAATATGCGTCCACCGGACTCAATAGATACGCCTGTTTCATTTGCATTTCTGATATTGGCTGTGGTGTTCACCATCAAGTGCCCGCCGTTAAAGTAGCTATTTCCAGCAGTATCTAGCACTATAGTATTTGTGCCTTCAGCCTTCATTCTGAAATAGGCTTTGTCTAAATCTACACCTGTGCCACCCCTGTTTCCTAACAAAGCAAGTTCATAGTCGGCTGAATTGACAATCAGGTCATCGCCGTCACCTGTAATGTTAACAGTGCCAGTGACATCTACGCCTGTGGAGGTGGTGGCGAGTTTTAAAGCTCCGTCATAGTACAGTTTAACATCAGCATTTTCGTTTGCTTGGATAAACGCTTCAGTTCCGCCGGAGTTGTTGATACGAAGGTTGGAAGCCTGAATGTAAAGATTACCTCCAGACAGATTTTCTTGAATATAAGAATGTGAACCATCGTGATAAATCTGCAAGTCAGAACCAGCACCAAACACAGCCTTGTCGCTGTCACCAAAATTTATGTCAGCAGAGGTAGTCAAACCATCAACAGTAAGTGTGCCAGTAATGTCTTTGTCTGCGCTGTCTGCTAAATCTCTTGCTCTAGTCATTATTCTGCCTCCAACGCTGTAATACGGGCTTCTAATTCTTGTATTGTTTTGACTAACAGTGGCACTAGCTTAGATTGGTCTATGCCCTGATAATCCGGCACTGAACGAGTACCCATAACTGCCGCTGTGGTCTCACGCCATTGCTGGCCTTCTTCTAAGGTATCTGGGTTTTCAACATTGGCACTGTGTATAACCTCATCAGCGTCATCTGTAGCTGGTGTGTAGATGTCACCTGTTGCTGCGCTGACCTCATATTCTTCATCACGCATAGCATCTTTTTCACCTACAATAGCCTCTGGCACAAGCGGGTTGCCGTCAGAATCGTGCGACACTTCGTGGGCTAGGAAGCCATCTACTGTGGTATCTGCGTCAGCGATAAAATTAAATCGCACAGGGTTGAGTTGCTTTAGGCGTGTGGTTGCATCCCAAGTTGCGGTTACGTTTTCTTTTAGGCGATAGTCACTTGATGTATTGTAGGCGGTTGATGTTCCGTTGGTAGAAATGTATCCAACTAACCCATTGGGGTTGTAAAATGCTATATGTCCTTTTGCAGTCGTTCCATTATTCACATCGCTGCCAATAGTCCATTCATCATTGGTTTCAATCTTTATCTTTCCGGCGCTGGTTGTGCTGGATACCCCCACCAGCAGATTGCTGCTGTTGATGCGCATTTTCTCTGAACCAGCCTTTGTTCTGAAAACATGGGTATCTACGTCATCATAGTGAAAAGTTAAATCGCCAGAGTGACTAAACTGTGAGTAATTGTTAAGCTCGTTGACAAGGTGCTGAGAAACATTTGAGGCAGTCGCAAGTTGCAAGATAGAGTTAACATTTGCGTTAGCCGAACTAGTATTGGTTATTCGCGCTACTGCCGAGTTAGAACCTGACTGAACATGCAAAGGATAGCTTGGGGTTCCACCAATGCCCACGTTGCCGCCATTCGGGTTTAACGCTAGATTATACTTTTGGCTTAAATCGCCACTATCAGTTGCTTGAATAAATGGCGCAGAACCATTCAAACCCATATCAATAAGGCCAGTGGTAGCTGTGCTTGCAAGTCGCAGCGCAACATTGGCTGGTGTTGTTCCAGATGTTGCTGGCGCACCAGAAGTGGTTATTTTGCTTTCTAAGGTTGCAGCGGGGCTTGCAGTGCCAATGCCCACATTGCCGGAAAAAGAAGCACCAGCATTGAATGTTGCAAGCCCAGCAGCCGACATATCAATTTGCAAAGCATTGATTGTAGAACCACCGTCATTTCCTTGAATATAAAAGTCTTTGTCTTGGTTTGCCACACCCAGAATAAAGTCAGTACTACTATTACTAAAGTAAGCAATGGTTGCTCCATCATCTTGGAAATAAATCTCACCACCGCCAGCATCAAGATTAATATCCCCACTAACATCAACGGTTAAAGCACCAGTTACATTTATATGGCTATCTGTTCCGTCATGGAAAAGCTGTAAATCCTGAGAACTACCTAGCTGGATTTTTTTGTTATCAAGCAGCGATAGTTCTGTTGCAGCGGTAAATGTACCATAAGCCACAATCTCAACAATGTCAGCGGCCACAGCGGCAGAGGCCAATGTAACGCTAGTGCCGTTGGTTGCTGTTACATCAGTGCCAACAAGTAGCTTTACACCGTTGAGAAATACATCAACAAACCCAGCATCATACGTTGCTGGAAACACTGTTAGACTACCGTCATAAGACCCGCTGCTTGTACCTACTGTCCAAGCAAACCTGTTAGCCGTTCCATTCACGCTGCTGCCAGCATTAATAAAGCCAGAAGCACCGTAGACCTTCATCAAGTTATTAGTTGTATCAAACCATAAATCACCAACATCCAAGCTTGTTGTCGGTGCATTTGCTGACACACGGTATGTCTCTGCAAATGTGGTAGCCCCAGAGAATGTGCCGCTGTTAATGCCAGTGGCTACAGTCGCAATGTTATTTGTCGGGCTGATTTGACCAGCAACATGGTTTACATTTGTCTGGTTAGTGCTTGTTAAGGTTAACTGCCGCCATTGTGTGTTGGTCAGGTCATAGACCTTCATAATGTCGTTAGTCGTATCGAAATATAAAGCACCATCAATCAATGCGTTGCCATCGTTGTCAACGCTTGGGTCACTGCTTTTGGCCCCAAGAAACCTGTCGTCAAAAGTATCTAGCGCAGCTTCTGCTGCTGCCTGGGCGTTTGATGCTGCTGTTGCTGAACTGGCAGAGGCAGTGGCAGAGTTTGCTGCGTTGGTTGCCTGAGTGGATGCAGTTGATGCGCTTGTTGAGGCATTGCTGGCTTGGGTTGAGGCTGTTGATGCTGAACTTGCCGCCGCTGTTGCGCTACTCGCCGCTGCTGTTGCTGATGTCGTTGCTGACGCTGCATCTACTATCAAGTCCCATTTTGCACTATCAGTGTTTGTTGTAAGAGGCTGTGAACCGCTAGATGTATGTGCAGTCTTAGCTAAGAATATGTTATTTGTGCTGGTATCTTTTACTAAGTCGCGAACTGCATAAGAAGTGCTTGCTGCCCAATTACCCTTAAATGTGCCTATTTCTTGAGTAACGCTAATTTCACCACTAGCATCAAAAGACAATACTTTGTTAGCGCGGTCTGTTGCACCCACAGTAAACTCTGTGCTTGTCATTGTGTTTGTGCGAGATAGTTTTAATGACCGCCCAAGCTCTTCTTCAAGTTCTTGAGTAATTAGCGTCAGTTTGTCTAACGCATCTTCATGGCTTTCGGCTGGAAACGGGTCATTTGCTACATAATCTGTTAGCTGGGTACGGGCCGTATCTCTAATTAAAACAACAGTTTGTGCAGATGTAGGGATATTACCTGATGTAAACGTAACATTGCCGCCGCTTGCACTACCAACACCCGATACAGTGTAATGCGTGGTTTTTGTCTTTGTAGTTTCAGCACCAGTCGCATCAGTACGAATGATAACCGTAATATCGTCATCATCAAATATCTTGAAACCATAAGCAAATTCGGTAGTGCTGCCATTACCGCTATAGCTGTTTTTGGTTGTGGTGCTACTAACTGTCATTTCAAACTCCTAGAGTATATATACCTTATTTTGATAGTTTAAGAAAGCCGTTAGAAGGCTGACGATGGCGGTAGCCAATAATCTTGGTTATACTCTCGTCTAATCCTTCTTTGTGTTGAACGCATGTATCCTGGGTCTGACCACTCCATTGCACCATTCCAGATAAGATAGTTCATGGCCTGTTCCGTCCAAAACAGATTGGCAAACGGAGTGTTGCTTTTGATAAACCTGGCATAATCTTTTGCCGAACCTTCGCCAGTTACTGTTTTTTGTATAAGTTGAAGCCCTTTATTAAGAGTGCTAAATGATGGGCCAAGCAGGGTTTCCTGAAGTGATTCACCATACCGATTGTACTCTGAAAACAAAAAGTCTCCATAAATGCCGAGGCCACCGCCCCTTGTAAGGGCATCAAGCCAAGACTTTATATTCTTAGGGTCTTTTGGTTCTTTGCCTCTGGCAGCGTCTTTTGCAGCACCAGAAAGATAGCCAAGCGCAGTGGTAGCCAAAACCATTGCCGCGATTGCTGCACCGCCACGCAGTTTTGATGGGTGTGATTGAAACTCTGGCGCAAGCTGCTTAGTAATTACAGTCACGGGAAAAGACTTAAACTGGCCTACATATCTAACAAACTCACCGAGGACACTACCCCTCGACTGGCCTAGAGTCATTATTGCCCGTTCCCTGTCACCAACAGTAACAACACCTTCATCAACCGAATCATTTATTAGCGCCATTAACTTTGTGCGCAAATCATCTCTAAACCGACTGCGCATACCGTCAGTTATATTAAGCGTACCCGTCCTGTCTCTTATGATAGGGTCTATGTTATTAGCGCCTAAGTCGTTTATCGCGTCTGGTACAATATAGTGTTCACCATCAGCAGCAAATGTCTCTAAGTTCCTAAACGTAGCCCATTCATCGCTTGAAATATCATACATACCAAGTGTTCTACGCAACTTATCCGGCAGTTTGTCAAAGTCCACTTTTCTATAGGTCGCTAGTTCATTAGCAAAAACCGCCGCCAAGCCATTTTTGTGTCCTTGAGTCCAGCCGCCAAGCAAATTCCACCTGTAAAAAGTTTTTTGCATACTGGAGATAAAGCCAGGCAAGTCACTAACACTGTCGCCTGCAAGCGCATGTATTTCGCCAAGTCTTTGGTCTGTGTATATCTTTAGATGTTTGTATAACTGCTTTTTGTCTTTAGACGCGACAAACGAGGACGCAAGGCCATCAAAGGAACTTTTGTAAGAACCAAGAAACCCTCTGCTAGTCTTTCTATTTATGGTTGCTGCTTTAAATACAATATCTGGAAAGGCTGAAAGAACTGCGCCGCCTAATTTAGCCATTCCTTGTACCGCACGAACTCCAGAACCTATTTTAGCAATACTAATTCTGTCTGGTATCTCACTGCCGCCACTTACAACCCTGTAGTTTGCGTTACTAAAACCCCTAGAAGCGGAGTCAAAAATTCCCCCTCTACTGGCCTCTTGGTTTGCAATTGCATCTAAGATGGTGTTGTGCATCAATTCTGGGTTTGGCCCAAGCTTTTCCAATAAAGCTATGTTTCTAGCGTCATACTCTAGGCCAGTGTAGAACCTTTCATACAAGTTTCCTCTGGCAAATTTCTGCGCATATCTAAATGCAGACGGGCCATCTTTAAAATGAATGGTGCGAGATGCGCTTAGTTTTTTGGCTATATTTGCAGAACCAGCACGGCCTGTTGCTGCTCCGCTTCCCTTGTCAGCATAATGATGCCTACCAGTTACAAACTCGTTGTATAATACATTTAAGTATTCATCTTGCATTTGCCTAGCTGTTGCGTTTGCTGGCAAGTTTGTCAACTCATCTATGTCCAAACCTTTAAATGTTTTAGCTTGGTCTACCTCTTTGAGAAAGGTAGCTTTCCACTCATCAAACCCAGCACGGCGTATATTGTCAGAATTGTGTGCGCCAGACTGACTAACAAGATAGTCATCTCTCTCACCTATATATGCGCCAGCATTGTTCTTTCTTTTAAGTCTTGCTTTGCCACTTTTTTCCATTGACTCAAAAATATCCAAAGCTTCTTTTGATACTTTTCCGTCATTAACAAGAGAAGCCCTTTCTTTTGGAAGTGTATATTGGACTATGCTAATTTCCTCGTCCAAAGTGCCTTTGGCAAGCAAGTCTTCTAAATGACCACCTTTCTTATTTAAATCTAGCTCAAAAGATGCAGCATAGTCCTTGTGGATTGCAGCTTTTGTTGAAGAAACACTGTTTCTTGAACCAGCTACCATCTTAGAACTTCCAACTAAATAAGCGTTGTACCCGTCAACTAGGCTTTTGTTCCCTGTCTCAGCTTTGTACTTAGTAACACCCGCCATAATGTTGGCTTTGACCTTAGCCCTGATAAAAGCTTCTCTTTTACTTTGCAGCGCAGCTAGGCGAACTTCCTTTGACTTTTCCCTAGATACATTGAACGCATGGTCTATGTCATTCTGTGATGATGGCGGTCGCTTTTTTAATTCAGCCTCAAAGTAATTAACTGCACTGTTGGCTTCCTCAGGTGTAAAAACAACGCCGTTCTTCTGCGCTGTGGTCACCATCAGGTTCATACATTTCTTACTAGCCAACGGTCAAACTCCCCATAACACACCGCGCACCCGCGCCAAATACATCGTCTAATTTTTCAGAACGCTCAACATAAGCAGACCACTCATCTAATTCCACAAGCGTTGCATCGTCTATTAACTCATTGTCAGCCATAAACCTCACCTCATCCTCTAACAACTCAATCTGTTTGTTAAACTCGGCAATCTCGCTATCAACGGAAACTCGCGTCTTATCAAAGTCTACAGCTTCTTGCGTCACAGTTTCTAGAAAGTCGTTAAAGTCTTGCAGACCTAGTTCTTCCATATTCATCGACTGCACTCTTGCTATTTCTGCATGCAGTTCTTGTTCAGTTACGCCTGGGCCTTTTGATTTCTCTATGGCTATTAGCTGTTCTTCTGTAATTGAATTTTCAGCAATAGTTATTTCATCAAACAATTCTTCATCACTTAGCCCACGCGGGTCTATGCCTAACTCTGCAACTCTTTCTTCTAACTCTGTCGCCTCTCTATAAGCTATAGCTTCTGCATCAAAGTCGCTATACCAGCTTTTTGTTGCTGCATCTGTCTCTACAGCATCAACAAATTCATCAAACTCAACCTCAGTATTAAATGTATCTACCTTTGAAGGGAAGAAGCCTTCTTCTTGTGCGGCATCCTTCATTTGCTCTAAGGTCAGCCCTTTTTTATTTAGGACACGGAATCCGCTAGACTGTAGCCTCTCTAGCAAATTTGCTACACCAACAGTTTTAGGGTTAATTCCACCCTTTTTTATTATAAACTGGTTTAAGTTTGTCGATGGCTTTTTCTTTGCTGCTTGTAAAGACGGAGGTAGTTCTTTCGTCCTGCCTGGAACTTCTAAAGGCGCTTCATCAACAGTCTGCAATACGCGGTTAGTTTTTATATCTAGTTCGCGTTTATATTCAAAGTTAAGTGCTGGGTCAGTTTTTAAAACAGGTGTTACGTTTACTGGCTGTCCAGTAGCAAGTTGACCCAAGGATGTTTCATACGCAGCTTGCACAGTTTCTGGCTTTGCACGGGCAAAAACGTCTGTCATTTTGCCGCCTATGCCTGTTACAGCACCACCTAAAATTGCACCAGCAGTCACGTTAATAAACGCATCCATTAAGCCATAATCAGGGTCTTGTTCTAAATAAGCACCTGGCAGCGCAATGCCAGCTTCAAACGCAACCCCAGCTAAGGCAGCTTCACCAGCGCCAGCAGCCACACGCCCTGCTGTTGTACCAAACTTTGCTGTTACGCCTGACGTAGCCGCGATTGCCGCTGCACGGGCAGGGGCATAAAGACCAACAGCTAAAGGCGCAGCTATAGCAATACCTATGTTTGTGTAATCAAATACACTTCCTACAATTTCTGCGGTTAAGCCAGCGGCACTAACTCCAAATGTTCTTTGTGCGCGAGATAATGTAAGGTCTCTGGTGTATCGTCTATCGTAAGCTTCAGATAAGGAACGGGCTACACTTTCTCTTACGCCTGTTTGTGGCACTTCAAGCCCAGGTCTAAAATACTGGCTATCATTGTATTCATCTACTGTAAGAGTGTTTTCGTTGTAAAATTGCCGCCCAACAGCTTGACCTACAGAACGTAGTTTGTTGTGTCCAAATGTAGCACCACTCATAAACCGTGTACTTATTATATCTTCAGTGTCAGCCGGAGTGTACTCAAAGTAGTTATCCACATGAGATTTAGACAAATTTACACTAGGGTAATAAATATCCATCTATAACCCCATTTGTTGGTCTTGCAACAATTTAATCTGTTCTCTAATGTTTTGTCTTTTGGCAATCGCCGCGTCTCTAGCTTCGCTACCTTGTTCCTTTAATATTTTATTAAGGTTCAAACCAGTCAAGTCTTGTGCCTCAGCCCCTAGCCTTCTTATTTCATCTTGTATTCCTTTAGCTGCTTTTTGTGCATCTTTTTCTTGTTTTATAATTACACTCTCGGTTTGCAAAACATCATACAGTGATTCAACAATAGGTTCTCCATCAGAACCGATTACTGCCCCAGCGTTCTTATCCAGCAAAATAGCATTTTTGCCATCGCTAGATACAGTCCAGCCAAAACCACCCTTTACTTCGTTTAGGTAAACATTTCTTTCAATATCATATTCAGCGGTAGTCTGACCTTCGCGCTTTGGCCGGAAATATATATCACTGCTTTTTAGCCCTGCAACCGTTTGCCCTAGCCTTTGTTTTATAAAACCTGTTTTAGCTGCCATAGTTTTCGGAAGCCTAAGAGACACATTTTCATTAGGAAAGTTGTCTATGTAAGAGTATCTTTCTTCAAAGATAGTCGCGGCCTGGTCTATGTACGTTTGAATGGTTCCCATATCTACTCTTTGGTCGCCAGATAAACTTTTTCCGTCCTTTTGAATTAAGTACACCGTAAGGTCAGAAAGCATTTTTATGTGCTGCTGCCGTGCTTCACGCATGCCAGTCGTGTCAGCCGCTGCTGCCCTAATAGTATTGCCTTGGAAGTCAACAAACGAACCACCCAACATAGATTTAAGATGTGTCGCAACAGACTCGTTAGTGGTTATTGACGAAATTAACATATCCTTGTTTTGAGGGCTTACGTTTATTTCTATTGCACCAGGCAAAGCTGATTGCAACAAAACCGCAGACATTGGGCTGTCTGGTGAGTTTGCTACATAATTCATAGGCAAGGACATACCATTAGCCCTAAGCTGCCTCATTCCAACATCCGTGACCTCGCCAGACACAGTAACGCCATCTGCTGTTTTTAACCCAAACTCTATAAGCACATCATCAACATCACTTGGAGTTTGTGCCTGTCCTACCTTTGTGTTGAAGTCGTTTACTTGTTTTGCAGTAAAGACTCTAAGCTGGTTTTCTGGTATGCCCATTTCTGTTTGCGCTACAATTATCGAGTCTGCTGATGGGGCTTTTGACGGGTCTACACTGGTAAACTTTCTTTTGAAGTTTTCAATTATGTAGCCTACTGGGTCTGCATCAAGCCTTCTTTGTCTTTCCTGAATAGCTTTCTCAAACTGTTCTATTTGCAAAAGTTTTGTGGAAGCCTTGTCTGTGCCAGAGGCAGCCCTAGCCTCAGCGCGTAAGGTGTCTCTTGCGGCATTTACCTGTTCGGGGCTAGAAAATGTCAATGAATCAACTGTTTGAAAGGTGCTTTCAGCGGCTGCAAGTTGATTTTCAGCGTCTATAGCAAGGGCCTCTTGCCCAGCTTGACGAAGCATGCTTACTGCTTTTGCACCTTGTTTAGCACCTTTTCCGTCTATTACCATAGAGGCGATAGCGTTCTTTGCCATTGCATTTGCCTCTGCTGTCAGTGGCCCCTTTAAATAGTTTATATGAGTGTCATACATGCGAGACAGGGCTTGGCGTGTCGCAGCGTTTTTCCCCTTGCCGCGTCCTTCACCGTTAAGGATTTTGTCTCTTTGCTGTTGAAAGTATGTAATTGGCCTTTTTTCATCCGTTGTTTCTGACAGTATTTCCCTTTTGTCTATTTCTAAATCAACACTTTCCCGTGTCCAACCTAAGTTCAGACCGTCAGAAGAACCATTGTCAATAATGTCTTGTATGCTTTTCATAGTCAAAGAACGCATGTTTGGATTAGTAACAGCCTCATCTAACAGGAACCCTATGGCAGTTTCTGCTTGGTTTTTTCTGTTCGCCTGTTGTATGGTGAAAACCTTAGACCGTCCAATAGACATTTTGCTATCTATAGATTTTACTAAATTGTTTCTGACAAATCTTTTCTGGCTTTCCGTAAGGTCTGTCCTGGCGTTTACAGAGGCAACAGCATCTTTCTTAAATGCGCCAGCTTCAATATCAAACCCACTCACTGTGCTGCTTTTTGGGTTGTCTATTAAGGTCTGTGCTTTTGGTAGATACTCAGATATAGCTGCGTTTTTAGCTTCTTCTGATTGAGTCTTTTTTTCCATCATGCCGAACTGATACGCAGTGTCGCTTACTTGCTTACCCAAGCTGGCAAGGGCTTGCCCTGGGGCTTCAAATGCAGCGGAACTTGCCCGTGGCCCCAATGAGCCAGCAGCCATTTCTACTTGCTGTTCGTATACTGGAATCTTAGGCATTTATTAACCTCACGACATAATGCTGGCAGCCTTAGAACCACCAGCTAATAATGATTGATATGATGCCATTTTAAGGCTAGTTGCCCTGGCGCGGCCTGTTGCCCTAGCCAGTGCAGCTTCAGATGCTTTGGCTGTTTCCTCTATGTCACCAGCGTATTGTATTTTTAATGCGTCCATTTCAGTGTTGAAATGTGAATCAGCGGCAGCTTGCAGTGCGCTTCCTGACATCTGTATACCAGAGGCAGCAGTCGCAACATTTGCAGATGCAATAATCCTTTCGGATTGGTCGCGCATATTTGCTTCTTCGTCAACCTTGCGGCGGCGCAGGATAACAGCCTCATTCTCTGCAACTTGCGCATTAAACTCAGCAGTTTGTTTGGCAGCTTTGGCTGCGGCCTGATTGCCCTTGTATCCCATAATCCCACCGCCGATGGCAGCGGCGGCGGCTATTGCTGGCAAAGCCATTACATCACCCTTGCCATGCGGTAATAGTCACTACCGTCTGGCCCAAACTTGTACATAATACCTTCATCTTCAAATCCCATCCATCTAGCAAACCTAATCGCCTCTGGGTCGCCCATGTGGAT
>Ga0209535_1002585_pt1 | contig 11795 bp, 26 predicted proteins | sample LinPmetageLP28_FD_184041 | JGI IMG/M metagenome (GOLD analysis project Ga0209535, IMG submission 184041) | Marine viral communities from the Pacific Ocean - LP-28 (SPAdes) (version 2) | ecosystem: Environmental > Aquatic > Marine > Oceanic | place: Pacific Ocean | collected 2009-08-22
AGCATATTCCTGATATTATCCATCCCGAAAAGGGCGATAGGATCAAGAAGAATTTGGTTGATACTGGTGTGTCTTATGGATTTAGCGAGGATGAAATGGCGAATGTCATAGATCACCGCTATGTTCGTGCTTTAAACGATGCAAGCAAGTGGCGTCAGCTACAAGCCAACAAGGGTAAAGCAAAGGCAAAAGGTGAAAATGTCAGACCTGTCGTAAAAGCTGGTGCTAAACGCAGAACAGATGGTCAAGCTGCAACTCGTAGTAAAGCGCAGCAAAAGTTGCGCAAGTCAGGTTCAATAGATGATGCTATTGGCTTGATGATTGACTCTAACCTTTAGTTCTAAGGAGAACAAAACATGGCTCAGCCAAGCAATACGTTCGACAGTTATGATGCTGTCGGGATTCGGGAAGATTTGAGTGATATTATCACTAACATCTCCCCAGAAGAAACTCCATTTCATACCAAATCTCGCAAAACTACTGCGAGTAATACTTTGGTGGAATGGCAAACAGACGCATTACGTTCAAGCGCGGCAAACGCACACATCGAAGGTGACGCAACTGCAGCATCTGCGATGACTGCAACCAGCAGGCTTAACAACAGAACGCAAATCTTTAAAAATGCGGTTGTTGTGCCAGATACTGATGAAGGTCTGGATAAAGCAGGGCGTGCGCGTGAGGTTGCATATCAGACCTTGAAGATCGCCAAGGAGCAAAAGCTAGACATCGAAAAAGCACTTTTCGATAACAACGCAAAAGTTGCAGGTAATGCTACAACTGCGCGTGAGTTAGCTGGTGCGCCTGTTTGGATGACTACTAACGTGAACTTTGTTTCTGCTTCATCAGGTGCGAACGCTACTGGTGATGGAACAGATGCACGTACAGATAGTGGTGCTCCAACTGCATTTACTCAAGCCAAGTTTGATACTGTTATGCAGTCAATTTGGGAAAATGGCGGTAATCCAGACACTGTGTATATTTCAGCATTTCAAATGAATGTTGCTCTAGGCTTCACAGGCAACAACAATCAGCGCTCAGCAGTACAAGCTGGTGATGAAACTGTTGTTAAATCTCTCGCAGTGTATGTCACCCCTTGGGGAACGATTGAGTTCATGCCCTCTCGTGAGAACCGTTCTCGTGACGTTTTCATCATGCAGGATGATATGTGGGAAATCGCTGTGCTACGTCCAACCAAAAACGTTGCATTAGCGAAAACAGGCGATAACACAACTAGACAAGTTGTGACTGAGCTAACACTCTGCGCTAAGAATGAAGCTGCTAACGGTCTTATTGCCGATAATACAACTTCATAATAGTATATAGTAGGGGTGGGCAACTGCCCCTACTTACACAAGGAGCTAAAAATGAGAATACAGGTAAAAATGAAAAGCATGTCAACGTCACAGGGTATAGCCAGAAATGGTGACATTGTTGATCTACCAGAAGAAGAAATAAAAAAGATTATTTCAATGAGACCAACTGCAATAGAAATATTGGAAGCAGAAGAAGTAAAAACAAGCAAAGAACCTGCAAAGAAGAAGCGTGCTAGAAATGCAAATGGTACACTAAAAGCAGATGACCCAAGCACACCTGATGTAAATGAGGCATGGGAAGATGGCTAATACGTCTACCAAAGTTAGCGAGAAGTATACGTTTGAGGATGATAAGATCATCATAAAGCAGACGTATGATGCTTCTCACATGCTCAAAGACGCTCAGCAGGCCAGAGAAGTGACACAGAATAGCTTTGGCTCTGACTATAAGCATGTCGGTAATGTAGATATGGCGTTGCTCAATGTGTGGCTAAAGGAAGCTGGTGTGCAGTGGACAGATACACAAGCTGTCAAAGATGTGTTAAAACGCAAACTTATGAGTAATGAATTTCGTGACTTAAGAGTTTGGGAAGGCACATATTAATGGATAAACGTACAGTATCATCAGCGCATGAGCGTATAGACGAATTGCAAATTCAAGTTGCGGAGATAAAGACTGAAATGAAAATACAGTTCAAGGATTTATACAACCGTATCAAACGCATGGAAGCGATTATGATAGGCATTAGCGGTGCAAGTTTACTACTCTTGCTGCGAATGACCTTTATGAGCTAAGATATGGACCCCGTTAGCTGCGTAGCTTTAGCGACAGGAGCGTTCAAAGCACTGAAGGGTGCAGTAAGTGCAGGGCGTGATTTTCAAGATATGACAAGTCAACTGTCTACTTGGGGCAAAGCCTTCAGCGATTTTAACGAAATAGAAAAGCGAGAAAAAGACCCTCCTTTCTGGAAAAAGACTTTCCGAGGTTCTGATGAAGAAACAGCCATAGAAATCTTTGCTAATAAAAAAAAGATGGAGCAAATGAGGGCTGAGATAAAAGACCATATCAGTTGGACGTATGGTCCTAGCGCATGGAAAGAAGTTTTATCAATAGAGGCTCAAATGAGAAAACAAAGAAAAGATGAGCTTTACCGCAAGCAAGAGCAAATAGATGCTATGATAAACTTTGCAATAGGGTTTGTTATATTTGGTATAGGTGCTGCTGTATTGTTTGGGTTATTTTATCTTTGGGGCAGCAAGCAAGGTAGGTGGTAGATGTGGGTATTATTATGGATTCAATTAACAACTAGTACAGCTAGTGGTAATGAATTTCAACACTATCATGTTGACAGCTTCACTAAAAAAGAAGTTTGCGAAATAGCCAAAGAAGAAGCTAAAGTTCTTGTCACAAACGACAGTTCAAAAATAGTCTGTATTCAAATAGAGTTGTGACATTTAGAGAATTTCGCGGAAAATACATAATATATGACAAATCTGGTAAAGTTGTTATAATCACACGGGAAAAAAGAATAGCAATTGCATATGCGAAGGCGAATAAATGACAGAGTTTGATAGAGTAGACACCAATAAAAATGGGGTCATAGAGAGAAATGAGTGGGATAATCTGAAGCTCGAACGGGCCAGATTGGAGATGGTCGATCAGGATTTAAAGCGCAATTCAGAACGTAGATTCACTGGTTTTGCATTAGCAGGAATGTTGGTTTATCCTTTTTTTATCTTGCTTGCCTCTGTCCTTGGGTTTGATAAAGCAGCAAGTTTAATCACAGATGTTGCATCAGTCTATGTCCTCAGTGCCAGTGCGGTAGTGGGGGCGTTCATGGGCTTCAATGCCTACAGCGCAAAGGCAAATGGTAAATCAGCAAGTGTAAAAATGGAGGGTGAAAATGGCTAAAGGCGTAAAACATTATTTAAGAAACGGTACTGAGCACAAAGGCGGTATGCACAAAATGGCAGATGGCTCTTTGCATACAGGATTAAGACATACTGCAAATAGCAAACGGTTGTTTCACCTAAACGAACTAAGCAAAACTGCTCAAAAAAAGGCAATGAAAAAATGATAGACCTATTAGGTAAACTGGTTGGCCCTGTCAGCGGTATTTTAGACAAAGTAATTGAAGATAAAGATGAGAAAGCGAGGCTCGCACATGAAATATCTACAATGGCTGAAAGACATGCCCAAGAACTTGCCCGTGGGCAAATTGAGATTAACAAAGAAGAAGCTAAGTCTCGCAATATTTTTATTGCTGGCTGGCGTCCTTTTGTGGGGTGGACATGCGGCCTTGCACTATTTTGGCACTTTCTAGGCTTACCAGTTACGCTGTTTATAACGGGCTGGCTTGATGTGCAGCACCCACCATTACCTGAGTTTGACATGAGCAGCTTAATGACTGTTCTGCTTGGTATGCTTGGGCTTGGTGGTATGCGTAGCTTTGAGAAGTTTAAGGGTGTAGCCAAATGAGTGACTTAAAAGTACCTCTAGCGCTTGTCATAGCTATGATCGCGCAAATCGTAGCTGGTGTGTGGTGGGTGTCAGACCAAGCGCACAGGATTGAGCATCTTGAGGCACAGGTGAAAGAGAACAGCGAATGGGTAGATCAGTTATACACAGATACTGAGATGCTTATATCGTTTGCCACGTTTACAGAAAATCGCTGGGCTGCAGCTTATGAAGAATTTGGCTATACGCGGCAGTGGGGAATGAAACCTGTGGAGAATAACAATGAGTGAAGCGCTAAAACTACTGCAAGACAAGTGCGGCTGTAAGCCAGATGGCTCATTTGGGCCTAACACGGCTAGAGCAATTGTGCAGCACTATGATCTATCTCCAGAGGAAGGTGCGCACTTGTTAGGTCAAGTTGTGCATGAAAGCGGTACGTTCAAGTATGTCAAAGAAAACCTAAACTACTCAGCGGAAGCCATGATGAAGGTTTGGCCTAGTCGTTTCCCAACTGAGGAAAGTGCAGAGCCGTATGCACGTAATCCCAAAGCACTCGCTGAAAAGGTTTACGTTGGCAGAATGGGCAATGAAAATCCCAGCATGGCAAGCCTGTATATTGGCAGAGGTTTTCTGCAGCTTACTGGATATAATAATACAAAAGCATTTGCTGCAGACATGGGTAAGCCAGAAGTTATCAATGACCCATCCCTGCTAGAGAAGGAGTATGCTTTCGATACAGCAATATGGTTCTTCAATAGCAATGGCTTGTTCAAACTTGCTAGAGAAGGCGTAAGCGATGATGTGATTAAGAAAATTACTAAGCGCGTCAACGGTGGCTATACTGGCTTGGACCATCGGAATAAAGAAACTAAGAAAATCTATCAATGGCTTAGATAGGGTCTTGGCTTAGGCTTCACAAGCTCGTTAGAAGCCACCTGAGTGCCCTTACAGTAAATTAGCACATCATCATGCTGATATTCCATTATAGCGTACATAGCCTCCTTAGAGTGGCTGCAAGCGTCGTAGCTAGGGAATACTATGTTATGCGTAGTTTGCTCACCTTGGATAAAATAAGTGAGCACCATGAAGGTGAAATATTTAATCATTGTAATCTCCTCATTGGTTTTATAAAATTATGTCGGGGCAGTTTTCGTCACTACTCTGGTTGACCGCGTTTCCCCGTGACTGCCCCACGATTATTCCCTTGCTGCAATAAACCCTGCTGGTCTATGCAGGTTGCGCTTCTCTCGCTGATCATCTCTCTCGTCCTTTCTCAGAGCTTCCCACTTAATTTTATACATTTCTTCATATAATATTCTGCGCCTCTCAGCTTTGTCTGCGCTGAACAAATCCTCTACTATCTTATTGTTCATCTAACCCTAGCTCCTCTTTAATCTTATGCAGCAATAACATCATTTCATCCGTGTCATACTTGCGGTAATTGTCCTGAGAAATAAAGTCAGCACGCATTATGTCTATCTTACGCTCAAGTCGCTTAACCATGTACTTGAGGTTGCCTTCTTGGTTATCCATGTGTTGCCACTCCTATCCAAGCTAGAACCACCACGCCAGTTAGCAGCGCTATGGCTATGGTCTGTAGTTTAGCTTTCATCTGCTACTCCTGTTCCTTCGCAAGCTTCACAGGCTTGCTTGTCTGTATCTAAATAACCGCAATCACGGCTGAACCCGTGAGGCTTGGATAACTCTACAGTAACCTCACCCCACCCATCACATTCTTTGCAGTAGTTCATTTGCTTACCTTAAAATTCTTGACCACATCATCGACTAGAACATTCATGTGATCTATGGATTGGCAAATGGCTTCTATCTCACTCAGTCTTAAGCTGGCTTGATGAGTAGCCGCTTTGAGTCGCGCTTCTTCCGCAAGATATGCAGCGCTCTCGTAGGCTATCTTATATTCGTCAATCTTTTTCATTGGTTTATCCTTTTTATCTGTTGACACATATCAATATGACTGATAGATCATATCATGTCAATACCAAAATTATATAAAAAGGAGATGACATGCAAAAGATAGAAACAAAGCAAGTGCTGTTACGACTGCGAGATGATGTAAACGCAGGCATGGATGCGCTCAAAGCAAGAAATCGCATGAGCAAATCAGTAATAGCTGAGAACGCAATCAGAGAATACCTAGCAAAGCATGATATAAACTTGACAGAACCCAAGGCCGACTGATGGTCAACGGGCGCAACAAGGGAGCTTCATTTGAAAGACAACTAGCCTACGAGTTGGAACTTGAGCTAGGCATATCTTTCAAAAGAGACTTAGAGCAGTATCGGGAAAGTGAGCATGGTGATCTCATACCCAGCGATGAAAGCTTTCCATTTATGATAGAAGCAAAGCGATATTCTAAAGGCGCTGTGGGTGGTGCTGCAGCTTGGTGGGATCAGGCAGACGCAGCAGCTAAACGTGCTGGTAAACTGCCATGCCTAGTTTACAAGTATGACCGAAAGCCCATCAGGTTTGTTATAGATGTGCTTGCAGCATATCAATCTGGCTATGAGTTTAAAACAGAACCGCCAGAGCACGGTAGGCTAGAAATGGACCTGCACACGTTTTGCTGGGTGGTGAGGGAGCTGATGAATGACACCTAAAGAGCATGGATACAGAATACTATTCCCAAAAAACGCCAGTTTAATTCAACGAAATGAAGAAATTTATGAAAAACGCAGCAAGGGCGAAACTTTACAAAGCATTGGGGATAAATATGGAATATCGCGAGAGCGTGTAAGGCAAATATATGCCGTGCGAGACAGGTATGAACGGAGCAGAACATGAACACTAAAGTTGATCTAGAGATGAGCAATGCAGACTACCACGATAAGTCTAAGCACCCACATATTAGCTCCAGCGATATAAAAGAGATTGCTGCAACGAGTGTACTGCATTGGGCAATCAAGCAAGACAAGCCACGCAAGGAAACACCTGCAATGCGTATGGGGTCTATGCTGCATAGCATGATATTAGAGCCACACAAAGAGGAGTACATGCGTGGATTACCGAACAGGCTCAAGCGTAAAGAATGGGCTGAGATGGAAGAACGTGCTAAGCGACAAGGCAAGATACTTGTGACTGAAGGCGAGTACGATGAAGCACAGGAGCTTGCTTCTATTGCGCTAGATACATGCAAATTATTGCGTGAGTCGGTCAAGAAGGAAAACTTTGTTGCTGAAGCGAGTGTCCTTACTTACCTTGAGGAATTTCAATTAGCCGTGAAGTGCAGACCAGATGGATTGCTAATGCCAACTGCAGAAGGTGAGCAAGGCATCATACTAGACATAAAGAAAACCAAAGCGACTACGCCAAGAGAGTGGGAGAAAGAGGTAGTTCGGTATCATTATGATTTACAGGCGTGTTGGTATTTAATGTGCATGCGCCAAAGCGAAATGCCTTGCAGCAAGTTTTATTTCATAGCTGTGAACGGCGATACTGGCGTAGCTACAGTACACGAATTATCAGAATTGTATCTGAAATATGCAGAAAAACGCATGTATCAGGCAATGCAAAAACTTGTTGATGCTCAATCAAGCGGCAAGTTTGACACAGGATGGGATGATGTTAATGTTATCCACCTGCCTGCCTTTCTCGAAGATGAGCTAGGCGAAGAACCATTTTAACTTAGGAGAAACCAATGAAGATATTAGACAACGGTGATGTAGTTTTTAGCAATGTTAAGGCACTATATCCAAAGCTAAACAGAACCTACCACTTTAGCTCAGAACAAAGCAAAAGTGTGCCATGTGACGCACTAGCTGATGGTGCTGCATATACAATAGACTTCGAGCTAGATAAGAAAACCTGCATAGATTTTGATAAAATATGCACAAAAGTGTACAAAGAAGCAGCAGATGCAGACACAAAGAAAAAGTGGAAAGCTGATCCAACTTATTTGCCTTATAAAGACACAGGTGAAACTTTCACAGGTAAGGCAAAGCTGAAAGGGGCTTACTCAGGTGAAGCTACAAGACCACCCCTGCAGAAAGATGCAGAGCGCAATAGCTTGCCTGTAGGCTTTGAGCTTACAACAGGTAGCAAGGTAAACGTGTGGGGCAAACTCTTTGCCTATAACACAGGGGCCGTGTCTGGGGTAAGCTTTCGTCTGAAAGGTGTACAAGTGCTTGAGCTTGCAGAACAAGGCGATGTGGATGACCCATTTGCTAAAACAAATGGATTTAGCGCCAGTGATGCGCCAAAGCCTAGTGAAATAGTCGCTGATCCGACAGGTGGCTTGCTAGATGGTAAAGATGCAGATGATGGGCTGAACGACGAAATTCCATTTTAGCACTGCAAAAAAATGCCCCAAGCGGAGCAGTTCACGCTTGGGGCGAGGTAAAAAACCCTTGGTAAAACCAATGAAAAAAACCGAAGGATTGAGGAAATGCTACAAGATAATGAAGTAATTAACAATAGCTTTGAAGGCGCAAGGCCACTATATCCAGTATTTGAGGCAGAAAAAGACGCAGAATGTAGCGTTTATGAAGCACTTGAGAGATTTAAGCTAGAATATAGAAAACAATATACGCTTAAAAGCAAAAAACTTAGACTAGATTTAGTTATTAAGCATGATGGGCTTTGCTATCCAATAGAGGTCAAACCTGATCTTTCATCAAAGAAACTTATGGGCGCTGCGATTGCACAGGCATCAAGCTACGCAAGCATTATCAAGCAACCCGTGTTTATTGGGCCAGTACCTTATAATTCAAAAAGAAATCACGAGCATAATATTATTGCCTGTATCGCAGGTAATTTTAACGTAGGATTTATTTGCATTGATTATGATAAATTCAGACTCACGATTGCAGAGCAAAACATATTTAATATTTATCCAAAACAAGAAATAACTAAAAACAAAATGTACTTTGTTACTTGGCAAGGTAGTAAGAAAACTCCACATGAGGTAAAGCCAAAATGAGCATTACCTTTTTAAAAGCCAATGGCAGTTACGATACAAAAATAAATCAGCCAGAAGAAAAATATGAAGGCATAGGCTGGCAAGAAATAAAAGAATTAGCTGAAACGCCACAAAGCACAACAAAACTAGATGCAGCTTTCATTATACCTAGTAGCTATAAAGAGCATGACGGGAGATGCCACCAAGCTCAAAAAGAGCACGGTAAGTATCACATGCTTGCAATTGATGTGGATGATGGCAACCATAGCATAGATTTTGTGCTTGGCTCAGTAGAGGCTATCATAGGCGATTGCTATATGGTGGCCTACTCATCTAGCAGCGCAGAGCCAGATAATCGCAAATGGCGTGTGCTTATCCCGATAAAGAATGAACTTAGCGGTAAGCAATACAGCCAGTATCAAAAAGCTTTCTTTGATCTGCTAGAAGATGAGGGAATAAATCCAGATCATGTTTTAGCAAGATATGGGCAAGTTATATATTTACCAAACGTACCACCAGAAAAACGAGATGAGCACGGCAATCCAAATTTTTACGAAAGCAAAATAGTAAAAGGCAAGGCTGCGCTTGATATAACGGATAATCATGCAATTGCGGTGCGTGCTAAAATGCAAAGCGCAGAACAAGAAAGAATAAAAGCAGAAATTGAGGTAGAGCGAGAGAAAAGAAAAGCAGAGCGAGAAAGAAAACTTGCAGAAAACCCAAACTTGGTTAGCCCAATAGAGGAATTTAATGCTCGGCATAGCATAGAAGAATTGTTCTTGCGATACGGATATGAGCAAAAAGGCAACGGTAATAGCTGGAGGTCGCGCTATCAGTCAACAGGAAGCTATGCCACGAAAAACTTTGATGATCACTGGGTAAGCTTGTCAGGCTCAGATGTTAGCGCAGGGGTAGGCAATAACAAAGACGATGGTGCTACTGCGTATTGTTGGGGCGATGCGTTTAGCTTGTTTGTGCATTACGAGCATAACGATGATTTAGCTAATGCCGTGCGTGCATACGGTCAGGAAATAAACCCAAGTAAAGAAGAATATAAAAAAGAAAAACACATGAGCGCAGAGGAAATATTTAAGCAGGTAAATGAACAGCAGAGCGCCTCAGAGGTCGAACAGAGTGAGCAAACGGATGAAAATGGGTCTAGCCTCATGCATACGGTTTTCTCACCTAGTCAAGCAAAGCCAATTCTAAAGAATAATTACATTATCAAGAATTGGATTAGTAAGGGGCAGATGAGCGTTGTATATGGACCAAGCAACTCAGGGAAAAGCTTTATGTGTCTAGATGCGTGCTTTTGTATCGCGGCTGGTCTTGAATGGCATGGCAATAGAGTAAATCAAGGGCCAGTTTTGTATTTGGCCCTAGAAGGTGGGCTGTCGTATTATAATAGGGTGTGGGCGCTGCGTGAAAAATATGAAGTAGATGAAGCGCCGCTATATGTAAGACCATCACCCGTTGATTTGCTAAATAAAGACGCAAATTTGCGAGAGGTGGCGCTACTTTGCAAAGAAATAAAAGAAAAGCATGGGCCGTTGCAGTTGCTCTGCGTGGATACACTTAGCCGCGCTATGGCTGGGGGTAACGAAAATGGGCCAGAAGATATGACCGCAGTAATAAAACATAGCGATTTATTAAGAGAATATACAGGGGCGCATGTTATGTTTGTGCATCACTCAGGGAAAAATGTAAGCGCTGGTGCTAGGGGGCATAGCTCGCTTCGTGCGGCAACTGATGCTGAAATTGAGCTAGAACATGATAAAGATAATGGTATTCGGGTAGCAAAAACAACTAAGCAGCGTGATCTGGAGACAGGAAAAGAATTTGTCTTTAAGCTTTCAATGCGTGAATTGGGTGAGGATGAGGACGGGGATCAAGTCACAACCGTGGTGGTGGAGCAGGCAGAAAGCAATGATTTAAAAGATTCCAGAATTAAGCCTATCACCTCACAAAATCACAAAAAGCTATTGGAAACCTATCAGCAAATGCGCGGTGATGGGAGGGGGGAAAGCAACCCAGCAGGCACGGGATTCCCAGAAGCAGGTAAATTTTGGTGCGTGCAGGTGTGGGCAGCGCAAGAAATATTCAAAGGCAAAATCGCAAATAAAGATAAAAACGGCACTTGGAGAGACACTATCACGGCTATGGAAAAGAATGGGCAAATTGTGATAAATGGCGATTTGCTTTGGTTTTTAGGTAAGCATGGCAAGATGAAAAACTAGGGTTTTAACGGGGTTGAAATGGGGTGAATTGAGGTGAAAATGAAGGTCGCAAATGATATAAGAATGATGGTAAAGTTATATGAAAAACTATGTGAAAAGTTGGAGGGCAAATCACATGGTTTTCACATAGGTTTTCACATGGGTATGTGAAAGTATGTGAATTGATGTGAAAAATAAGAGGTAATAAAAACAATGGCTTATGAGGTTTTTTCACATGGTTTCACATTCAATTCACATGCAAAGGTATATAAATGTGAAAAATGTGAAAACCATAGTTCCTTGGTTTCACATTCACATAACCTCGGAGATGATTTTTTAGACTAGACGTTAGCTTTTAAAAAGGGAGAGCAGATGCAAGAAATAGATGATGCACAATTGCAAGAAATGATACGCACTGGAGAGGCTCGGATCGTGCCGCGTGGAACTAATAAATTTAGCAGGTTGCGGAGCTTTGAAAGTAAGCTTGCGAGTATAACCGATTTGGAGGAGTTGCGCGGCTTCTGGGATCGCTCGAAGGTGCTAGGGGTAAAGCTTCCAAGTTGGACGGACGAACAAAAGCAAGCGATTAAGTTTAGAGCAATGCAGATTAAAAAGGAGAAAGAGCAGTGACTAAAACAATACGAGCAGGATTACTTGAGGAAGCAAACAAGATTTTACATGGGCGACGCTCTGAGGATTACGGGAGTGTTGAAAGTAATTTCGGACAAACTGCAGCGCTTTGGAATATTTATCTTGAGCGACGTAAGAGCATAGAGCCGCACGACGTTTGCGCTATGATGGCATTACTGAAGATTGCTAGGTTATCGCATAAGCCAGACTACGACGGCGCTTTGGACCTAGCAGGTTATGCCGCGTGTTATGCAGAGGCCGCG
>Ga0209535_1002587_pt1 | contig 11788 bp, 7 predicted proteins | sample LinPmetageLP28_FD_184041 | JGI IMG/M metagenome (GOLD analysis project Ga0209535, IMG submission 184041) | Marine viral communities from the Pacific Ocean - LP-28 (SPAdes) (version 2) | ecosystem: Environmental > Aquatic > Marine > Oceanic | place: Pacific Ocean | collected 2009-08-22
CCCCCATCCGTAGTTCTCTGAAGCAAACTGCTTAATAGAATCAGAATCCATTTCGCCTTTATACAAGTCTTTCAATGCTTTACCTTGTCCAGAGTTAGGGTCAAAACCTGCACCTTTGATGGCATTACCCATCTGTACATTCTTATATTCTTTCTCTACACCTTCAAGTTCTTTAATGCGTTCTCGCATTGACTTGATAGCATTGTTATCATCTTGTGTGTTTTCCACTGTATTTTCCATATCGTTTTCCATATTCTCTCCTCTCCCAGTTTCTACTAACTACATTATCCTGGGGTAAATAATGCGATAGGCGACAAGTTATAATTAAAGTACAAATGAGAATTGTCAGCCACTTCTAGCTGTACCGATACTGGGCGATTTAAAGTACACAGTTTATACGCCAGAGATAAACTGGAGGGTGCAGCATCTATTCTAAGCCGAAACCTGCAAGGCTATAATTTATTATACCACTGTTTAAACGAATGGTGTGTATTTATTCTTCGGTTAATCCTGTGACTGCACGACCTGTTCTAGCAGCACCTGTAGTTGGGGAGAATCTAGACTGCTCACTCGCTGATAATCTAGTAATTCTTTCTGTAACTTCTGGGTCACCAAATATTGCAGCATCAGTAAACTCTTCTAAGGTTATAGCTTCTGAACCTGGCTGTGATACTTCTTGTATTTCTTGTAATCTAGGTAGTTCTGTTTGTGCAGCAGTAAACAATTCTCTTGCTTGTTTCTGTGTGATACCAGCTCCTCTTAATCTATCAGCTACTGTAGTAGTAATATTAAATCCAGCTCTTGCTGCTTCTCCACCTATCTGGGCTGAAGTAATTCTACCAGCAATAATCTCTTCTCCTACTGTTGGGTCTAATGCACCTAAGAAGATAGCTTCAGATGTTAAGTCAATACCATAGTTACTCTTGTAAAAGTTTTGTACTTGTTCTAAGTTATCGTTTATACCTCTATAAACTGCTGTAATTCTTTGTTCAAATTCTCTAGCTGATACTTCTCCTTCTATTAAAGAAGTAAATCTTGTTGATAACATCTCTTCAGATGTAGCTCTAGGTAAACCAAACTCTGCAAGTGTACCTATGTAAGATTCTTTTAATCCTTGATAGGTGACTTCATCATATCGTACTTGTCCATTAGGTAAAACATTACCTGGAAAAGCATCCTTATAAATATCTGTTTGTCTTAATTGTGATATAGCAATGTTAGGGTCACCTGTTTCTGCCCACTGTGTAGCAAAAGCATTAAGGACTTGTGTTGGCATATTAGGATATAAAGATTGTGCAAGTAACAAATACTGTTCCATTATTGATTAGCTCCTAAATTTTGTAATGCAGAACCATCACCTAACGCTGATTGTAATGCTTCAGTTGCTTCTATTGTAACTTGGTTGTTACCTATCTCTAAACCTTTAGACCTCAATGTTGCAGTACCAGAAGTAAAATCATTTGTTCCAACCATATCTTGCCACCAAGATTGTGTTTCATCTGCAGCTTCACCCCATACAGAAGTTGTTAGGTTTCTCCAAGGTGTAACTATATCTTCATAAGTAAGTTCTGGATTAGTGTACTTAGGAAACAATCCTAATCTATTGTTCTTTAATTGTTCAATCAAAGCTGCTTCATAGTCAGTATCGTTTCTTAACCTTCCAGCTTTTTGTGATACTTCTGCATCACTAAGTTTTCCAAAAACTGGACCTAAGTATTGTGTGTATAGTTGTTTGATTCTATCTTCTTTCTCTGCTGTTCTTTCTAATCCATCAACACCAGCTGTAGATAGGTATGTAGTAAAGTCTGTATCTCTTACACCAGACCTAAATGGGTCTGCAAACAAAGCTATCTGTTCTGATGTTTGTGATTCCGACCAAGTACCACTTACCCACTTATCTGCAATCCAACTAACTAAAGCATCAGGTGGAGCTTTCTCCTGACCTGTAGCAGAATCAAACCCACCAGTAACTCCTGCTGCTTGTAATGCTCTACTTACTTGTATCTTGTAATCATTCTTTTGTGCTGTAGCAGTAGAAGGGTCAGCATTGTATAATCTTAACCATTCTCTTTCTGCTTCTGAATGTTCTTGGTACCAATCAGTAACTCTCCATTCAGCTTCACTTACTTCTCTACCTTCTAATGCAGCCTCTGCTAATAAAGATATTGATTGTTTATCTAATAACCAAGGTGCAATCTGTGCCTGTGTAGTTAGATTATCTACAAAACTAAGGAAAGGATGTGGAGCTTGTCCTGTATTAGGGTCATTACCTGGAAGTTCTGCTGTGTTTCCTGCAACTATAAAGTCATCAATCTCTTCCTCGGTCATAAAATAATTTATTTCATAAGGTGCATCTGCAGTTAAGATACCTGCTTTGTACAAGTCATTACTTTTAACTTCATAGAACATTCTTATTGGTAAACCTTTATACATTGTTCCTGCACCAGGAACTGTATACATAAGATATAATCTATCTTCATCTGACTGTACTAATACAGCACCTTCAGGTATGTTATTAAATTGATTAAGTTTTGTTGCTCCTGGAGAACCTACTATTGGTCCACCTGTTGCTCCACCACCTGTTGCTTCACCACCTGGTTCTCCTAAATCATCTTCTCCACCTACTGGCTGATTATTTAAAAATTCATCATTAAGTTTTTTAGCAGTAGATTCTGCTGCCTCTAAAGTCATAGCAGAGTCGTAACCAGCATCACCTGAATTGACAGCTTGTATCGTATAATTAGGTGGACTTCCTACAACAATATATCTTGTTTGACTGGTAGTTGAACTATCTTGTAAATCAGTATCATCATCACTTGTATCATCATCTCTTGTATCATTATCACTTGTATCATCATCTTGTGTAGACCAACCATTCTTTAACCATTCATCTATACCTCTAACATCTACTTTTTTAGATTCACTATTTTTATATACTACAACTTGGTAAGCGTTTAATATTTTTCTTGCATCATTTGCTGCTTGTGGATTAGAAGGAATTATGTCTGCAGGGTCTGGTTCTACTTCAGCTGCTGCTCTTTTAATTTGTGCTGCAGTTAATTTCCGATTTTGAAAATCTCGCATAGCATCATCTTCAGTATCATATCCTAAGAACTCAAACCAAGTATCTATACCATAACCAGCTTCTCCTGGTTTTAATGGACCTGATTCTATAACTTCTAGTTGTCCAGCTTTACCTTTATCTTCAGCTTCTTTTATTTCTGCAGAATCTAAGTTGTATGTCTTTTCTAATTGGAACTTTTGGTTTGATGATAAAAAGATACCTTGATTAGCAAGTTCTAATATTCTTCTTGTTTTTTCTTCTATGGGTACTTTTTTTAATTCATTAAATTCATCACCAGTTAGTTGTCTATCATTAGTAAATCTTAAAGGTCCAGGATTATTACTTGGTACACCTTCTTTTTTTGATGTTATAGAAGGTAATCTATATGTTTCTTCTATAACTTCTTCTACAGGTTTTTCTTCACCCTTAGAACTAATTACTGTTTCTCTTCTTTCATCATAATAAGTTACATCTTTTGTTTTAAATTCTGGTAATTCAGAAGTTAAGACCCAACCTTCTGCTTCGTAAACAGGTACTACTTTTTCATCAACCATAGAATAAGAACCACCAGGAGTTCTCATTTGTACTAATGCCATTACATCATTCCTTCAGGTAATTCAAATGCTATATCTTTTCTGTTAGGTGTAAGAGCATCTATTATCTCTGCACCATACTTAGCTATCTTATCATTCTGTGGTACGACTTCTCTGTTAAGACTTAAATAATCTGGTGAACTCAATTTCATAATGTTGTTATTAGGTGCATCAAGTATTTCACCTTGTGGATTGTATGCAGTAGTAAAGAAACTATCTTTGTTTCTAAGCTCTGCATATGCTTGTATATTCATATCTGGTTGTGGTTTATCTTTTTGTGTTTCATATGTATTCATAACTTTATTGACATATGTTTTAATATTAGGACCAAATCCTTCTAGGTTTTCAATATCTCCTACAGCATCCATACCAGAGTTCATAGCTATGTCAGCTTTACCTGGACCACCATACCAAGCTACTGCTACTAAATCCCAAGAACCATAAGTGTTGTGGTATTCTTGTAGTTTATTTGCTGCAACTATATCTTGGATGACAGGTATTCTCCAGTCTGCTCCTTGGTACCCAGCTTGTTTAGCCCAAGCATCCCAGTTAATATCTAGTATTCCATAAGCACCATATGCTTGTACTGTTTGTAAACCATTGTTAGTCATTGTCTGTGTCTTTCTATGTTTCTTTAGATAGTCACCACCAGCGTTTTCTTGCTGTCTTACAGCTTCCATAAATGCGTATAGTTCGTTATTATCTACCATATTAATTTGGGGCATTGTTAAGAGAATTGAACATAAGAGCCCTAGAACGCCTTGTATCAACATTTTCTCCTAGCCTTCCTTTCTCATCTGCAATGATTTCTTCAAATTTAAATTGTGCACCAGCTAATGGGTCAATCTGTGTCAAACCTTCTGAATCTATTTTAGCTTGTACATTCTCTTTTGAATAGTTTCCGAACTGACCAGCGAGTAAACCACCACCACTTACATCTTGTTGTTGTGTTGCTTGGTTTAAATCTACTGATTGTTGATAAGCTTGTTGTGCTTCAGAGTATAAAGTATTAGCCAACAGTTTAAGTTCATAAGGTTGTGGGTCACGATTAACACCTCTTCTAAACATACTTGTAATTGAGTTAGCAACACTGTCAAAGTCTGGTGGTAAATATGCTTCTGCATCTGGGTACTTCGGTAATGGATTTTGTTCAAATTCTGCTAATGCACTACGCCAAGCTGAACCAGTTTCTCTTTCCTGTGTGGTTACACCTCTTCTATTAGCCATACCTAAGATGTATGAGAAAGCTCTTTGTGTAGTAGGACCCCAATCACCTGCAATAAATTCTGCATCTGTTTCTAACAGACCTGCATTTATTAAAGATGCTTGTATACCTGCAATAGACTCTTCTTCTTTACCAGCAAAATCATCTACTAAATCATTCTCTGTGTAGTATTCAGAAGCTGCATCACCTCTAGGACTTACATAACTAGCAGTAACTCCTATAGGACTTGCACCTGGTGTTATTCCTCCAAACTCGTTATACGCTTGTTGTAAACTTAAATCATATCCACTATTAGCAACATCAGCCATACTTTGGTTTTCATCTAATGCTATGTCTATAAGGTATGGTGGTATTCCATAAGCTAATAAATATTGTTGTACTGTAGCTAAGTCTTGTGTCTGGTTTATAGTATCAAACTGTTCATCTGTTAGGGTATATCTGTTTTCACCAGCTTTTACTTGCGAGTTAACACTTCTAAGGATGTCTATAATTCTATCTACAAATACTGTTGTTTCCATTATTCGTTCAGTGCCTTTAACAATTCTTCATCCTCATACTCGTTTCTAAGTTCTCTTTCAAAAACTTCTTGAAGCAAAGCCTTAGCTTCTGGGTATTCTACCTGTATTTGGCTTTTAACATTTCTTAAATGTTTTCTGAAAGGAACAAGTTTAGCTGATGTTCTAAACGAGGTGGCTAAATAATTAGTACCTGGTATGTTAGTAGTCAACTCAATAACTTTATCTCTTTCTTTAATATATTCTACCAGTGCTTGTGCTACAGGTTGTTCTTTTAGTTCAGGTATTATTTCGTAGGTCACTGGGTTAAACCAAGTATATAGTTCCATAATAATTTCATCAAGCTCTGGTTTCTTTACAGAACCTGGAATAGATAATCCATAACCATAATATCTTGATGCTAAATCAGCTTTCTTATTTCTTTTAGCTGCAGTAGAAACCTTGTCTGTCTTGTTTACTAAATCATTTCTTATCATCCAGGCTTCAAACTCTAGGTTACCTAATAAAATATTCTTAGCTCTCTGCCATTGTTCAGGTGTTCTTGGAGCTCTTTCTCCTTCTACTATCTGGTTCCAATACGCATCATAAGAAAACTCTGAATCTGTTTCATCAATTAAAAACCCATAAGTTAAATCAAATTTATCTATTAAACCAGGGTTTTTTCTTTCCCATTCTGCTCCATCAGCAGTGATAGGTCTTTTCTTTATAGTTTCTGTTTTAGCAGTAGCAATAGCAATAGGGTCAAAACCGAATTTATCTGTAAATTGTTTCATAGCTTCATCAATATCACCTGCTGCTGTAGATATATCTCTCCATTCTTGGGCTAATGTTTCAAACAAAAAGAAGTTTCCTGTTTTATCAGTGATTTCATACTTAGGTGAGGATGGACCTGCAGGTCCTAGCCATTGTGCTAAACCTCTAAACATAATAATATTTTGTGCATAATCTGCAGCTAAGTCTAAACCTTTAGCTGCTTGTGCTGGTGACTCATCAGATATTTCACCTGCATACAACAAAGCTTTATACACTTCAATAGTAGTATTGTTAAACATTCTTTTAGTTTCATCAGAGTTTTGTATAAATGCTGTAGCAAATTTTCTAAGATAACTAGGAAAAGGTACTAACGCTGTTCCTATCTCTCCTGGAGTACCTGCTCTAGGTGGTGAGAAGTCACCGAATAATATAAACTGTGCAATACCTTCTGGTTTGAACACTTTAAATTTTTCATTAAGAAAAGCTGCAGGTACTGTAATTGTTGGTCCAAAACCTGGAATAACATTTGCAGCTAAGTTAATTGATTGTAGATACACAGGCATATTAACTTTAATACCATTTTCATCTAGGTCTTTAAACATCCACTTTCTAAGTAATCCTTCCCCAGGATAATTAAATAACTCTTGTTGGGTTAAGGGGTCACGATAGAAGAATCCTTTTTGGTCATCATCTTCAAATTTAGCACCTTCTTTTCTACCTGACTGTATTACTTGTTGTGCTCTTCTTAAAGGTCTGCCTCTTTCTTGTTTTATGAGTTTTGCCCAAGTGGTAAAGATTTCAATAAATGCTTCACCGAATGGAAACAATGCACGAGTAGAGTTACCTAATCTACTTCTCGTAGTTACATCATAAAGTAATGCTTTAGTTTCCCCTAGTGCAAATGAAGCTGCTGCTTTATCTACAATGTCTATATCATTAATGCCTTCTTTTTTATCTGCTTCTTTTAAATAAGATTTAATTTTATTGTATGCTTTTTTTTCTGATGCTTTTCCAGTATTAATACCAGCTTTTTCTGCTTGTTTAATTATTTTATTTAAAGTTGGTTTGTTTGCGTGACCAGAAATCTCTGCTACTTTATTCCAATAGTTAGCTTTAAATGCTACAGACCTAGATAGTGCATTAGTAGGTTTAGACATTAAATTATCAAACAAACTATCTACAACTTTATTTGCCATATTAATACTTCTATTTTCTGTAAACAATTCTGCTTTAGCTGTTTTAGGTAAAACATCTAAATAATCTTCAAAAAATTGTTTTTTAATTGCTTCTTGATTTTTTCTTAAAGCTGTTGTAATCCTATCGTATTCAGTATCATTAAGTTCACCCTTCCAATATTTTTTAAAATCTACATTTTTTAAACCAGCTAAATCATTAACAGCTTCATCTTTAGCTATAAATTGTAATAATTTTGGATTACCATTTTCTTGAATCCATCTACTTGATGCTGCTGTAGCACCTGAAGCTGTCTTTGTTTTTACACTACCACCAGCTATGTCAGCTAAGTTTGCGTTAACATAATTAATAAACTCATCAGCTAATGCTCTACCTGGAGCAGACTGTCTACCAGCCCCATTAAACATATGTGATTTAGCACCAGTCACTTTTTTAATATGATTGTTTAAACTACTACCTTTAGTGTTAGCTGTTTTTTTTAATGCTCTCAATGCTGATGCTCTTTGAGCTGAAGGTAGCATTTGTACACGAGCTAATTGTTTTGATAAAGGGTCAAAGTATGCTTGTAATACATTTCTAAATGAAGCATTTCTCCAAGCTTTAAAGTTTGTACCTTTGTCCACTGTACCCCAAGTACCTGCTCCTGCATATCTTCTTCGTATTGAAGATAATGTTCCAGCAGTTTCTGTCATTGATTCCATAAACTGTGCATTATTTTCAAATGAACCTAATAAACCAATTTGTGATTCTCTTGGTCTACCAAATAACCTAGCAATAGTATCTATTGGATGTCTAACAGGGCTAGTAATCCCTGATGCCATTATTCTTATTTGTTCTTCTAAAACAACTCTTACTGTCCAAGCTGGTCGTAGTAGTACTAATGGTTTAAAAACACCACCATAGTAAAAATCCATAAATCTACGCACTGTATCTGTGTTTTCACCAGCAAAGAACTCACTTCCTAAACGACCTAATTTGCTGTCTAATGCTTTGCTTATTCTTAATAAATCCGTTGGGTTAGGTAGAAATATTTCATCAGCTAACTGTGTAATTGTTAATGGACTCATCAACAAGGCTTCTTCATTTACAGGTTTACCTTTTTTGTTTAGTATTTTTTGTAATGTAGGTGTGTAGTTTAAATCAAAATTAGCATATTTTCTACCTGCAGTCTTAGCCATTTCACCTTCAGCATAAAATCTACCCATTACATTAGTTCCTCGTTCAATAAGTTTTATTTGAAATTCTGACAAAGCTTGTGGGTCGTTAGGAGCATCTACTTTGCTTAATATACTTCCATCTTTATTTATTTTTCCACCCATATTTTTTACAATAGGATTTTTAAAATCTTTTTGAAAAAACTCAACTAATGTATTAACTACTTCTGTAGGTGCATCATCACTATCTAAAGCATCTAACATTTTATTAAAATACTTTCCATTTAGTTTTTGTGCAGCATCAGCATCTAATTGGTCTGTAGCAAGGTTAAGTAATCTTGTCATTTGTACTAATGAACCATCTACATCTCCAGTTATCATTCTTGCTCCATATGTTTTATCCATCATTTTTGTCAAACGATTTGTTTTTCTAGCAATAGTTGGAAGCATATTGTTTGTTAATTGGTCTGTAAGATAACCATCTACAAAATCAGTTAGTTCTTTATTAATTTCATCAAATGTAGCTTTAGGATTATCTCTTTTTTTCTTTCTAAGTTCTTTTAAAAACTTTTCATCTTTAATTTGTTCACCACTTTGTTTAATAATTACATTTCCATTTTCAGCATTTTCCCATAAAAACTGTTTAAATACTAAACCTTCATCACCAGCTAAAAATTGTTTAGTAGTTGGTCCGTGTATTGATTTTCTAGCTGCACCTATAAGACCACTAGCCTCAAACTTTTTCATTTTTTGTACACTTGTAAATACTTTACCTGTTTTTCCTAAAATAGAAAAACCTTTTGTAACCCAAACTGTAGGGTCTGCAAATATTTGTGCAACTAAATCAATAGCACCAGTCATAAAACTATAAGCTTTAGTACCTGGTTCTATAACTTCATCAAATGGTTTAAACAACCAACGACCAATAGTTACTGTTGGTGCAACACCTGCTGCTTCAAACTTAGCTCTTCGTTCACCTTGGAACTGTACTCCTGTTTCAGCTTTAAGTCTTTGCTCTTCGTATATCTGTGGAGCTAAAACATTGTCTAATACAAACTGTCTTGCATCTGTAGGACTAACACCTGATTCAACTAAGTTTTTATACTCATCAGTTGTTGTTGGGTCAGTGCTTCCTAAGAATAAACCATCTCCTAAGTCACCTTTACCTGTGATACCTGCTTTAAACAATTCTGTTTCAGAAGCTTCTGTAGCTTCTTCGTGTGTCATACCTTGTTGTCTAGCTTCTAAGTATCTAACTTTTTCTGGTAGTCCTTCTTCCCAAGCTGATTGGAAACCAAGAAACAGTCCTCTTACACCTGCTTTACCTTTTTCTTTTGCAAAGTTAGTAGCAGTTTTAACAGCACCGAATCCTTCTTCTTCTTTAAGAATTGAATCTTGTATCACTATTTGTTTTAGTCTTGGGTCATCAGCTGATATGTTTAAACGAGCAGCACCTACGACTGCACCTGCAGGTAATGTAGGATATTTATTTGCTATAGCTGCAGCTTGTTTAGCCATCTCTTTATTTACAGTAGAGGGTGTATTTCTTTTGTCTTGTTCTTTTCTTGCTATATCATCATCTGCAATATCGCCATCAAATATTGAAAATGACATACTAACTCAATAATCTGGCTAAGTCTGGGTCACCTGTTAGGTCATACATTTCTTGTACTAATTCTCTTGTACTTCTCATATTGTTAGGTACACCTAATCCTGTTCGTACATTTTCATTCTTTCTATTAGTACCAGCAAAGACATCTAAATCTAATTGTTTTTGTACAGTAGGGTCAAGAGGTATTTGTTGTGGAGCTACAGTATCTGTAACAATTTCATTACTAACTGTAGGTGATTCATCTAAAAATCTTTTCATCTCTACTTTTTCTCCATAACCCATCTTGCTATTGTCTACAAAGTTTCTACCTGCTGGAGGTACATTCAATGCTGTTTTTGTTACTTTAGGTGCTCTACTCATTCTTCCTCATCTTCAAAATACTGAAACGCTGAACTTATAATTACATAACCAAAAGGAAATACTAATGGTGGTAATTGGTCTACAAACATTCTACCTCTTGGTTTGAATATATCTTCTTCTAAAATAATATCATCACCTAGTTCATCTACATCTGTTAAACAGAAATCTACTATTTCTTCAAATCTTTTATTAAGAGGTGCCATTATTGACCTAACCCTTGTAACAACTGTGCTATACCAGGTGGAGCACCTTGTGGTGGCAAGGCAGCTCCTTCTGGTAATCCTTGTATCAGACTTTGTTCTGCTTCAGGAATTTCTGGTTCCTCTGCAGTAAAAAATTTATCCAATATATTTTGCATATCACCTGGGTTTTTTCTTATTTGAACAACTGTCATTGTCGCTTTAGGGTCGCCCTGTTGGGCTTGTGATAACAGTGTTTCAAATAATATTTTGTCTGCTTTTTCTTTTGTAATTCTTTCATTGACTCTAACAATATTATCAAGTCCATCTAAGTTTTCTTGTAATGTTTGACTATCAATAATCCCTGCATTAAGTAATTGCAGTCCTGTAACTATCTTCTGTGGTTCATCATATCCAGCCATAGCTCCATACACTCTTCGTGTCTGAAAAGAACTAATGTCTTTACCTGGGTCATAGTTTTCTGAATAAAAAGTATTATCCATATAACCAGATAATGCTTTAGTACTACCACCATACATTTTTTTATCCCACTCTAATCTTTTAGAGTCAATCATTTCTATAGAGTCAGCCATAACAGTATGGTATTCTCTAATCATAAGTGACATAGATGCTCCTAGTTCTTCAAGTCCTCTACCAGTAGCAAAGCTAAGTGGTGACTGCGAATCATCTTGCGAAGGATAAGAACCACCAACACGAAGTTGTCGTTCTATTCTATCTATCTGTTGAAAAATTTGATAAGGAACATTAGATGCTGGTTTAGAAACCTGTGTACCTGGAGCTAAATAGTTAACAGCGAATCTACCTTTACGATATTGTCCTGATTCTATTTCTCCTGATATGTTAGTTTCTGTAAACACTGCATCTTCCATTGCTATTATTGACATCACATTAATCTTTGCCATAGAAGCCATAAGCCCTATGATTTGGTCATACTGTCCTTGCATTCTGTCAAAGCTAAATTTCTTAGCAATAACAAATGCTGGTCCACTATCTAGTGGATTTGGTATGAAGTCAAGAATAGTTGCAGAGGTCATATGGAAAATATAAGTTCCCTCTAAGTTGTAATACTCTGCTATTAAGTCGCCATCACCATTACTGTTAGCCCAAGAGCCATTGTA
>Ga0209535_1002588_pt1 | contig 11788 bp, 10 predicted proteins | sample LinPmetageLP28_FD_184041 | JGI IMG/M metagenome (GOLD analysis project Ga0209535, IMG submission 184041) | Marine viral communities from the Pacific Ocean - LP-28 (SPAdes) (version 2) | ecosystem: Environmental > Aquatic > Marine > Oceanic | place: Pacific Ocean | collected 2009-08-22
GGTAACATTATTTTACCTTTTTTATCTCTATAATACCCATCTTTTTGTACTTGCTTCCATCTTTCAGGTGAACCATATATAAATGGTACTTGTTGAACTGCTCCATTTTGAATTACTGTGGGTTGAATTACTTCTTCCATATAATACATTATAGCTTCATCAATATCTTTAATTCCTAAAGAAAATGGTTTTGTTGTATCATCTCTAAATGATATTTGGTTACCTCTATTAAAAACCTCAGCATTGTTAGGATTACCAGTTTCAGTAAAACCTTGTGCTCCTACCGGTGGAACATAAGGTTCAATTTGAGAATTTAAGATTTCTCTTTGAGTTTTTGGTCTTGGTGTTTTTCCTCTATTAGCCATTTAATGATGGGTTTGAATTATTTCCAGTGTATAGTCTTTCTTGTGTTATTCCTACTTTATCGGCTGGTACATAATGGGTTTCTACTATTACTGATACGGATGTTCCAAAGTTTTCTAATCCTGGATTTTGTAATTGTGGATCATTTGGATAATCTGGGTTTTTACCTAAGAAATATTGATTAGCGTTTACATTATCTACCTCATAATATCCTTCTTGATATAAGATAATATCACCAACTTGAGGGACTAAATCTGCCCCATACTGATAATTTGTAGGTTCAAAGTTTAAATTAAAATCTTCCATTTTCCCCAATAAATCATCTCTTAAAAACTTAAAGGTAGCACCCCAAGTAAAGTCAGTACCTAAGTCAGTTTCAGGAAATTCTTCATTTGACCTTTCAATTAAACAGTTAAGTAAAACAGGGCCCATATAATATTTCTCTTCAGCTGCTTCACCATACAAATTTACTTTAGTTTCTTCTAATTTAAATTTATAAAATGAGCATTGTTGAGTAATAACGTCGGCCATTAACTCCCTATTTAGATGTCTAAATAGGCTTATATCTCTTGCTCCTCCAAATAATGCCATATTATCCTATATAAATTGGAAATGGTACTTTGCTTAACTCTTTTTCTAAATAATCGCCTTCAACAGCTCTTCTTTCCAATAATTTTTCTCTTGATGTTTCACCTAAATAAGCTCTTAATCTATCAATTAATCTTTCTTTTTCCCCCGTAGCAGCTGTTATTAAATCGTTTGCATTTAAAGTAACATTATCTCCTGGTATTGGAACTACTTGGTACTTACCTCTAACATAACCTAACATTTCTTTACATAATGCTAAAGCATACTCAAATATCCAACTTCTACCTATTGAATTAATATCATCATAATTAGGATTAGTATAAGGTACATCATAAATATTTGTTATTGTACTACTGCCTCCTACAACAAATGATGCACTTGAACGTTCTGAGTTTAAGATATATTCAAACCACATTGACGTTGGGTGGTTATGCTCAGGTATAGGAAATATTCTTAAATGATTGTTATGCATTTCAAATGAATAATTAGCTCTCCTAATTTGATCATTAAATTCAATTTGTTGAATTACTTGTAAATCATAATTAATAGGCATTAACATGAAATCTACCCCAGCTGGTGAATAACCAGACCAACCAAAACTATCCATCATATCCATTGTACCCATTCCAGATCCTACATAGGGATCAAAAAATCTTAACATTGCAGGTGGTGCTTCATAAAACACCCTCATTATTTCTATATCATGACCTTTATAATGAGGTATATTTTCATCAGCCCAAGCTTCTAAATCGTAATCTTGCACACTAGATGTTAAATGTATTTCACCTTTATGCCATGTAACATTACCACCAGTTCCAGCTTCAACACCATACTGCTCTGACATTTGGATAATTCTTCCTAAGTTAGGTATTACTACAGAACTTTCTATATCCATTGTAGAAGCATCTGCTCCTTCTAATGTTAAATAATTATCTCTAACTTTATAACCATATAACTCATTAGCATATATAGTTACTGCTTCTTCTAAAGCAGCATAAAAGTTTAAATTTTGTAATTCTATATCTACAATAGGATATCCTAATCTTCGGGCTGCAAAAACTGCAAACTTATCTGCATCTATTTGAAACTCTATATCATTATCATAAAATCCAAAAGGTGTATCTCCTGGTGCAAATGAGCTAGAGCCGGGCCATATTGGTATATTTGCCATATTTTTATTTTTTAACTAGTTGCGTTGTCTGAGTTAACTACTACATACTCGACGTCTGTTTTTACTCCTGAACCTGCATTACTCATTACAGATACAAATTCTATATCTTGCCCCCAAAATCCATTAAACATGCTACCTGTTACTTCGGGGCTTGAAAACATTAAAGATGATGTTGGTAATAAATTCATTGACCAATAACTTCTAGGACCATTTTCTGTAAAATCTGATGCTATTAAGGTAAATATTGGGTAATTAGCACCCCCTAAATAAAGAGGTTCTACTGTTATTTCTTCTCCAACTTCATACCCACTTCCACCTTGATTTATTTTCGCACTTGTTATAGTTGATATTACGTTTGCGGTAGTTAAGGCTGTTAAAGTTACTTGAGATGAGTTTTGAACATCTCCAGCTGTTAAAGAAAAAGTTAAATCCCCACCTGTTATAGTTCCAAATCCCTGGTTTGTTAATTCTTGTTGTGAAATTGTAACTAATTGACCTGATTGATAAGCTGTACCTAAATTAACTGGGGTTACAGATGTTATATTTCCACCTGCTGCAACAACTGTTGCTGTTCCTCCAAACCCAGTTGCAGTATGAATCGAAAATGTTCTTGTAACATTGATTGATACTGTTGGTGTATTTCCATTAAGTGTAAATGCCCGACCCGTTACTAATTGACCAATTCCTAAGTTACCTGCTGGTATTGTTAAAACATCCCCGGCAAGATATCCATAAGCATCTGAAGACGATATTGTTATATCGTTTGCAAAAGGTGCTGTTAAATCAGTATTTCCAATGGTTACAGATGCTGTTGCATTTATTCCTGATCCTCCTTCTAATGGAGTTATAAATGAAAATGCATTACCTATACCACAGTTAGTAGCATCTATACTTGTAGTCAATACATCAGCATTTTCTAAAGAAGATGCTATTGTTATATCTAATGTCATCCCTGAACCTGTAATAGTTGGTTCAGCGCCTGAAGCTGTTGTTGGTACATTTGTATATAATCCTATTATTCCACCATTACCTGTTCCGGCATTTAATGAAGCTGATATATCTGTTCCAGTTACTCCTTGACCATCTGGGGCTTTAGAAGATGTAAATGAAACTGCTAAAGAATATGATGTATCTAAATTAGAAATTCTAGCATATTTCATACTACTTGAAGGAAATGTCCCAGCTGCTGGAAGAACACCATTAACATCAAATAGGTGGATGTTGGTACTACCTGGTACTGTTACTATTCTTCTATCAACATTAGTAATATTTCCTAAAGTAAAAAATGTTTCATTAAGTGTTTTTATACCCTTGACTACATGCTCTTCTTTAAGCTTTATTTGGAATTTAGTAGGTGTATTGATTGATGACATACTGTTTTTGTTATAAATATATAAAGAATGCTCCCAATTTATAAAACCATCCCTAAAATATTAATTATTTTTTCGATTTTTCACTATTTCCTGAAGTACCTTTGAACATACCTTTTTCTTCAGCTTCTTCATAAATTTCAATTAAATCATCAACAATAGGATCTCTATGATTTTGTATTAAAGTTATACCAGTCATCTTTTTTATTTTTCGGGCAGCTGCATATAAAAATCTAAAACCAGAATCTGCTTTGCCTCTTAAATCAATTTGATGATCGTCACCACAAACTATCATTTTTGATCTTAAACCAATCCTTGTTGATATCATTTCCATTTGCTCATGGGTAACATTTTGGGCTTCGTCTACTATAATACATGAATCTAAAAATGTTCTACCTCGCATAAATGCTAAAGGTACTATTTCTATTTTGCCATCTTCAATTAATTTTTCAACTTTAACTTTATCAAATAAAGAATACATATTTTGATAAATAGGTTGAATCCAAGGATCCATTTTTTCTCTTAAATCACCAGGTAAAAAACCAATTTCTTCTTTTGAAACTGTAGGTCGTGTAATTACAATTTTTGTGTAATGTCTTCTTAGCAAACCATCCAAAGCTATATTACATGCTAATAATGTTTTACCTGAACCTGCTCTACCAGCTAATACTGATAATGTGTGGTTGAGTATTTTTGCTTTTGCTAACTTTTGCTCTTCGTTTAGCTGTAGTTTAAATTTGATTGGATTTTTAACTATTCTTTTTTTTCTAAATACTTCGTCCTTATGATGGTTCGATGTCATTATTTATTTCTTTAATTTTAATTAATTTATCAAGACCTGCATTTACATGCATTGTATCGTCTAGAATAGTCTCAAATTTATATCTAGAATCTAGTGGTAGGACTAAATCTACTTGTGACCCCCATCTAATTAAACTGAATCTTTCGTTTTGTGTGCAAAGATCTTTTTGTTGTTTAAAAGGAGCTATTACATTTACATCTTCATCCGCTATTTGTATTATATGATATGTATAATCTAAAGAAGGAACATATACTTTGTTAGACATTCTTTCATTGTACTTTAAGTATGCCATATTATTAGGGTTGATTACTTTGTTTAAAATATCCTTCTCTACCGCTAACATTGGTTTATTTGTTGACTCTATAGGTTCCAAACGTTTGTAATTAAGTACACCACCATAAGGAATTCTATTTATATGCACATCATAAAATGACATGAATATTCCAATAACTAAAGAAGGTTTATTGTAACTACTATCACCCATTACATCTTGAATAGTATAATCAATACCTTTTATTTCTAAAACTTGCTCACCAGGTTGAACTACTTTTTGATATAAAATAGTCCCATCTGCTGGGCTATAAAAATGATTATGATCTATATAAGTTGATCTTAATGGATCTCTAAAAAAGAAATTATTACTTAATTCTCCTACTGATAATTTTGATAATTCTTTTACTTCTCCGTTTAACCAATCTTCTAAAGTTTCAGCCATTAAAGGAGTGTTTTAAAATGATCTACTCTATTTAAATGCATTACCATACAACTTAACATGGCACCTGACTTCATATATTCAGATAAATTAAATATTATTGGCTCCATTCCTTCGTCAGAGCATATTTTTTCTAATGAAGAAATTTTGTGTTTTTCGCCATCATAAAATTCATCTCCTCGTTTCATTTCTGATATATTAGAAGCACATAAAATCATATTACCTAATCTAACAGAGTTAGCCATCCCATACATTGAGTCTTCGGCATCTATGTCTATTATATTAGTATACGTGCTAATATGCGCTAACTCGGTTTTATTATATAGCTCCGTACAAACCATAGTTGATCGCGTATTTAACGGGAATATGCTGCAATCTAAATGGTACATATACTCATCAACCATTTTAACTTTGATAATTTTCATATCAAAATTTTCTTCCATCCATTGATATGTTTTTACATCTGAGCGGATACCATGTCCACCTATATAAACATTATCCTTTAAATATTTTATATCTGCTTCACCTTCCCATTTGTGGGGAGAAATATGGGTATTATAACCCATTTGTTTGAAGAATTTTTCACCTACATATTCTTCACCTTGTCTTGGTGGTGAAGTATAATTAGATAATAAGATGTGATTTTCATCTTTAATATGGGGTAATTGTAGCCCTAAATTTGCTACATAAATTAAATCTTGAAAGTTACCTTCTGCAGGTAGCAAATGTACTAAAGATTGACCAGCCATAAAACTATATAAGTCCAGAAATTGCTTATATGCCTTTGGTCTATTTATTGCTAATTCTTTATTTGACATTTCTTCCATCCAAACATTATTTGGGTTTGATGTTGAAAATGTATGTGGGAAGTTCATTACATAACTTTGAACTGATAACTGAGATGGGGTTTCTACCATTTAATAACTATTTTGTTGATTATAAATATAATGACTATAAATCCCATAGCCAAATAACAAAAAAAGCCCCGCTAATGCAGGGCTTTTAATTACTATTATTTTAAAATCTTAATATTAAATAGTGTTTAAACCATTAACAAAGATCTTACCATAAAATTCTGGTCTTACGACTTTCTTAGCATAACGAGTAAGTAAACCTTTTCTTGGAGTGAAAGTGTTTGGATCGTATACTAGTGGAGTCATGATCAACGGAATATATGGAGCAAATACAGCACCAGCTTCTAAGAACTGACCTCCTCTAAATCCTAATAGGATTGTGTTTTCAGTCATGTATGGGTTCTTATAAACAGTATATCTAGAGTTGATAGTTCCAGCTTTTTGTACACCAAAAGCGTAGCTCATTTTAGCAGCATCACCATCAGAAGTACTAGCAAATCCTGGTATAGATTCGATAATAGTAGCTACTGTAGGAGAACATACTAAGAAATTAGCACCACCTCTAAGAGTTTTCTGGTGAATGATATTACTTAACTTTTGGATTTTAGTTCCTAATGTTTGGAACCATTGTCCTTGAGAGTTAAAGAATCCTAAATTCGCGTTAGCAACACCTGTTTGGTCAACTGCTAAGTTGTTTTGAGCACTCCACCATTCAGTTCCAGCTGCAGCTGATTCAATCAACATATCAAGAATTTCTAAGTCAATTTCTAAAGAAATGTACTCACTCATGATTGAAGTTAATTCAGCTTCTGCATCTAGAGAATGGTAAGCGTTAAGATCTTGAGCGAACTCAGGAGTCCAAACTGCTCTTAATTTTCTAGTTTTAGCAACGATAGCCTCTGATTGCATTTGTATGTTAATCTGAGGTATAGTGATTGGGTTATTATCAGCATTTAAGTTAGTATTACCATCTTCAAAATCACCTCTTTGAGCGTCATTTGTTTGAAGTGTATAAACAACTTTAATAGTTGCACCTGCTGCAGCACCGACAAGATCAGAATCCGCAAAGAAAGCAATCACATCAACACCAGCTGATTGAGTTACTTTTGTAAATTGTGGGTATTGAACTGTAGTTGCAGGAATAGATGCTATTGAACCTGATAAATAGAATCCTTTTACGGCTCTAGTATCATAGTTAGGTAAAGAAGCTACTGGTACTGAGAACATACCAATTTGCTTAGCACCTGTAATACCTGTTCCAGCAGCGTTAGTTAAAGCACCAGCTGTATAAGATTGAGATACTGAAGAATCAGCTTGTAAATCTACATACCAATCAACTGAAGCCGATACTGGCTGATAAGCTAAGGATTGTGTATTGTTAATAGAGTAACCAAATCTACCTGCACCATAAAGACCACCTGCATTTGTGTTACCAAATGGAGAAGTTACGTCATTTATAGGACCTGTTTGAGTTGCTACTGTATTACCATATAATGAATTTCCTCTTGTAAATGGATCTTTTGTAGTACCATATTGGAAATCAAGATAAAATACTAGGCCAGAAGGTAAGTTCATTGGTTGAACCGAAACAAATTCCTTTGCTGCGATTTGACCAAATACTTTTCTTACTAATGGTAAAGCTACACCAGCCCATTGTGCTCCTGTTCCAGGAGTAAATGTACCAGCACCAGGAAGCGGACCACCTGTGTTGCTTTCTTCCATTACCAACTGCTTAGCTTGGTTTTCAAGAATCATAGACATATTGTTTTTTTCAGTTTCGTTTCCGATACCTTCTAACAAACCTGTCTTATTCCATTTGTTAGCTAACCTTGCCGCATCACTTTGTAGTGACTTGTAAGGGTTAGCGCTTTCTAATAGAGAATTTAATTGTGACATTTTTCTAATTTTTGTTTTTTTGTTATTATTAATTTTTATTAAATTAGACGATTCCGGCTAATTTTTTAAAGCGTGCGACCATTTCATCAGACTCAACAATAGGTTGTTTCTTAGTTTCTTTTTTATTTGCTGCCATGTTAGAAGCACTACCTTTAGATCTAAAGCCTTCGCTTATAGATTTATTAGCTACTTTTGTTTTAACACTACCATCGATAGTTTCAAACACAAGTTTTACTTCTTTAACATTAGTAGCTTTATCAAAAGCACCTAATACTTTAACTTTTTGTGATTCTGTTAAGTTTTTGCCACGAAACACTTTGTTTGTGTAAAGTAGTTTAGCATTTAACAAGTTGATTTCATTTAACTCAGTTTTTAAAGTTTTAACTGTAGCATATGCTTCAGCTAATTCTTCTTTTACTTTGTCCATTTCTTCTTTCATTTTAGAATCACCAGCAAATTTTCTTCTACCGTCAGCTTTTTCCATGTTTTCAGAATCTGCTCTTCTTTGAGCCATATCTTGTTTCTTCTTACCATGTTTAGAGCCTTCAGCATCGTCTAATCGTGCATCGTATCCTTGTTTTTCATCTACTTCTTCTGCTTCTGCAATTTCAACGTCATCTTCAACGTCAATATCTACATCATCTTCTACTTCAACATCATCCATATCATCTTCATCTTCGAATGATTCACCGGCTTCTATTTCACCTGCTTTAACCATATCTTCAATTACGTCTTCAATAAATGATTTTAGATCTTCTTCAGATAAGTCGTCAAGATCGATGTCTTCATCGTCTTCATCCATATCTTCTTTTTCATCTTCCATTCCATCTTCGTAGCCTTCTTCTTCAGCGTCAGTTCTTTCATCTTCTTTGATGTCTTCCTTGTCGTCGTCCTTTTTTGCTTCTTTAATTTCTGGATCGTCTTTAGATAGTTCTGCTAATATTTCGTCTAAGTCTGAGTCATCTTCCTCTTTGATTTTACGCATTTTTTCTGTTCGTGCCTCAGCTTTATCATCTGATTTACGATCATCACCTTCACGCTTTTCCTTTTTGGTCATGTACTCTTTCTCTTCTTTCATATCGGCATCATCTTTTACTTCGTCTACTTTATCATAAGCTTCATCCATATCTTCTTTTTCCATTTCTTCTATTTTACTAGCGAACATGGCGTGAACTTGTGGAGAGAAAGCTTCTTCTAAAGCGACTTTAGCATTTGCTATTGCAGATTCTTTGACTGCTTTAGCATCAGCGATTGCTTCTTTTAAAAAGTTTCTGTTCATTTTTCCTAAATTTATTTTGTTGGGAAACTACGTTTATTAAGAAACGTAATAGGGGGTTTGTATTATATTTGATGTCATATAAGAAATGACATATTGCCATAATACATATATGGGGAGATATAAAAAGCGAAAAGACGCTTCAAATAAATGAAAACGCCTTTCCTCGGGAATCAGGGGTAAAATCTTAATTATACAATAGGGCAAAAACCGTGTGAACATAATATTTCACCTAATATTGTATTTACTTTTTTATATTTATCTTGTGCTTTATACTCTTTACTTTCTTTTACTAAACGCATAAATGAATCTGGGTTTGAAGGAGTTGAAACAAAATCCCAACATAATAATTCAAAATCATCTTGTACTTCCATCAATTCGCCTTTTTGTTCTAATGTACCCATTCCTCTTGAAGAAACACCAACTGTAATTCCACTTTCAACTAATGCTTTAAGTATGTTACCATTTGGAGTTGGTAAAATTTCTATCTTACCCATTACATTATCTCCATCCCACCACATTTCAGATATGTTATGTGATACATTTTGTAAATTGATTACTGAGCTTTCAGGATGATCTAATTCACCCATTGCTCTATTTTCATCAACTAATACTCTATATTTATCTATTTCTCTGTCCCATAAATCTTTAGAGTAATATCTACCATTGCCATTTTTTACTTCAGCAGTAGCTAGTATACCTTCAACTAAAGGTAAACCTCGCTTTGAGCGTGATTCAGTTATAGTTACCCCTTTAGGTTTAAATACGTGTGTTTCTATTAGTAATTGACTCATATTAAATGTTATGCTGTTCTAAACTTACTTAAACCTGAATAAGATTCTTTATTATCATTTGAATTTTCATTGCTGTTATCATTTGATCCCTCATTTGATCCAGCATTACTTTCCTCAGCAATTTCTTGGTCAGCATTATTTCTAAAAGCTTCTTGAGATTTATCACTACCTGCAGCTCCAGCATAGTTAGAAGAACCTAAATCTTCTCCCATTTGTCTTTTATATGCCTTACCACACATTTTTTCGTAAACTCTTTCCATTTTGTCTTTACGCTTTTCAAGAATCTTTACTTCACGTTGCATTTCTTTCATTTTAGCTTTATCAACTAATTCTGATAAACTGTCATCTTCAGTAACCATAGAAATTCTTTCATTTTTACCTTCAATAATTTCATATAGTGCTTCAATTTGAAGTTCCATAGTAGCAATTTTACCATTTTTTTCAATTTCAGCTAACTTAGTATCTGTAGTTTCTTTTTTAATTTTTTTCTTTTTAACTTTTGGCTTTTCCCCTAATGGAGATTCGTTTAGTATGTCTAGTAATGATATCATTTTATTTTCTTCTAAGGGTTGTTTAGGTGCTAATTCTGTGTATCCCGTTGAAAATACACTGGCTGACATTTTGTCTGCATAAGCTGATGAATCTTGTTTTTTTAATTTCTTTTTGGTTTCTTTACCATATCCTAAGTTACCACTATCTTTAACTTCATTACCTCTACCTAATGCGGGTGCATCTTCAGTATAACCAATTCCTTTAATACCAAATTGAGCTTCCTCAGTATAGTATTGTGGGTTTTTAGACATATTTTTTATAACTAAATCAATTAATTCTTGCTTAGTTTTATCTATATTAGCTACGTCTGTAAGTTCTGTAAAGTAACCTTGACGAAATTGCTCTCCTGATACGTTATTGATATTTTTATCATCTTTATAATTATATCCTCTATCAGGTGCTTGTAAATCTTTAACTGACTTTGTCATTTTTTTCTCAAGAGCTTTTGCTTCTTCTTCAGAAATAAGTTTCATGTTTTTATCAAACAATTTAAACCAATCTGGATCTGCTTGAGCATTAGCAACATATAAATTTTCTGATATAATACTACGTTTTGATAGTATTGATGCTGCTTCATCAAATTTAGCAGCGTTACGAACTAAATTTGGATATTTAGCTTTAACTTCTTTAAGGAAAATTTCTTTACTACCTTTTCCGTTTTTTATTTGATTATATTGTTCTTGTAATGTTTTTGCCATTTTATTCTCCTTTTAATAAGTCTTTAATATCTTTTACGTAATCCAAAACTAAGTCTGTTGGTTTAACAACAGCATATGAACCTGGATTTTCTTTATAATACTCAGCTGTTTCATTCTTAGCATTACTTAACATTTTATAAATATCATTCATTTCCTGCTCAATGCGATCAAATGCAGCCATTCTTCCTTGCTGAAAGTTACCTGTTGACTCACCTGCTTCAAATAATTGCTTAACTATTATACCCGAGCCTTTTATTTTATCTGGGACTAATTTGTACCCAAAATCTTTTACATAAGCATTGTTACTAACTCCTTTAGGACCTGCTTTAGGACCTGGTCCTAAATCACTACCTACATTTTCTTTTACTTCCTTTTTTTTCTTTTTTAATTTAAAAGCATAAGGTGTAGCGTATTGCATTCCTGTACCACCACTAAATGAAGCAGCTCCAGCACCACCACCAGTTGTAGACATTTCTTCTATAGAAAACGTTAATTCTTTCCCTAGTTCATCACTATATTGTTTTTTTAGTGCTGATATGTAATTTCTAAATAAAGTAAAATTTTGATTTAGTGTAGCTCTCATATCAATTGTATTGCTGTTTTCAGCATTTAAGCCTTTAGCAGCTTTTAAAATATCTACAAATCTATTATCTAAATCATCTAAAAAATCTCCAAAAGTCATGTTTTTAGCTTCAGTAATAGATTCTTTTAA
>Ga0209535_1002589_pt1 | contig 11787 bp, 14 predicted proteins | sample LinPmetageLP28_FD_184041 | JGI IMG/M metagenome (GOLD analysis project Ga0209535, IMG submission 184041) | Marine viral communities from the Pacific Ocean - LP-28 (SPAdes) (version 2) | ecosystem: Environmental > Aquatic > Marine > Oceanic | place: Pacific Ocean | collected 2009-08-22
TTTATCAATTCTATACAAATCTACTACCAAGAGGAAATACATACTTACCATATGTTAAATCTAAGAAGAAATCTAAGATTGAAAAGTGGGCTATGGATATATTATGTGAACACTTTGAAGAAAGTTCACAAAATATTGAGAAAACACTTGACATTATGGGTAAAGATGTTGTATATTCAATTATATCAAAGTATGGTGTAGATGAAAAACAACTAAAAAAAATATGGAGTAAATAATGATTAAAGACGCACCAACAAAAGTTATTGATGATGTCGGTCAAGAATATGACCCGACAGATGTCGTTGGATATATGGAGAACACATATCCTGAAATGACACAAGAATTTAAAAACATACAACGAGAACAATATGAATTGTTTTGTAGAAAGCAGTTTGATTATGGCCCACAAAATATAGCAGTGGGAACAATATTAAAAACAAAAGAAGATATTAAGTTATCATTGTTAGGTGTTTGGTTTCGTATGAACGACAAGATAGAAAGATTAAAAACATTACTGATGAGAGATGATAACCACGCAGTTGAAAAAGAGGGTGTGGTTGATAGTTTTTCAGATGTATCAAATTATGGGGTTATGGCACAAGTCGTAGCAAGAGGCAAATGGGCAAAATAGGAATTATAGGACAAGGATATGTAGGTAGTGCTATCAGAATTGGTTTTGAACCACATTATGAAGTATCAACATACGACAAGTATGACTTAGCTAAGTCAACGCATAGTAAATTATCTGATGTAGTAAAGAACTCAGATGTTATATTTGTATGTGTTCCAACACCAATGAAGAAAGATGGAACTTGTCATACTGATATCGTAGAGGATGTCATTAGTGAAATAAATGAATGTGGTAATGGGGAAGTTGTAGTGATTAAGTCTACGATTCCACCAGGCACAACTGATAGGTTACATAGAAAGTATAAAAACATTGATGTTATATTTAATCCAGAGTTCTTAACCGAAGCAAACTTCATTGAAGACTTCAAGAACCAAAACAGAATTATATTGGGTGGTGTTCGTAGAGGAACTACAAAACTAAGACAGATATATTCTAAAGTATTTCCACACGCAACAATCGTCAAGACGGGCGCAAAACACGCAGAAATGGTAAAGTATTTTACCAATTGTTTCTTAGCAACTAAAGTATCGTTTGCCAATGAGATGAAATACATATGTGACAATATAGATTTAGATTACGATAAGGTTGTGGAGTATGCAACATATGATGAAAGATTAGGTAAATCACATTGGGGTGTTCCAGGTCCTGATAATGATTTAGGATTTGGTGGACATTGTTTACCAAAAGATTTATCAGCAATGATTAATGGGTTCGATACATTGGGATTGTTAGAAGCAGTAGAAAATGTAAATGACCAAGTTCGTGAGAACAGAGATTGGGAACAGATGAAAGGTAGAGCAGTAGTAGATGGGTAAAATAAGTTATAGTCAGTTCAGTATGTGGGACAAATGTCCTTATACTTGGAAAGCAAACTATGTGGATAAAGCAGAGACTTTCAAGGGTAATATATACACCTTGTTTGGTTCAGCACTACACGAAACAATTCAGGCATATCTCGTGTGTTTCTATGAGAGAACAATTAAAGAAGCAGATGCCTTACCATTAGAAGAAATCCTAATGTATCGTATGAAAGAAAGCTACAAACAATCTAAAGAACAACACGGAGATGACTTCGAAGTTACTAAAGAAGATATGGCAGAATTCTATCAAGACGGAGTAAATATTATTGAAGAGTTCTTAAAGAAGAAAACAAGATACTTTTCAAAGAAGAATACTGAATTGGTTGGTATTGAGATGATTTTAGATTATGATATTTCTGAGAAGATGAAGTTCAAAGGTTATATGGATGTAGTTCTACACGAAAAGAAGACAGGTCGTATGAGAATTATCGATATCAAGACAGCTACTATGGGTTGGAACAAGTATATGAAAGCCGATAAGAACAAAACCAATCAGTTATTATTATATAAACATTTTATGTCAAAACAGCTAGATATTTCGGTAGATAAAATAGATGTTGAATATTTAATATTAAAGAGAAGATTATATGAGAATATGATGTATCCACAAAACAGAATACAATCGTTCTCACCAGCAAGTGGTAAACCAAGTATCAATAGAGTTATGAGTAGATTAGATGACTTTATGAAAGAGTGCTTTGACGAAGATGGAAATGTAGTCGTTAATGAATATGAAAAATGTGCCAAACACGTAAAGTGTAGAAGTTGTAAGGACTTATAGGAGAATGAGATGATAGTGCCAGTATTAAGATTAAAGTTGTCAGATTTTTTAGGAACAGACTTTGAGTCAGAAGTTTTAACAAAATTACACGATATAAATAATGAAGGACATTTTCCACCATTTGAAATATATCTATGGTATGACAGGGATAATGATAAAGTTGACTTAAGTCGTTTGAAAGATTTTATCATCGATTGGGAAAGTAAAGGAGACTTTAAAAGCAAGACTATTATTGTTCCTGAATTCTTTGACAGACCAGTAGATTTTATTTGGTTTGATATATTACCAAATGAAGTATGTAATAACAATTCTATACAATATTCAAGATTCAGATGGAATTATTCAGACCCAAAGACTGGCATTTTACGAGGATTAGATGAATTTGTTAAAACATACGAGTTTACAATTGCAGACAAACTACCAAAAAAGCAAAAAAGAAATGATGATGAAAATAGCAATCATAGGAAGTAGAACTTATACGAATAAGAAAAAGATTCAAGACTTTTTGTTCAGATTAAAAATGGAACATAAAGATATGGAAATCGTTAGTGGTGGAGCAAAAGACGGAGCAGATAAATACGCAAAAAGATTCGCATTAGAATTTGGATTAAAGTATTCAGAGTTCCCACCACAACACCAAACACACAACCAACATTGTATAATGGATGCCTACAACTATGGTAAAGAATATAACGTTGGATATTACCACAAAAGAAATAAAGATTTAGTAAAGTATAGTGATAAAATTGTAGCATTTGTTAAAGATGACACAATAACCAATGGGACAAAGTCAGCATTGGAATATTGTAAAAAAAATAATAAAAAATTCGTTATTTTGAGTTAAAGATGATATTTATATATACATATATACAGAAACAATTATGAGTAGAAACAAAGAAGAAAAATTAACATCAGTAAAAGTGATTGACGAACTCTATAAGAAATTTAGAGAGAAATCTATTCGTGAAGACTTTTCATTACAAAAATTAGTAAATCGTAGTTTAGATTTATTTGTTTATGATGAGGAGTTTGCTAAAAAGGTTATGGAATATAGTGAGTTAGAAGAGAGCGGTTCAAAATATTAACAAATACAAAGAGGTTGTATGTCAACAATTAGTTTACCAAAATTAAAAAAAGTTACAGAAGTTAAAAAGAAAAAGATTTTATTATTATCAGATGACCTGAGAATGTCAAGTGGTGTCGGTACAATGTCAAGAGAGATTGTTATGGGAACTATTGACAAGTATGATTGGGTTCAAATAGCTGGAGCTATAAAACATCCAGACGCTGGTAAAGCAGTCGATATGTGTGATAGTGTTAGAGAGGAATCAGGAGTTGAAGACGCTTATCTAAAATTGTATCCAGTTGATGGGTATGGTAATCAAGAATTATTAAGGACATTACTCAAAACAGAAAAACCCGACGCAATCCTACACTACACAGACCCAAGATTTTGGAAGTGGTTGTATGATATGGAACACGAGATAAGACAAGAGACACCTATATTCTATTATAATATATGGGATGACTTACCTTATCCTATGTGGAACGAACCATTTTATGAGAGTTGTGATTTGATTATGAATATTTCTAAGCAAACACACAATATCGTTCAGAATGTATGTCAGAATAAACCAAGAACAGATTGGGATTCAACATATGTACCACACGGAATCAACGAAAAGTTTTTTTATCCAGTTAAAAATGAAAAAGAAAGATTGGAAATGAATAAAATGAAATCAGAACTATTTCAAGGTAAAGATTTAGATTTTGTTTTATTTTACAACAATAGAAATATCAAGAGAAAACTTACATCTGATGCCATTATGGCATTTAAAACATTTGCAGATAAGTTACCAAAAGAAAAAAGAGATAAAACTGCATTTGTCCTACATACACAGCCAGTAGACCAACACGGAACAGATTTACCGGCGGTTGTTGAAGCTATGTGTCCAGATTTAAACATTATATTCTCTACACAAAAACTATCAAATCAACATCTGAATTATCTATACAACATAGCAGATGTCACAATCAATATCGCATCCAACGAGGGATTCGGATTAGGAACAGCAGAATCATTGATGTGTGGAACACCAATCATTGTTAATGTTACAGGTGGATTACAAGACCAATGTGGTTTTAGATTAAAAGATAAACACATTACCTATCAAGATTATGCAGAGATTGAATCTCTACACGATTGGAGAAAGTGGGAAAACAATGAAGACTTAACTCACGGAGAGTGGGTAAAGCCAGTATGGCCTAAGAGTCGTTCGTTACAAGGTTCAATACCAACACCATATATCTTTGATGATAGATGTGATTGGGTTGATGTATCAGAAAGAATTGGAGAATGGTATGAAGCCGGTAAAGAAGAAAGAGATGAATGTGGATTTAAAGGACACGAGTTCGTATGTAGTGATGAAGCTATGATGAGTGCAAGAGCAATGTGTGGATTATTTATTGACCATATGGACACTGCATTTGACAAGTGGACACCAAGAAAACGATTTGAAATTATGGGGGTTAAATAATGAATAAACCAATGATATTAGTAACAGCACCAGTCAGAACAAGAAGTGGATATGGAAATCATTCAAGAGATATTTGTAGAGCATTAATTGAATCAAACAAATATGATGTAAGAATACAGGCGGTTCGTTGGGGAACAACACCTATGAATGCCTTAGAGGAAGATAACTTTATTCATCAAGAGATTGATAAAAGAATATTAAGACAACCAAATCTTGAAAGACAACCTGATGTACATTTACATATTGTTGTTCCGAATGAGTTTACACCGATAGCTAAAAAGAATATTGGTATCACAGCAGGTATTGAACATACGGTTCCACCAGCAAATTGGATTGAAGGTGTCAATCGTATGGATTTAACGATTCTAACATCAGAATGGGCAAGTGAGGGATTTAAAAGCACTTCATTTGATAAAGTTGATAACAACCAAAAAAAGAAAGTTGGTGAACTAAAATTAGAAAAACCAACTGAAGTGTTGTTTGAAGGTGCAGACCCAAATATATACAAAGAAACAAAAGAACTATCTAAAGATTTAAAAGAGGAATTCTCAAAAATAAATAATGATTTTTGTTTTCTCTATGTAGGACATTGGTTACAAGGTAAAATGGGTGAAGATAGAAAAGATACAGGTATGATGTTGAAAGTATTCTTGGAAACATTCAAGGGTATGGAAAACAAGCCGGCACTAATTATGAAAACAAGTGGGGCAGGATTTTCAGTCATTGATAGAAAAGACATACTTGATAAAATATCTATGATTACAAAGACTATCCAAGGTGATTTGCCAGATGTATATTTATTGCACGGAGACTTAACTGATGAAGAGATGAATCAAATGTATAATCATCCAAAAGTAAAAGCACATTTATCTTTTACTCACGGAGAAGGATTCGGAAGACCATTATTAGAAGCATCATTTAGTGGTAAACCAATCATAGCACCTATCTCAACAGGTCAAGCAGACTTCTTGGATAAAAATTATACGATAGAACTACCACATATATTGACAAAGGTTCCAACAGGAGCATTTCCAAAAGACTTTCATAATGCAGAAGCTCAATGGTCTACGGTAAATTATGGAATGGCTGGTAAAATAATGAGACAAGTCTTTGAAAATTATTCGAAGTTTGAACTCAAGGGTAAAAAGCAAATGATTGTAAATAGACAATTATTCACTCACGAAAAAATGAGTGAGAAACTAATATCTATTGTGGATAATATGTTAGAGAGTGTTCCACAGCCAGTAAAGCTAAAGATACCGAGTCTAACAAAAGAACCAACTAAATTAAAATTACCAACATTAAAAAAGGGATAATATGGCAGAAGTAAAAATAACTTGTCCAAATTGCTTTAACGATAAACAATGTTTTGAGGATAAACTAGAAATAGAACAATTCAGTTCATTTATGTGCTTTGCTTGTGGATTTGCAAGTAACACACTATACAAGAATGATTCCGAAGAATTGAATAAAGTAAAGGAATCATCAACACAATTGATGAGAGAAATATCTATGTATGATTATGATAGAGAAATACATTGGTATCCATCTATTCTTAATATGGGAAAGATGGGGATGATATATCCTGATGGAACAAAAGATAATTGGAGTTGGAAGTTAGCAGAGGTTCGTAAATTATCAGAAGAAGAACAAAAAGACCCGAAGTATGAGGGACACGAACACACATTGGATATCGACAATGCAAAAGAGTATGGACAATACGAGTTTATGGAAGCTTGTGTAGAAATGGGAATCATTAAAGAATTATGAAGAACACGGCTTGGACTAACGTAGAATCAGGACAAATAGTATCATTTAGATATAAATCTGAAGATGGTAGAAGTGTAAACAGAACAGTGTTATGTTTAGACCCTGAATTTCGTTATAGAAAGAAGTCAACGGGTAGAATAGTTCAATTCTTTATCGGATTGGAATTGTACGCATCCGATAAACAAAGATTACAAGTAAGTGCTCTCAATCAGTTATTTAAATTATTGGGTGGTGGTGATTCAACACCAACTCAGACAAGCGCTCAAGAAATGGAACAAATGTATAGAAAACTAAAAGGATTCTTAGCAAGACATCCAATATTTAAAACATACTTCTTGAGAAAATGTAGAAAGAACAGAGTATTTTTAGAAAATAAATACAAACAATTAAATGGAATACAAATGAAAAAAGTATCTGAAAATATTACTAAACAAAAGGATACAGTAAATATATTGGAGAATAACCTTGAAGATTAGTTACGGAATAACGGTTTACAATGAACACAGAGAATTAGACAACTTACTACATCATTTATCTAAACACATTAGAGATGAAGATGAGGTGGTGATTACACAAGATATATCAAAACTTGGTAGTAAAATTATTCAACAAGATGAATTTTACAAACTTGAAAAGGTATTGGAAAAATATGATTATGGTGATTACTTTAATAATTTAAAAGTAACTCAATTTGTATTTAAAAAAGACTTTTCAGCATTGAAAAACTACACCAAATCAAAGTGTAGTGGAGATTACATATTTCACATTGACGCAGACGAAATACCAAACGAGGTATTGTTAAAACAATTGCCAACGATATTAGAAATCAACGATACTGACTTAGTATGGGTTCCAAGAATTAATATTGTAAACGGAATCACAGATTTTCATATGAATTTATGGAAGTGGAGAAAAACTGATGAAGGTTGGATAAACTTTCCAGATTATCAAGCAAGAATATTCAAAAACGCAGACCACATCAAGTGGATAAAGCCAGTTCACGAGGTAATAGATGGAGTAAAAACTTATTCCCATTTGCCACCACACGAAGAATTGACATTAAAACACGAGAAAGAAATTGCAAAACAAGAAGTACAAAATAAACTATACGAGCAAATTATATAGAGGTTAAAATGAAAGTAATGGTTACAGGCGGTGCAGGATTTATAGGCACTAATTTAATTAAAGGGTTATTGAAAGACGGACACGAAGTCGTATCATTAGATAACTATTCAACAGGAACAGAAGAAAATCATCAAGAGGGTTGTGTATATCATAGTGTTGATGTAAGAGACGCATTTGATTTTGATTTCTTTATGAAGGACCCTGATGTAGTTTATCATCTGGCAGCACTTCCAAGAATTCAACCATCATTTGATTATCCAGCGATAACATTTGAAATAAATGCATTGGGAACGATGAATATATTGGAGTGGGCAAGAACTAAAAATTGTAAAGTAGTTTATGCCGGTTCATCATCACATCACAATGGTATGTATGAAAATCCATACACGTTTTCAAAAGAAATTGGAGAACAATTGTGTGAAATGTATCACAAGGTTTATGGTCTTGAAACAAGAATTTGTAGATTTTATAATGTTTATGGGGACAGTCAATTACTCGAGGGTGAATACTCTGCAGTTGTTGGTATCTTTTTAGAACAATACAAACACAACAAACCACTCACGATTACAGGCGACGGAGAGCAACGAAGAGATTTTACACACGTTGATGATATTGTTGATGGTATGTTCTTATCAGCAACAAAAGAGTTTGGAACTTATGAATTGGGTAGTGGTGTAAATTATTCTATTAATGAATTAGCCGATATGTTCGGTAAAGATTATCCAAAAGAATACATCGATGAAAGAACTGGTGAAGCCAGAGAAACACTTTGTGAGAAACCTGACTTACTATTGATTAAAAATAATTTAGAAGATTATATAAAAGGAGAGATTAGTGAGTAAAAATTTAATCTATATGGTTGCAGTCAATCACGAAACTTCAACATTTAAAAATTCAGATTATGCCAAGTTTGCAAAACTAAGTTGGAAATTCTGGTGTAAAAAAAATAACATTGATTTCATTGTTATTGAAAAACATCACCCAAGATATAAATTCCCAGTTTGGAATAAAGATACGATTTTCGACATTGTCGGCGATACTTATGATAAAATAGGTTATGTTGATAGTGATAGTATGATACATTGGGACGCACCTAATCCATTTGATTTATATACAGACGAGTGGTGTTGGTCCAAAGACTATTCTAATTTGAGGTGGACTTACAATAGTTCTAATTACTATCAGAAGTTTTATCCTGATATAAAATTAGATTTATACAATTATTATAGTTCAGCGATAAAATTCTTCACAAAAGAACACAAACCAATTTTTGATGGATTAATTAAGTTGTATGAAGACAATGCAACAGAACTTGACAAAACAGCAACAATGGGTGGTGGTAAAGTTCAAACGATATGTAATTATGAAGTCAAAAAACAAGGTATCAAAACAAAAGAATTGGATATCAGATGGAATATGTTTCCAATGCACAAAAGAGAAATGTTCGGATACAACTGGCAAGACGGAGATGACACAACACCATTCTTCGTTAAATATAGTTATATCTGGCATTACACAGGTTTTGGTATTGAAGACAGAACTAATCTGATGAGAAAGACTTGGGATACATTTGGAGCAAATTATACAAACTACCAAGAGATAGACGAAAGTAAACTTCAACCAGAGGCATATAATGAAAAATAAAGACATTGTATTTATAATTGCAGTCAAAAAAGACGGACAACTCAAACCAGAATACGAAATAGGTATCGAAAGTTGGAGAAGGTGGTGCAAGAAAAATGATGTAGAGTTATTCTTATTGGAAGACCCAGTTTTACCAATGGATGATATGCATATCATCTGGCAAAGATATTTCTTGTTTGATATTTATGACGCAAATGAAATTAAAGCAAATCAAACTTTAATGGTGGACGCAGATACAATTATTCACCCTGATTGTCCAAACTTCTTCAATGAAACAGACAATAAGTATTGTATGATACACGACGACGGAAGTTACGATTGGGTGTTGAGAGGTATGGAACATTATTCTAAATATGTTTATGATGGGGCCTGGTTTAATTATTGGGAGTATGGAAATAGTGGATTTCAAATCGTAAATGATAAACACAGAGATTTCTTTCAACATATGAGAGACTTTTATTTTGAAAACATTGATAACATTAATATGATACAACAAAAGTGGGGAACTGGCACAGACCAAACACCACTTAACTTTAATCTAAATTTACAAAATGTTGATGTAAAATTACTTCCTTACAAATATAATATGGGTTGTATGATAAAGAAAGAGATACTACACGAAGATATGTTATTTACTAAAATAGGTTGGATATATCATTTCAACGGGATACCTGACAAAGATACACAAGTTCCACATTGGATGGAAAAAACATTTAAGCATTTGTATGGTTAAAGTTCATCTAATAGGTTATGGAAAATGGGGTGCGGTTATTGATAATGCAATCAATGACTTAAATGTTAAGCACGTGGAACCAAAAGACGCAGATTGGATTATTATATCTACACCAAACGATTTACATTATGAACAAGTCGCATATTGGTTAGGACAAAAGAAAAATGTATTTTGTGAAAAACCTTTAAGTCTGACATATAAATCAGCAAAAGAATTGTTTGATTTTGCAGACCGAATGGGTGTAAGTTTATATGTAGATAATGTATTTGCTTGGAGAGATGATTACGATATATATGATGATGTAAATCATTTCGTTTGGACTAAACCTAACCAGAAAGATAAGAATTATATTGATAGACTGGCATACCATCACTTTTATATGTGGCTTCGTGATACTGACTTTGAAATCAGAGACATTACAGGCAAACCAAACGATTTTAAAGTAGAATTACAAGACGGAAGAACAGCAGAGTTCTTTTATGGGGATAGTTCTCAAGCTATTCACTTCGTTAATGATGATGATATGACAAACAATCAAAACAATCCATTAAGAACAATGTTTGAGATGTTATTTATATTACCAGATTTCGAGTACAATAGAAAACTAACATTAAATGCCACCAAGTTATCAGAGCAAGTTAGAAAAGTATTATTACCAAAAGCATTAGTTGTGGGTGGGGGAATATTTGGAACTACATCAGCAGTCGCATTAGCAAACAATGGATATCAAGTGGAATTACACGAAGAACTTGAAGACGTGATGATGGCGGCATCCGATATCAATCAATACAGACTACACAAAGGATATCATTATCCACGAAGTAAAGAAACCGCACAAGAGTGCTTGAAAGGATTATATACTTTCAAAAGAAAATATGAACGAAGTGTAGTGAATGGAAATATAGAACACTACTATGCAATATCATCAAAGGAATCTATGACAACGCCAAGTCAGTATCTTGAGTTCTTAGATGAAATGGATTTACCATACAAAAAAGTAGACCCACTACCAAATACAGATATCACATTAAAGGTAGAGGAAGAGTTATTTGACAATTATGGATTGTATGAAGCAGTCAGAAGTAAATTATGGTCAAGTGGAGTGGAAGTAATAAAGAACAAGACAACAACCAAAGATGATTTCAAGGGTTATGATGTAGTTGTAGTGGCAACTTATGCAAAACTAAATGACTTACTCGACAACAAAAAAGAGTATCAGTTTGAAGTGTGTGAAAAGCCAGTCGTTAGATTACCACAAGAATATCAAGGTAAGAGTATTGTGATTATGGATGGACCATTTATGTGTTTGGACCCATACGGACAGAAAAATCACGTGTTGGGTAATGTGGTTCACGCAATCCACGAAACAAATATTGGTGAAGAACCAATCGTGAGTGATGAATTAAAACAATATCTAAACAAAGGTGTGGTGGAAAAACCAAAGCACACCAACATAGATAAATTTATCGAAACGGGTAAAAGGTTTTTCAAAGACTTTCATAAACTAAAACATATTGGTTCGATGTATACGATTAGAACCGTACAAAAGAATAGAGACCACGACGACGCAAGACCTACCTTAGTTAATCACGAGGGTGGGAATGTTTATAGTTTGTTTAGTGGTAAAATAGATACTTGCGTTGATTCCGCAAACGAACTGATAAGGTTGTTAAATGGAAAAGATTAAAGTAATGAGAGATTGGCTT
>Ga0209535_1002590_pt1 | contig 11783 bp, 3 predicted proteins | sample LinPmetageLP28_FD_184041 | JGI IMG/M metagenome (GOLD analysis project Ga0209535, IMG submission 184041) | Marine viral communities from the Pacific Ocean - LP-28 (SPAdes) (version 2) | ecosystem: Environmental > Aquatic > Marine > Oceanic | place: Pacific Ocean | collected 2009-08-22
TTCCGTAGTTTAAAGTTTCATTACCAGTTATTTTTGCAGCGCTCAATCCAGTTAAAACCTTTCCAATAGGCCCAACATAGTTATCTGCAACATTTTTGTATGTTAAAGAGGTAACTTGCTCTGGTTTTATTACAACAGCATTTTCAATTTCTTCTACTTTAGGTTTAACAGCAGTAAACTTTCTAATATCAACCGTTTTAGTCTTTTTTGTAGTTTCTCTAGGTTGAGAACTTGTGTCAGTAGATGCAATCTCTCCTAATCTTTCATCAGAAATGCTAGTTTGCCTACCTTTTTCTTCTAGCTTTTGTTCTTTGCCGTAAAAATCTGCTCTTTTAGGTCTAACATTAGCAGTTATCCATGTTGATATGTTTGCTTCTTTATCAGGATTCCATCTTTTCATTATGTCAGGAAAAAACTGACCAACAAAAGACTTTGCTTCGTCTCTAGTTATTGCTTGTTTACCTTCTATTTTTGTTCTTGAATCAAAAGCTAAACCAGTAGGACTAAGAGCTATATTTAAATATTCATTATAAAAATCACCCATTTCATCTCCTGTAATATTTCCTTCTTTATATTTTAAAGCTAAACTTGGTGCTCTTTTTTTACTTGATCTAGTGTCGTTATCTATTGATAGTATTTCTTGAGAATCTGGATTAAAACTATCTACGTCAATAGATTTTAAACTACCATCTTCATCAAATACAGTAACTTTATTATCATAAGATTTAGTTATATCCTCTCTTATTGTTTGATTAGAGTCTTTGTCTGCTTTTGTTAATTTACCTTTACCACCTTCTAAAGCCGTTGTTTGCATGCCTAAAGATAATCCAGAATTAGCTTCTATAGATTTATTATAATCTCTAATAAAATTTATAACATCTATTCCTTTATTAAATCTAACTTTAATACCAAGCGCGCTAAGAGCTCTACGCACAATATCACCTAATTTTGTTATTCCTGTTTCATTAAATGTTACCCAGTTATTATTAGGATCAAGACCTTCGCTTAACAACGTTATAATTTCTTCAGCCACACCAGCTTCAGAGTAACTCTTTGTGTCGTTAACATACTCCATTAAAGCAAGCTTAAACTGATCGTTGTTAAAAGTTAAATTTTTACCTGATTCTATTTCTTGTAACACAGCTTTGCCAAAAGCTATAGCAACCTCTGGTCTATTTTTAAAAGTTTCATACAACAAGTTGTGACCAGTTTCATGGTTTGCTGTTGTCATTACAAAGTCTTTATTTGCCTCTGCTTTATTTAATATTATAACTTTACTACCATCTTCTAAAGTTAAAAAAGTACCATAATCACTAGAATTTTTTTCATCAATTTTAGCGCCTCTATCTTGTAGTTTTTTTATTTCTATATCTACTTGCTCTTGTGTTTCAGCATCTATAAATTCAGTTTTAGTTTGCCCTGCTATTGTTTTAGCTCCTTCAGTTAATTTAGCTGTTTTTGCAAACACCGCGTCTGCTACTAAACCTTCAGCAGATTCTTGTAAAGCTGCAATTTCAGTATCAATATCTGGGTGAAAAGCCTCTGCATATGTTTTTTTCTTGATTTTTAAATCAGCAATTTCTTGTAATATTACCGCTAACTCAACAGAGTTATTACCTTCTAGCATCAATTCTGGTATATTGGCGGATTGATTATAAACTGCTCTAGCGTTATTTAATAATTCATCTGCGTCTTCTTGCGTTGCTAAACCTTGATCTATTAATGTTTGTAAGTGTTTGTTAGCACCTTCTGCGTTTCTTCCAATATAAGTATAGTTAGCTAAAGCAGCCTCTGATCTAGGGGTAAAATTAGGAACTTGTATTTGAGATAATAACCCTCCAGTAACAAAAGAAAGTATACTTGTTGTTATAACCTCTTCGTTTGTATATGTGTCTTTCAAAAAGTCTACACCAGTTTCGGTGTTTAATTCTGAGTTTACAAAATTATATTGACCAATTTGCTGTGTATTTTCTTGTACGGTTTCTTTACCTCCTTCGTAAATAAATGTAACACCTTTGGTTTTTAGTCTATTAGAAATTGCTGCAAGTTTTAATCTAAAATCTTGAGTAAATCGATTAAGTATATTTTTTTCTCCCGCGTTTTGCTTAGCTTTTAATTTAACCAACTCTTTTAAAGTTTCATTTTTTAAATTTTGTCTACCAACTGTATTATTAAACCAGTTAGCTCTAGTACTTATTGGTCCAGTTATTGCAAATAAAGCCATCATTGATTGAGATGCTGAATCAGCTAGGTCTTCTGCTTCTGCGTTGCTAAAACCTGCCTCTCTAGCACCTTTTAACGTTTCATTGTAACCTATATAACCACCAATAAATGCTTGAGTAGTTATTGCGTCTACTGTAGATTTTTTAGCAATATATTTTAAAGGTTTTCCAATACCTACTGGTAGCATAGCGGTAAGTTTAGTAAGATTCCCTACTCTAGGAGCACCACTAATTAGCGTAGAAAGCTTAACATAGTTTTGATATTTGCTCACGCTAGCAAAGCCGTTTGCTGTTGCAAGTACTCTAAGCTTAGCGGCGCTAGTTAAATAACCAGCACCTTTTAATCCAATAACTTGTGAAACAACATTACCACCAACGTAACCACCTACGTTTAAATAACCTCTTAAAGAGTAATGACGTTTTTTTATTTTTGATTTATCAACCGCTTCATTAATTAATTTTTCTTTTTCTTTATTTAAACTACCAGGTTCAATAAGATAACCAGCAGTTGTATTAAATAATTGCCCTTGTGCATTTTTAGCGTATTCTATTCCGTCTACTTCAGCGGTTAGTCCACTAAAATTTGTATAACCCAAGTTGGCGTTTGCTATTTGTGTTTCAGTTTCAAAGAGAATTTTTTGTTTTGCTAGCGTGTCGTCTCCACCTAGTAAATCAACACTAAAATTAACTAAGTCTTCTATACCGCTTGAAAGTCCTTTTCTAGTTTCATTTAAAAAACTAAAAACATTATTTACACCTGCTTCTAAATCACCTCTTTGATCTAATTCACGACGATATTCTTGGTTTTTCTTTCTATATTCTAAATCTGCTTTATAACTTTCGTTAAAATATTTTTCATTATAATTATCTAAACTATTGTAATTTATGTCAGTATAATTTCCTAGCTTTGATAAGTCTGATTTTAATCTACCTTTTGGATTAAGTACTTTTATATTTTCTTTTTTTAAATCTGGTATTATTTGTCTTAAACTAGTTCTTTGGTCCATTATAGATATGTACTCATTTAGATACACTCTTAATTGTCTTTCTTTATCTCTTTTAGCATTATACAAAGTATCACCAATTCCTTCTTGCCAAGTTTCTTCAAATACACCTTGATTAAGATCTTCTAAAAAATTTTTAATATATCCATTTTTATTTAAAAAACCTTCAAAATCATATGGATTAACACCAGTTTGTTCTAATGCTTCTGCTCCGCCATAAAAATTATCAACAAACGATACTTCGCCTTCTTCAACTGGATTAAAAAAAAGATAAGGATTAAGTATCTCTAAAGAGTTTTCTTTTGAAAATTTATCAAGATAATCTGTATATGAAACTTCTGTTTCTCCATATTTTTGATTCATTGCACCAATTTGAATCATTGTTTCTTTGCTTACATTCAAGGGATCCATAGGGATATCTTTTTCACCTTCTTTTTTAAAAAAGCCATCTATAAAAGTCCAGCCATTATCTTCTGCGTTGTTTGCAAATTTTAAAAATTCTATTCTTTTAAAATCATTTGTTAAACGTTTTCTAACCTTAGGATCATTATAACTTGAGCCTTGTGCATAACCTTGCGCGCCTTGGTATACTTCTTTTTCAGTAATTGTTAGCCAAAATTTGTCAGTAACTTTTTCAGTTATATATCTTCCAGTTGTTGCTGAAGGATCAAAATCATAATTTTGTTTAAACCATTCTGCGGTATGATCATACCTAAACTGCATGTCTAAATTTAAAGCATCCTCAACATTAACTCCACTAGTGTTAGTATTTAAATTATATTCCCACGGAATTGGAGTAACCTCTAGTTCTGGATTACCTAACCAATTAGCAAAATAAGGTTGCGCGGTAAATGCCATCCGAGCAAGGCCACTTGGATCGTCCCCTAAATTATATAATCCATCAGTATTTTTATTAATATTAGAAACAAACATTTTAGGTTTAACGTTTCCTATAGACTGGTCGTAAAGATCTTTGTTTACGGTATCGTCTAATTTTAATTTATTATCTATGTAATATTGAGTTCTTTCAAGCGAGTTATTAGGTAATGTTTTTAAAACTTCTTCAGTATCTTCTGGATTAAAATCAACATATGCTATTCTGTCTTTACCTTTTCTTTCTGGAATTAATTCAAGATCTAATTTAAAATCTTCCTCATTAACTATTCTCTCAATAAACGCTCTATCTAGTGGCGGAGAAATACCATCCGAAGAGTTTAAATCCGTATTTTTTACCTCGGGCGCATCTACATTCGTTGATGTTACAATTGCACCCTGATTCGCAACATCGGTTCCCTTTACTAGTTTTGCTGAGTCCCATTTATTAATTTCTTTCCACTCTCGTATTAATCTTTTTTTCTCTTCAATATCTAAATTTAGATCTAAAGTACTTGTGAATTCTTGTAGTTCGTTCATTTATTTAATTTAAATCGTTATCGTCTAAAAATTTTTGAGCTTGTTCTTTTTTTACTTCTACTACACTAAAAACAACAGTATCTTTTTGTACGTAAGGTAGTTGGTTTTCTATAAAATCATATAAATAATTCTTTGAAAAATATTCTTTATATTTTTGTGAAAATAATTCTTTTTTAACTGGTGACAATGGTAAGTCTATTTCGTAAGACCAGCTGCTTCCCCAAGCATTAATATCTTGGTTCATTTGAGCATCTTCTTCAGCACTAGTTCCTTTTGCTATATAAACATTCCAAGCAGCTATTATACCCTGCTCAGAGCTCATTAAACCAGCTACTTCAGCATTTAAAAATGGAGTAGCTTTTCTTTGTATTTTGTCTAAATCATATTTAACAATATTTCTTGCCATACCATTACCTATTTCTATAACTTCATACATAGGAGAACCGTCTTGATTCATTAAAACAAACTCTTCGTTAAGTTTAGCACTATTTAAAAGAAATTTTGTTTTAGGGTCTATCATTTTTTTATCAAACAAACCTATTTCAGTTAAAAGAGTTTTCATCCTAGTTGGAACGTCTGGTGTTGGTGTAATTAAATAAGTGTCATTAGCTAGCAAAGCGTTTAAACTACTATTATTTATTCTTAAAAGTGATTTTAGTTGACCACCCCAAAAGTTTATATCTTGAGTACCATCTTCTCTTAAATTTAACTCAATGTTATATCCTTCGTTTTTAGAAAAACCTGGTTTAGATGTTAATATACAATTTGCTATAGTATACTTAACATTGTTATTAGGGTCAAAATTATCATCTTCTGTTGTTATTAACTCTGCTGTTAAGTTTTTCATAAACTCCATAAATATTTGTGGAGCTTGTTGCATTTTAAGTAATTGTGCATTTTCAGATTGACAAGTTTCGTCTTGACATGTGTTGTTTTTAATCGCTAACTCTAATTGAGCATATTGTTTTTCTGTTCCTTCAAAAGCTTTTATTATATTAAAATTTGAATCAACAGGGTTAGATAAATAATCTTTATCATATGCTAAAAAATCACTTTCATTTAATTGTTTTATCATTAAGTTTTGCTTAATGTTATCAATTTTTGCAGCGTAATTTATATCTAAAAATTCCATTTTTTATATTTTTTATGTGTCATCACTACCAATAGCACCGATAGCTGTATTTGCTAAATTCATCCAAGCTGCTGTTTCAGCACCTGAAGCTTGAGACGCCATTTGGTTAGCGTTATTTATTTCTGCTTGCGCTCTGTTTAATTGCTGCATTTCTCTGTTTTCTGTAGCGCCAAATTCAAATGCTCTACCTTGTGCTTCTGCGCTTTGTTCTCTAGCACCTTCAGATATATTTATACCTTGTATTCTTTGTTTTTCTTGCATTTGAGCTCTTTGCATATCTACTTCTCCTTGAGCTCTTAATTTTTCGTTTTGAGCTTCTTGAGATTCTATACTTGCTGAAACTTCTTTTTTACTTCGTAAAGCAGCTTGTGCTAAAGCAGTTGCTCCACCAGCGCCAGAACCCGTAGCTCTTAAAGTATCTAATGTATTAGCCAAAGCTATATCAGCTTCTTCTATTTGTAACTCAGCGGCTTGAGTAGCTACAGATAAATTAGCCATAGGGTTAGATAACATACTAGACAGATCTGTTGCCATACCTGCTAAACTTGTAACATTATCATAAGGGTTTATAACATCTTGCCTGCTAGCTTCTAGAGCAGCTAATTTTTTTCTACCAGCCTTAGCTCTGTTTCTAGCTTCGCGAGCTTGTCTTCTAGCTTTTCTTCCTCCAAATATGCTAGAAGCGGCGCTTATTGCTAGTCCAAAAATGGGATCTATTGGCATAATTTTATTTTTTTATTGTTTATCATTATTTTATCTTGGCGCAAAAGTACTACCAGCTGCAAACAATTCTTTTAATCCATTAGGATCAGTAGTTGCATCTGTTTTCATTGTGACTGTTGCATAATAAGCTTTTATACCTGTTGTCTGGTTACCAAACACAACTTCACCCGCTATAGGTGTTTGCGTGTTGTTAGGTATAACTGCCATATATTTGTTTTGTTTTCTATCAAATCCAGCTCGATACTGTACATTGTTATCTACATAAGCACCTTCATCATAGCTATATATTTTTCTATATTGTGTAGCGCCTGGACCTTCAACAATTGTATCAACATGATTAATCCAATTACCACCGCTAGAATCAAACCCAGTTTCATCAGAAACTAAAGCTGTAACTTCCCAACCATTAGTACCTTCGTAGTTTATAGTTTGAAAAGTTTTTATGTTGTTTGGTGCAGGATTAAATACAAATTGTATTGATGATGGTGTAGTAGTTCCGTAAAAACTATTTCTAGTTTGGTTAGTGTAATGTTGGTATAATTCGTTAATATCTTCGCCTGATCTTAGTTTAGTAGAATAAAACTGACCTTGAGAGCTAAACATGTCTTGAGGTTTAAAATCAAAGAAACTAGTCCAGCCTTTTGATCGTTCGTCGAAAGATAAAGTTTTATAAACACCGTAGTCATATCTACTATTTGGTTGTATAGATAATACATAGCATTTATTATAATTATCAAAAGAGCCTAATATTGCTCCAGTGCTTGTAACTGCTGATAACTGATCTCTAAAAAAGTCAATCATACCATAGTTTGATATTTCTGTTATCTGTCCACCTGCTAATCTTAAAACAGCTCCACGGTGCCTATCAACAAAATACTTAGCGTATCCATAGTCAGCAAATGACTCTGGGTTAGTAGCAATACCCCACTCGCCTGATATAGGCGTTATTTGTCCTATAACTAATTTACCTGAAGTTGTTATAGCAGAACCTTCTGCTGTAAATATAGCGTCTTTATCTATAAGAGCATTGTTAACTTTACGTTCTTGAAAAACTAATAGATTTGTATCTTCTGCAAATAACTTTTGTATACTACCACTTATTGGATCTACGCTTCTAGTTATTTCTTCTGCTACACTAAATTCATTAGTTTGATTAATCCCTGTTGTTGAGTTGAATATACCTGAGTATATAAGAGATGATCCTCTACGTGTTTGATCTGCTTGTTCTTCAACTATATATGCTTTTACACCGTAATCAGTAGACACATTGTTATAACCTCCTCTAATACGAGATTCTTCTATGTACCAATCTTCGTCTTCATCTTTTAATTGAGGAGCATCCCAAGTAGTTGCCGGCACGGTCACAGCAGGGATATTAGGAACATCCGCTAATCTCTTCACGTAATATGAGTTAAAAAATCCTACTTGTAATGTTAGTGACATATTATATTAATTACTTGTTTTTATTAATTATTACAGTGGTCCTGTACAACTTCCTGGATATGTAGCATCCGCGAAGTCTATGTACAATTGTATTGTGGATCCATCAGAACAACCTACACCAACCACATCTGTTGTTACAACTCTATATTCGCCTAAAATACTAAATGTTTTAGCACTAGTTCCAGGTGAACCAGTACTTGCTAATATTTGTATAGCGCCAATGATGTTACTACCACTGTCTATAGCTTGAGACCATGCAGATCCTGCATTTGCCCTATATTGTATTGTGTAATAAGCCGACACATTACCTCCACTGCTGCCACCTGTAGATGTTATTTTTGGTGTTATAGTCATTACACCTTGTGTTAAAGCTCCAGTTGTATACGAACCACTTCCGGTAGCGTTACTTCTTACGTTGTAATTATATGTAGGTGTTGGAAATGAAATTCCACCAATAGTAATAGGAAAAGCAAAAGTTGGAGTTGTTGCAGATGCTAAAAAATAACTTGCATAACTTTGTCCACATACCGCGGCTACAGCGCCTTTTCTTCCTTCACATATAGATTTAGGCGTGTGTTGAACACCAACGGTAAAACTTATAATAGCAACATCTTGATTAAAACCTGTTAAACCATCAGAGTCTCTAAGTCTTACACCTACATTATAAGTAGTTCCTTCAACTATAGTGCCCGTGACACTTAATAGTCCAGTTGAGCTCATAGAAAATAATAAACTGTTAGCAATATAATCTGCGTGAGCAGGATTTAAATCCCATATAAGTTGCGCTTCTTCATTAGCTGTTGTATTACCAGCGTTTGTGCCATTAACCCCAGCAAATTGATTTATAGTAGGACTAATTATTGTTATGTTTGTTGGATTACTAAAGGTATCTATAGCTGGATTAACGTTTGTTAATGTAGCGGTTAAAGTAGATGTATCTCTTGTTTCTGCTCCTGTACCTGGATTATAAACAGTTCTAAATGTAAACGTATACACGTCTGTTGATGGTGAAGCACCTGAGCTTGATAAAAAAGTAAAATAAGCATTAGTGTTTAATCTGTATACTCCGCCAGCTCCACTATAAGTTAAAGCAAATAAGTTTTCTGAAGTTCTATCAGCGCCTGTTTGATCAACAACTTGAAGTATTATAGCGCTTGTTAATGCTGTTGTTATAGTAGCTCCACCCGATTTAAAATTAAAAGAAGTAATTATAGCTGAATTGCTTATGCTTTCAGCAAAACTAGCAGATGTAAGTGTTGTGCCAATTACATTACTGTCTTGAGAGTTTATTAAACTATTTAAAGTTTCTATTTTACCTTGTAAAGAAGTTTCCCAAAATATTTCTAATAAAGAATATACTGGTTTAGTTTCTGCTACACTTAAAAAAGGCACCATTGATAGTATTTTACCTGTTGCTGGTGATCCAGGAAGAAGGTAACTAACTGCTGATACCTCAGCACCAATAGGGTTTGAAATACCATTTTGTGACGTACTTATTTTACATATAAAAGGATTTAAATCAGAATTATATAAACTAGCATCGGGACCACATTGACCCCAAGGAATAGAACCAATACTTACTGGCGATGTTACATTAGGTGTTATTGTTGTGTCTAAAAAAGTACCAGCTTGACCATAGTCTCCTTCTGGAGCATTTGCAACAAAAGGTATTGCTGCTATTTCCATATCTTTTACTGAAGCTATAGATAATATATTTTGCTTTTTAAGATTAGGATAATACTGTTGATTCCAAGGGACTAAAGTTGGATTAACAGTAATATTTAACATGTTTGGATTATTAACTCTCATGTATAAAACTTCTGAGCTACTATATTCTAAATCGGTAGGGCCTACTTCTTTTAAGTTTCTTGGTACTTTGTTAATATTATCACTAAGCAATGACATATAAGCAACAGCGTTAACATCTTCTGCGTCTCTAACTGGAGTTCCATTTACAAAGCCTGGTAAATAAACATTGTAATATTCTTGTTCTTGTTGTTTAACAACAACTTTGTACGAGTACCAACCTAATGGCCTTAAAGCTTCGTCGTATATTCCTGGTTCACCAGTAGCCGTGCTAGCCGTACTGTTTATAGCTTCATTTATAGTAACATTTAATGCGTCACCAAACCAATCAATAACTGGTTCTGCAGACGCTAAATCTGAACTTCTATATGGTGAATAAACTGTTGAGCCTGCTAAGTTTTCTACACTATCATAAGACGATAATATAACGTCTGATTGTCTACCATACCTATCAGATAATACAAAACCAACTTGATAAGTTCTGTTTTGTTTTAAGTTATGATAAGGGTATTGAACCGTATCGTGAAAATAATATTCTTTATCTTCAACACTAGCGTTATAAGCTATAGATTTTGGTGGTGTATGTTTATCAACATAATTACCGTACACAACTCTATTACCTATCAACTCTTGTGCTAAAGCTTTTACTGGCACTTTGTCATACACTCTAGTCGTTTGACCTTGTGGTAATGTTTTATATGGTTTATTTGAAGTATAATCATAACTTAAATAACTTGTAGAACTAACGCCGTGTACTGGATCAGACCAAGTTATTATATCAAATGTTCCAGTTAAGTTAGATAATTTTACAGTATCTAAAACTTTTACAGCCAAAGCATCTGATTCTTTGTATAGCACATCAACATCAGTAACTAACAGCTTACTTTGCATAAGCGCTGAAGTAGTTTCTGGCATAGGTACTTTTACTAATATGTTGTTTATAGAGTTTTCAAACCAAGTTAATATAGTAGACTTATAAGCATTATCCATGTCTTTTTCTACATAATTTTCACCTTTACCAAAAGCACTTTCTTGCTTTGGTATAAACATTGGTTGAGAAAAAGGAGCCATTAAAGAATATTCGTTATCTTCAAATTTAAATCTATAACTAAACCTTACGAACTTATCCTCTAAAAAAGAATCATCACCATCCCAGTTCCCATCATAAAATTGATTAACACCTATAGTTATAGAGTTGCCTCCTACCCAAGAATATGGAGCTGCAGATACATCTTTAGAAAATCTTAAAGTTATTTTATTATAAGCTAAAGGATATGGGTTACCAGTTGGTCCAGGCGAATAACTAGCAACAACAGAAGTTATAGTTATATTGTCAGTGGCTGGGGCACCTGAAGGTGATCCTGTTTTAGGACCTGTTACTATCATACCAATTTCTGGTAAAACTTGGTCAAAACCATCGTTAAAAATATAATCAGCTGTTAAACCACTACCAGATACAGTATTAATTGAAGCTGTAGCTCCATTAGAGTTTAACTCTTGCGATTTATTAGTCATTGTTGGTCTTTCAAATACAATTTTTAAATTTGAAGTAGTAGTTGTTATTACTTTATTTAATGTAACTTGCGTTGAGCTATTTATGGCTATAACAAATCTTTTTTCAATGATTTCAGTAGGAACCTCAAGTGTATTAAACTCACTTACTATATCACCTATTTTTACATTACTAGTATCTCCACTTATATTAACAATAGCGCTACTAGAAACTGTACCATTTATAGCAGTGTTGTATCTGTCTAATACAATAACAGGTTCATACGGAGCGTATTTAGCTACTGATATTTGGTCTTCGTTAGTATAATGACCAGCGTTTTGTGCTAGTTGTACATTTATTTTTCTAGGTTGATTATTATTATCTGTCCAAAACAGCAGTTCTTCAACCATATTAATACCCGTGACTGGAAATGATTTATTAAAATTTAAGAAAAAACCTTCTACTAATATCTCAGGTGTATAAGGAGCGTTTAAACTTATTTGTGTTATGCCGCAATTATTAGAGTTTGTGGCTCTAGCGCCTGATGG
>Ga0209535_1002591_pt1 | contig 11776 bp, 5 predicted proteins | sample LinPmetageLP28_FD_184041 | JGI IMG/M metagenome (GOLD analysis project Ga0209535, IMG submission 184041) | Marine viral communities from the Pacific Ocean - LP-28 (SPAdes) (version 2) | ecosystem: Environmental > Aquatic > Marine > Oceanic | place: Pacific Ocean | collected 2009-08-22
CATATTTATCGAAATAATCTCTTACAATACCAATAGTTTTATTTTTTTTATTTGCTACAACAGAGCCAAGACCAACCTTTCCACCTTTTGCAAATGAATAAGGAATAAAAACCTTATTCCCATACATATCGGTAAGTTCTTCCTCTTGAATAATTTTTGTTAATGGTGTTTTTCTTCCGTTAATACCCCAAGAACCTTGCGAATTATCAACTAATACAACTTGCTCATTGTCATAGCGTATATAGTGTGTTTTGCCTTTATAAATAACAGCATCCCCTATATTCATAATCCTAATGTCATCTACACTTCCACCTTCTGCGTAAGTACCTACACCACTATTAATGTTTACATCATAGCCACGTGCAATTTGTTCCGAAAAGACTTCGCCACCCGTTGCCATTTTATCTATCGCCGTTCCTATTTGACTATACTTTCTTGATTTAGGTAGTTTCATTCCGCCCTCTTCAAGTATCTTATAATTAGAATCCGACCCGTCAATAACCATATAGCCATCAACCTTTTTCTTTATTTCGTTTAAAGCGGTTTTACCTTTTGAGAAAAAGTCATCAACTACTTCAAGCGGAACAAATCGTCCACTCTTTTGGTATCTTTCTTTTACACGCTTTTCAATTACCGACTTTGGAACATTATCCACGTAAACTACATAAATCTTGTACCCAAGTTTTCTAAGTAATTTAATTAGTGGCAAATATGCCTTAGTATTATTCATAGTACCATCGTAAATAATATCATATTCACATGGCAAACCAATAGTTCTATCACTTAACAAAGTGTTTACAATATCTTTGGTTTCTAAGTGCGTAGCCGATGCGTTCCACCCATCGTATTCAGGTAGCATAGAGCGAGTTTCATCTGCATCAATACGTAATATCTCATCATCTAAAAGATATGGGGCATACTTACGTAAGAAAGTTGATTTACCACTCGCAGGTGAACCACCCATAAGAATAGCTATCGGCTCATCTTGTTGGATACAAACTAAATCCCCTTTAAATTCATCGATTATTTGTTTGTGTAGCTTTTGACGTTCTTTAGTGTACTTACCATCTTTAAAATAAACATCCTTAGTTTGTGGCATTACATTATTAGTGTAATCCGTAAGCATTTCGATGCTTTTATCATCAATCTTGCGTTTGCCGTTTTTATCAATGATTTGGTCTTTAAGGAATTTTGGCATGTTGAAATCATTTTCGATTTCTTTAGTCATTCCACCTTTTGCGAAAGAAACAACATCTCTATTGGTACTTGTGCTAAATTTACTCCCATCACTTGTATAGTGATAAGTTGATTTTATTTTACCATTAAATACATAAATAGCATCAAATGGGTTTGTTCTACCTATTTCTTCATCATCTTTATCTAAAGGAAAATAAAATTTATCGCCTTTTTTTAATTTGGATAGTTTTGATTTTACCTCTCCACCTTTTGCGAAATCTATATCTCCATCTTCATTAAAAGAACCCATTACATCATATTCATCTACAATATTTACTTTTGATATTGCCATATCACCCTCCGCAAAACTAAATCCGTTTCCTCTATCGTAAGCATAATATTTCATTCCTTTAGGATTAGATACATCATCAAACGTGATTTTATCAATTGTTCCTTTTCTAACTTTATTTCTACTTCTAACTTTAAGGGTTTCAGTAGTCCTACCACTCATAACGCTATTAAACTCTATTGTAATAACATCGCCCTTTTTAAGAGAACCTACTTTTGTGTCAACCTTTCCACCTTTTGCGTAATCATCATAATTTTCTTCAAAAAAATCATCTAAACCTTCACAGAAATCTTCATCTTCTAATCTAAGTTTATTCCAAGCCTCAACAACTTTAGATGGTATTTTGTATTCATAAATGTCATATACTCGTTTCTCATCCTCTTTTTCTATTTCATCTGCTCTATCGTTTGCCTCTTTTTCGGTTTTGAAACGAGTTTCGTAAGTAGTATTTTCATAAGTTTCATCAAATCCATATTGATTTTCATAGGTAATATCTTGAACTATTGTTATACCAAATCTATCAACATCCTTGACCCTTCCACCTTTTGCTAACTTTGGATAAGGCTGACTCGGTGGTGCATTCTTAACGTCAGCACGATTATTTCTATACTCATAGTATGTTCTACCCTTTTTGGCTTTACCATATTGATTAGCACCCGTTCCTTTTGACGTGCGTTTACCGAAATCTAAGGCATCAAGTTTAGCATCCTTTTTTAAAGTCGTGTTAGTAAGCCCTTTTCCACCTTTATAAGATACCTTCTTTCTAAGTCCCGCTATCATTTTATCAAAGTCGCTACCTTGTTTTTTTTGTGCTTTTGCTTTACGCTCTTTGAAAATAGCGGACATTTTCTTTTGAGCCTCTTTATACGAAATACCTTCCTTTTTAGCCAAATTAGATGTTTCCTTTGCGAAGTTCCCCATGTTTACGTTCTTGTAAGCGGGTTTTTTAGCCTTTGCTTTTGGTTTAGCTTTTGACTTATTAGATTTAACAGGTTTAATCGCTTCGGGTAAGCCCGATTTCACTCTATCATAAAACTTATCTAATACGGCTTTATTTTTCTTTACGGCTTCCTTATCTTTAAAACCATCGGTTGCTTTAGATAATTTGTCATATACCGCTTTTCCTTTATCGGTTAATTTCGCTCTATTTATTCTTTCGTAATTTGCCATATCTTAAAAATCTAAGTCGTCTAAACTAATTTCTTGTTCTATTTTGTTACCTAAGTAATCGACCATAACCCAATTACCTTTTTCTTTTTTATACATAATTACCTCTTGTAGTAATTCTTCAACGCCAGCTAAAGTACCAATAAGGGGTGCGTCTTTAATTGTTATTTCGCTAATTGTAAAAGCATCGCTCCCTTTTATTTGTTTAATATTAGCGTCATCATAACCACCCTCAATCAAATCCTCTTTAGCCATACTAAATGGCATTGGTGTTTCAAATTTATACGTTTTACCTTTTTTCCCTTTTGATTTTGCTTTAGGTTTAGGCTTATATTCGGCTTCTTTCTTTTTTGATTTTGATTTTGCTTTCTTTTTAATAGTCCAATATGCTTGTCCATCAAACTCATTTTCTTGATAATCTCTATCGTCATAGTACATATCAGATTCCTTTATAGAAAGCATAGTCATAGGGCTTCCATCATAATTTTCTGCACTACTATTGGAGTATTCAAACCCACTTGGTAGTAATGGTGGGTTTTTACGCATAGCCTTTATTTCAGCATCTCTTGGATAGCCTCGCTTATCGCCATAACTTACAGTTAATTTATAAGTGCCATCTTTGTTTTCTTGAACATAATAAGAATAATAATAATCCTCATAAGGTTCAAAATGTTTATTTAAGTCTTTAACCACACCACCTTTTGCAAAATCTAAATCATCATCATCAAAATCAATGTCCTCTATAACTACTTCTTTTGGTTTTGATTTTTCCTTATTAGGTTTTGGTGTTGTTGTTTTATTTTTAGGTTCTTCTTTTTTAGCCTTTGGTTTAGCCTTTGACTTTGCTTTTGGTTCAACCTTGGCTTGTTTTTTTCTATCCTCTAAAATTTGTAGTTGAGTTAATAATTCAACAGTTAAATCAAATACTTCTTTGCTTCTACGCTCTAATGCTTGTAAATTTGACTTATTATCTTTCATAAAGTCCTTTACGGAAATATCTTTTTTAATTTCCCCACTCTTTATAGCATTTGAGTTCCTAAGTTGCTTACACTCATTCTCTAAGTCAGGATATTCGGTGAAAAATGTTTTAAAGTCTTTATCCACTATTACTTTATCCCAAAAAGAATTACCTTCGGGTGAAAGTTTCCATGAAAACCCAAGGTTAGGATTTTGTTCAAAATTTTGATATGTCCTATAATAACCTTGATTCATACTTTCCGCAATCATCATGGCAATTACTTCGATAGGAAAATCACTTATTCCCCCTTTAAATTCTAATGATGGATTTTGAGCAATCAATAAATCAAAAGCATAGCAATACAAATCTATATTACGTTCATTATACTCGTAATACTTTCCAATACCTATTTCTACATTATCCTCATTCAAAACGAAAATGTTCCAAAATTGCTCCCCCTGGTCTGTTTCTTTATGAGTAAACCCGCCATTTGGCTTACTGGTATTCTTACTTTTTTCAAAAACATCAACATCCAATTCGTTACCCTGCTTAACTTGTTCATAAAGCATTTGGGAAACAATTTCAAGGGGAAAGTATTTTAATTCACCCACGGGTTCGTATCCTTGTCTTGCTAAATCTAAGAGTATATCTTCCTGTCTCATTCTTATACCACTTTAATATTTTCATTTTTCAAGTCTAACCTATGTAAGTCTTTCTCGAAAGTAATTCGTTCTTCCAAACTTGCACTTTTAGTAAAGCAATCTCCTACTTTACCTTTTTCGTTTATACATACACTTACAATTCTTGGCACAACTCCTTCGTTTTTTCTTTCCATACACGTGTATCGTATGTAAACCTTTTCTTCATCGTATGGATGAATAAATAAGTCAAGGTTATCTATACTTATTCCGCTTAACGTGTCATTATGCGTTTCATATAGGTTTTTGTAGTATTGCTTAATCGCAAATAATTGTTCCTTAGTTAGTTTTCGTGTTGCCATAGTTAATTTTGATTAGCCCATTCAAAATAAGCATCAAACAATTTGTTTTGTTTTTCTAAAATAGTTTGAATGGTTTGTGGTTTAGTTGCGTTTTGTCCTCTTGTTGGTATAGCAAATGATTCAGCAATTAAATCCTTAGAAATGTATTTCTTTATATTCGCCATAGAATCACCTTTTTCTAACTTCCTTTGACTAATTCTATTTGCAGACTTATTCATTACACTTAGCTGAATATCTATTCTATCCATAATACGATAAAACTCTTTTTCAATAGTTTTAATTGCTTCGGGTCTATCGTTTTGCCATTGTTCTTGTAGTTCAACGGGGTCGGATATGGTACTAATAAGCATCAATAGTCTATTTACTTCTTTTTGATTACTTTGCCCCGCTCCCCTTTGTTCTTCAGCCCAATTCTTATATCTTTCAAAGGTTTCTTTTAGTCTTGGACCATCATACATAGTTGACCCATATCCTAAGTTGGCATACTCTCCTCCAATATTTCCATATTTTTTGTTTAACCAACCCGTAATCGCTCTCCACATTTGAAATCTAAATATTCTTGGGTCTGCCGTATTTAAAGCTACTTTATTCCAATCTAAATCCTCATTATAGTTTTTAATTGGATAAGTCATAAACACATTTTTGCCATCATTAGAGTAAGCCCTTACTGCATATATCCTTGTTTTAACTCCCGCCTTTTGCAAAGTGTCCGCAGCTAATAAAACAGGCATTACTTTTAATAACATACCTTCGGTAGTCAATGACGCTAACCCTCCTTGCACGACAAACAACTCTACGTAGTTCGCTTTACCTCCCTTTTTATCATAAAGTAAGTAACATTTTTTATTTTTAGAACGAAAAACAACTAAAGGATTATACTCCTCGAGTATTTGCATATCACCAAACATTTTAGTCTTTAGTGAGGAGTTTTCTAATAATGCTTGTGTTACACCTACTTGACGTTGTTTACACAAATAATCGTATGTCTTACCATCTACTTTATATGGATAATAAAAAACGATTCCGTTAACACCTTCTTTTTTTTGAACCAAATTTGGTGGTACTAATCCACTTAAAACCCTCCCATCATCTAAAGTATATTGACTATAAAATAGGTTTGGATGTTTTTCGGCTAATTCTTCCGAATAGTATTCTGGTGGTCTTATAAGTCCTTGAGAAGCCAGGCTAAAATCAAAAATTCCTTGTGGATTACTTGTAGCCTTTAATCTACTTTTATCAAATGCACCACCCATTTCAATTTTTTCTAAAATACCATCAAAAGAATCGATACTACTACGTATTAAAGGCATGTCTATAAACGTGTCTATTTCAGCTTTTAATTCTTCGAAAGTGTTAGCCATATAAAAACGCCTTCTTTCTGCGTTTCCTACGCTTCCCGTTTCATTATATTCTCTACTTCGAACATCATTGGTAGGTATTTCATCAAAAAATCTTTTACCCTCTTCTAAAAATTGTTCAGGTGAGTTTCCTTGAGCAAAATAAAAATCTTGGTCTCCGTATGAGTCTGTTGTTAGTAGTTGTTGTGTAGCCACTTTTTAAAACTTACATTGAATAATTGACTCCGTTCTTGCTTCATAATCGTTTACAAGGCTATCCGATAGAGTTTTTTCCGCATCCGTATCCGACATGATTGGTTCATTTCGTTCGTTGAACTTGTATTTTCTATCTTGTCTATCTTTTGCTGTGCTAACAAAATCATCGTACCTCATTGCCGTTTTAATTACATCCCTTTGTCTTGGTGTGAATATCTCTAAAAACGAGTTTAAAGAAAGAATAACAGATTTAGGGCAATATTGAATTATAGAGCGTGTATCTCTTTTAGAACGTGCATACTCAATAAAAGTACGCTTCATTGAAAGTAAAATACGTAACGAAACAAATCCCTTGTTTGCAAAACTAACACCATCTTCTCCGTTTAGTATTGCTTCTCTACAAAGCATCATGTGATTAAAAATAAATAAATATCCATCATCATTAGCGTTTCCGTTTAGTAACTCTCTATCTCTTCGATAGTTAGCAAATACTTTATACATTGACCCTACAAATCTATCTTGCAATGATAAATCTTGCTTAAAGTTGGCTTCATAGTCAGGGTCGGCTTCATTAAGCGGGGCATTACCCGTAGCATACACAAACATGTTTCCTAACTTTATTTTTTGACCTCTACCATTCATTATAGTGGGCTTTATTTGTTTACCCGTAGTGTCATCTAACTCTCTTTCGGATAATTTTGCCAATGCTGCGTTTAATAAACCAGCAGTATTCGGGTCAAGTTTAGGTAACTCATCTAACAAAAGAATTGCCCCATCGTATTTTTTACCATCCGCATCAACATTTGTCCAAGCCATTTCGAGTTTTCCTTTTTGATAACCCTCAATAGTTTGTCCACCAATTAAATCAAGGGGAGATGTAAATTGATTACAGTTAACTTCAATTAAATCCCAATTATTGCCTTTTGATGACATAATTTTCTTTATTTGTCCCGCACGAAAAGACTTACCTGTACCCGCAGCACCATACATGTATACATTATTCAAAGCCAACAAATCACTTAATACGATTTGGTTATCTGGCTCCATGATAATATCAAGTATTTGTTGTGCTTGACCCGTTACTGTAATCCCAGGAGGAAGGGTTAGGTTTACATTTACTTTTTGTGTTTGACCAAGCATTGCAAGTAATGAAGGGTCTAAATTACTTATACCAACCTTAACATCGGCTAATTCTTTGTCTACAATATCTTTTACTTGTTGTTGGTCAACAGTACCTTGTCCAACACCTTGATTTAAAAGTGTTTGTAGTTGTTGTAGTGTATCGTATATAACACCTTCCGCACCCGCCGACTTACTTGCTTCTAATACCTTTAATCTTTCTTCGGCATACTTTTTTGTCGTAGCGTTTGTGGTTTTCTGTATTACGTCTTGAACGTCTTGTATTTGTTCATCAATTGATTTTGCCATTGTATTTTAGTTTATTGAAATAAGGTTTGTCCTTGATTTTGTAATTGGGTTATAAATGTATTTTTATCTGCACCATATCTTTCAAATTCTTCTTTTGGTAAAGATTTTAAAGTTCCGATAAGATTTCTCAAACTTCTAAAGCTAATTGGAATTTGACTTAAAGGCATATCAACTAACATTTCGAGTATGGTTAAGTCTAATGGTTTTCTATCCTTATTATCATCGTCATCACCGCCATCATCTCCACCATTTTTTCCATCACCATCTTGCCCATCGCCGTCTTGCCCATCGCCATCTTGACCATCGCCATCTTGTCCATCGCCATCTTGTCCATCTCCGTCTTGTCCATCGCCATCTTGTCCATCGCCATCTTGTCCATCGCCATCTTGTCCATCGCCGTCTTGTCCATCGCCGTCTTGACCATCGCCATCTTGACCATCGCCTTCTTCACCATCGCCATCTTCACCATCGCCGTCTTGCCCATCTCCGTCTTGTCCATCGCCGTCTTGACCATCGCCATCTTCACCATCGCCATCTTCACCATCGCCATCTTCACCATCGCCGTCTTGACCATCATCTCCGTCTTGACCATCATCTCCGTCTTGTGTTTCTTCTAAATCTTGAAAATAAAGAGGTTCACACTTAGCAACTAATTCTAAAAACTCCATTTTATCTACACCCAACTTTACAAACTCTTCTTCGGCTATTGTTGTAAGTGTTCCTAATAGGTTTCTAATGTTTCTAAAGGATGTTTTAATGTCTTTTAACTTTACACCCGTTAATGATTCTACTATTTCGGGTTTACAATTAATTTTTTCTTTTGGAGGAGGTGGATTCCCTTGATTACAAAATGGTCGCATTGCCTCTACTGTTGCTTCTATTTGAGATTCGGAAAGCCCTCTTTCTTTTAATTGTTCTCTTAACTTATCCTCTTCCTCTTGTTCGTTACATGGAGGTGGAGGTGGAGGGGTTTGGTTTGTTTTTTTCTCTATTAATTCTTGAAACTTGTCAACCGCTTCCCAATATCCTTTTTCATCGGTATCAAAATCAAAAACCTCATCAATATCTCCATCCTCATCATATTGAACAACTTGTATTGAACTTGTGCTACCTTTCTTAACACCTTCCCAAGCAAATTCAATTGTCGTATTGGTAGGCTCATATCGATAAATAGTCTTATCGCCCTCTTTTGATTCTAATACGTCCTTTTTATCTATTAACATTTCCGCCTTTTTTAAATCTAAAGTCATCACTAAATTGAGAGAAAGTAGTGTTTCTTCCATCTCCTAATTTAGCTTGATTTTTATCAAAAATAACCCAAGCAACAGTAACTTCACTTTTACCATCTATAATACTTGAAGGGTTGTTTTCAACAAATTGAATGCTATCGTATCCTAAAGCAATAAACTTATCAAACATATTTCCTAAACCAAATCTTTTGTAATTACGTAGGAATACCCAAAACGGATACTTAACCGCTTGTATGTTTGGAACTCGAGCAACTATTTCCGTAGTATCTATTTCAATACCATGTTTTTCTTTTAATAGAAACTCTAAATCAAATATGTTTAGGTCATTATAACCAAAATCAACAAGGTTTATTGGGTTTCTACAATTCAAGAAAAACTCATATACATAATCATCTCCCGCTTTACCCGTTTTCTTACTTGAGCCAAACCAATTTGAATAATCTTTTGATTCCGCAAAATAAACAACTGGCGGAGCGTCTTTAGTCCATGAAGAATCTTCACCTAAACTAAATTTTGTCCATTCAAATGGAGAAACAGTACCATGATAAACAATCTTAGGCTCACCATCTTCATTTACGCATTTTGAAACACCTGAATAATTTTTGGTTTCAAACGCTTGTTGCCAATCACCAAACCAAGTCATAAATTGTCTTGTACGGACTAAATCAAATTGTTTTGTAGTTAATTTACTTTTCTCACCATCGGGTGCTAATGCTTCGGTTTGTTTTCCTATTTTACCAACGTACTTTTTATCCGCCGTTTTAAAGAAATCTTTAAAAGCATTTTTTAAATTATAGTGTGGCTTACCATCTAAATTTAATTCTACCTCCATATCATCCTCAAGACTCCTAATTTCTTCATTAAGTTGCTTTTTTGCTTGATAATCAAAATCAAGTATAGACATCAATGTTTGTATTCGAGTAATCTCTTGTTTATTTGGGTGTGCGTTAAATAAATTTATATTTTTCTCATCTTTACTCAACTTCACAACTTCTTCTGGCTCCGTTATATCTATATAATATGATGGTGATAAAAAACCATTTAAGTTAGTTTCGTTAACCGACTCAATAACTCTATCGTTATAGAAATCAACACATCTATCTAAAAACTTTTTGTCTTTTAGCCTATCATTTATTAAGGCATCTATTTGTAACCACGTTTCTTTGGGTATTTTAAGCTCCCAACCTTCCCAATCGGCAATAATTTCACTTCCTGGAATTCCCTCAAAAAAACGTGTTTTAAAAGTAGGTCTATAATCTAAGTATTCTATATCTATTATTTTACCTTGTGAAGCTAATTTATAATCTTCAATCTCTCTTACTATTGGTTCACTTGAATTAGAATAAAACGGCTCAAACACATTCCAATTTCCATAACTATAAAACTTATTCTCATAGGTGAGTTCCGAAGGACTTAAATATTTTTGAACAAGCCCTTTATCTTCGTAAACGTCTTTACGGGAAAGACCCATATTAAAAGACCGCTCATCGATAATTATAGCATCGGGAGAGTAATCTGGCCAATAATTTACTACAAACCACTTCATTACACTTTCCCTTTTATCGGATGGTGTTGCCATGCTTATAGCACTAAAAACCTCATCTTTTATATCTTGTTCACTACATAAGTTAAGCATAATCATAGACCATAATGATTCGGCTATGCCTTCTTTTTCATCAGACAATTTTCTTCTTGAAGAACTTGGTTTTAAACGATAACTTGGAGGTCCACCCACACTACCTGTGAAAGCGTCTATCGTAGTATAACTTCCATATCTACCTTTAAACATAATAAGTGGACTTGCAATGTTAGAAGCCACATACTCAATAGACTTAGCATACCAAATGTAATCATAACCCGAGGTAGGGTCTACGTATGAACCTATTTGTACACCCTTACCACCAGAAGGAGGCACTACTATAAGGTCTTTTATATTTGGTATCTTTTTGAATACATTAAATTTGACAACAAAATTATTCAAATCCCAAATAGGAGATTGTGGAATAAAAATTTCTTCTGGTTTTGTTGGTTGAGGATTTTCTGCGAGAAACTTATCGATGAGATACCCGTCTTTAGACTCGTCAATATACCCTTTTTTACGCACCCCAATATTGTCAAGAACTGCAGGGAAGAAAAATTTTTCTCCTTCTTCGGCTACTACTATTGGTAATTTATCTAATTGAATAGCTTTTGGCTTAACCTTATAGATATTTGACTTTGATAATTGAATATCTACAAAAGTATCTATCCTATAATCTCCTTTAAGTACGGAAGGACGACCTATAATTTTTTGATTTAACCAAATAGTTCTGTTAGACGCATTATAAGTTGTCCACACATTAGGTACATAGGGTCTACTTACATAGGTTTGTGTATTTATAATAGAACCTTCTTCATTAACTGAAGGCTTATTTAATAGTGCAAGTATTTCATTTCTTTCTCTCGTATCACGACTTGACCACGTGGTTGTATCAAAAATGTAAGTATCGTAATTACCGCCTTTGGCTAATCCACCTTTTGCAAATTGGTATTCGGCATCTAACAACTTTTCAATCATAGCATTGGCTTGTTGAAGCTGCATATCTCGTTCGGCTATTAAATCATACCTATTATCATTGTTTATATAATATGTAAGGTCGTTAGCGTACTTAATTAAACTATTTGCATACCTTAATTCATCTAATTCATTATCGCTTAAAGGTCTATTAAGAATATTCATGGCTCTTTTTCTTGGATATTGGTAATAAGTGCCATCCTCAAAGTCTACATACTCTAATTGTCCGCCCCTTGCCAATATAGATACATCGGCAATTTCCTCTAAGGCATCCATTTCTAAATGTTTTGGATTAGTTTGGGTTTTTATAGTGCTTTCTATTGCACCGCCTTTTGCAAAAC
>Ga0209535_1002592_pt1 | contig 11774 bp, 15 predicted proteins | sample LinPmetageLP28_FD_184041 | JGI IMG/M metagenome (GOLD analysis project Ga0209535, IMG submission 184041) | Marine viral communities from the Pacific Ocean - LP-28 (SPAdes) (version 2) | ecosystem: Environmental > Aquatic > Marine > Oceanic | place: Pacific Ocean | collected 2009-08-22
GAGGTGATTAAGATGATGAAGCAATTTAAGGGACACCCACAAGCTGAGAAGTTAAAGCCTAGATTAAAGGTGTTCGAGGAAAGTGCGTTAGCATTTACTTGGGTACACACACAGATGATGGCTTATAAAAGAGAAAAGCTTTTAGCCAATGCCAATGAAATGGAGATGGCTAATGCTGTTATAGAACTTAAAAGTGAATTAGATATATTAACTAAATTAAATAAAAGTGACTGAAAAAGAACTAAACTTGTTAGACCGATTCGCTAGTAAGTATAAAATTGATTGTGTCCCTTCTGAGGGAAAGTATGATTTTTGGGATTTTACCTACGAGTGGGATGCAAGGAAGTTCTATTGTGAAATGAAACAAAGAAAATTTACTTTAGATACAGCTAAGAGTAAATATCCTGAAGGATTAATACTGGAATTGCACAAGTACGAAAGGATATTAAGAAAGACTAAGAATGAGAAATCAGCTCAAGGTTTGTACATTAATTTCTTTGATTGCGATTCTGTCTTAGTATTTAATTTAAACAAAACTAGAATAAATAATTGGGTTTGGAGAACAATGCCCGAATCTACTGACTTTGGAAGGAAAAGTTATGTTTATAAGTATATTACTTTATTAGAGTATGATAAAGGAAAAGTTTTTTATATTTGAGCGTTCTTACGTTTTTTGCATAGTTCGTAAGTTTTTTGGTTAGAAACAAGGAAAGGATGTCTATTTGTAGATGTCCTTTTTTTTTGTACTTTAGCGAGTGTTATGGCAAAGTTTAAATGTAATAAGTGCGAAGAAGTTAAAGAGCTATCAAGTTATTCAATTAAGGTAGTTGATGATAAGGTAGTTAGTCCCGAAGCGATTTGTTGCGATGAGCATATGGATCGTATAAAGGAAGATAATGGATTCGGAGGTATTATAAAGAGACCTAACGGAACTGTAAGTGGAAAGTTTTAACCAAAGAGATTATGAGTAGCATAGAAGAACAAGTTTGTTTTAAGATTTTAAAGCGTTCTGACGTAGGTAAAAAGAAATATGGCACTACGATGGAGCGAGAAGATTTAAGTAAGTTAGATTGGCTCAAACACGCTCAAGAAGAAGCGATGGATTTAGCTGTGTACTTGCAAAAGTTAATCGAGCTTGAGGAAAGTAAGCCATTTAAGTACGAGTGGAATATGACTAAAACAGATGATGTTGACCACAATAGAAATATGCTGGACCTGGAGATAGAAAACTTAGGAAAAGAAAAAGAGGACAATTAGTCCTCTCCTTGCTCTTCGTCTGTAGAATCCACTATCCAATTTCCAAAGATTTCTTCAGCTATCTCTTCGGGTGTTTTTTTGTCTCTCGTATCCATTCTGTCGGTATATATTTGTTAGCCCACTTTATATTATTCTTATCGCACCATTGGGCATAAGTTGTGCGACTATTCTTGTTTAGCTTATTGCTAGGTCTCATAAAGACCATTCGTATATCCAACTCAGGGTGTTGTGCTATTACCAGTAACATCTTCTTACGATCCTTAGAGGTAAACCTTCCCTTTAGTTCAATAATAATTCCGTTTGGGAGTATAAGGTCAGGAATATATTTTCGTTGTTCTGAAATCTCGTAGTAAAGATTAATAGTTTCATACTCAAAAGGGATTTTACTTTTATGTAATTTAGAACAAACATCCTCTTCATATTTACTCCTATATCTATTGTTGTCTATTTTCATAATAAGTCTTTTTATTGTGGCAACTGTGACACAAAGGTTGCAGATTAGATTCGTCTAACTCAGCTCCACCTTTCTTAATCGGTACAATGTGGTCGACTACATCAGCAGGTTTAACCATATCATCCTTTAAACAATGAACACACAAAGGGTTCTTGTCCAATACAACCCTCCTTAACTTACGCCAAGCGTACTTTCTATAGAACGAAGTGTCTCCACCCCAAGACTTGTTTTTCTCAGCCTTAGTACGTCTATCTCTTGGTTTAGGAAGCCAAGGCATATTGTCTTACTTAGATTTTGCTGATCCACCAAAGAAGAAATCTATGATGGTGTTTACTTTACTTGACATAGCACCAAATACTGTACTTATAAAACCTATTTCATAATCTGAAAGTTCTAAAGTATTTGTTATAAAACAATTAAACATAAAGTAAGAAATAAGAAAGTAAGCACAAGTAAAAATGATAGCCAATATCTTTTGTATGAAGCTATCGTCCATAAACATTGTTCTAGCACTATCTCTATCTTGAACCTCCAAAGCAAACATATCCTTCTCGTGGTCTTGTATAACTTTCTCAAACTCATTTTTAAGTTTTAATCGTTCTTCATCAGTTGTTACTACATCGTCTATTATAGTAGAAGCTTGTCCTACTAAACTTTTAATAATATTCTTTATCATAATGTAATTATATCAGGTGCGTATCTGTACTTAGTATCTCCATCTTTATCTTTATAAGCCTCTAAAACTTCTCGTCTGTTCTTAGATTTTTTAAGGGATATGTGAATCCAAGAGAAATCAAATTCATTTATCATTTGGTCAAACTCAACAGCATTATCTATAATCCAGTCGTAAACTTCTTTATTACACATTTGACCTTTCTTCCAAAACTGTATATCGACAGCTTCGCCTTTGCAATGTTGGCTAACTGGATTACGAGACCCACCAATAGCACGATTAAGCTCTTTGGAACGATAACCACTACTAATCCTGATAGGACCAAGGTGGTCACGAAGAGGCTGTAAAAGATTTGTAACAATCCTTTGCAAATTCTCCAAGTCTTTTTTTGTCGGCTCATTATCTATTCCAAGTCTTTTGGCTGTGTTACTTCGAGTAATCTCCGATAACACAAAGTTTTTACTTAGTCTCATTTATCTTTAATTTGATTAGCAGCTAACAATAATTCTATCTTGTGTAACTTAGTCGATATATCTGCTAAGATAACCTTTAATTCGTTATCAGACTGCTCTAAGTGATATACCCTAGAAGAAAGTTTAGTTACTTTAGTTTGTAGATTCGTCCAAACACCTACGCCTGTTGAGAGTAATACAACTATTGATATTATCAACTCTATTAATCCTATTGTCACTTGCATTGCTTTATTTTGTTATTTTAATTTAAAGGGAGTGAAAGTAGTCTATCGAAAAGGTAGCGAAAAGATACACTACAATCAACCTCCCTTTTTATACTGCTTGTATTGTTACAAATGCTCCATAAATTCGGTCAGATACTGCCCCTGGCTTGAACGTTAAAATAAAATATTCACTATCAACACTTTCATAAGGAGTAGCTAAAGTTAAATCTGTGTTTGAAGTACCTGTTCCTTTTAAAGAAACAGAAGAATTTACTGTTTTTGATGTCGAGAGAGCAATGCCTCTATTTTGACTTGCGTGTATTCCTACTTTTGTAACTTCATAATTTAAAGGAACAAAAAAAGTTGCATAAATTTGACTTAAAGCATAATATGCAGTTGGTCGTACCGCACCCATACCTGACCTGCTGTAAGTTGAAAAATTGTTTCCGCTAGTAATATTAAAATCGCTTGGCGGTATGTGGATAATTGTTTCTGTTATTCCTTGAAATAAATTTGGTGTACCAGATTGCCAAGTTAAGCCTCCTGTGTTACCACTTTGTGCGGTTAACACATAACCATTTGTAGGTCCATTAGATACTCTAAGTTTAGCTTCATTTATAATACTATCTGCTATAGTTGTAGCTCTATTAATAGAGGTTACGTCCCCTGTTAAATTACCTATAGAAGTTACTGTAGCTGCATTTCCTGGACTAACTAATGTTTCTCTACTTAAAAGAATCCTAGATGTTTCATCGTAGGTATATGTTGGATTAAAAGAATCTATGCTTAAAGATGTGTCACCTTTATTTGCAGCAGAAGATAATCTTATTTTTTCCCAAATTCTTTCAGAGGATGAAGATTGCATTAATAATATAGAATCATTTTCTAAATCAGTGCTTACTGCTGTAATAGTTAAACTTGTAGTTCCTGTATCTGAAGGTGATAAGTTTTGATTTAAGTTGGCTGTAGATTCCTCGTCTTGAAAACTATTTAACGATGAACTTATAGAACTCATCGCTTTACCACCTAAAGCAATTTGATTCGTTTCTGTAGGTGTAGTTGTAGTAATTGTAGGTGCAGGTAAAGATATTTTTTTACCTTTAAAATTCCAACTAGCTAAATTAGGATCGTATGATAAACTTGAAAAACAATATAACTCTTCTTCTATTGTAGTTCCATCTTCATCTACATAATCTCTATCAAAACCTTCTGATATATTTAGTCTTTGTGATGCGTATAAATTAGGTGATTGATAAATTGTCGCATTTAACCTTTCCCCTGAAAAGTAATTGTACTTTAATATCTCATCTGTAATTAACTTATGTATTTTATAAGTTGTACCAGTATTATTTATTTGCCATAAATTAGACTGAATTAAGTTAGAGCCACTAAGAACCCAAAGCGTTCTAAGACCAAGAGAGCTAGGACCATCGCCATACTTTATTGTATTTATAGTTAATTCTTCAGGGTTATTTGAATCACTTGAACCCTCTGTAACATAAGAATCAACAGTAGTACCTAAGAATGGCTCACCATCTTGATAAGGTGCTATACTCATAGAGTCGGTAGATATATCAAATATTGGCTCTATTATATATCCATCGTAAGCAGAGTCACTTGCACTTACTAAGTTCCCACTAGAATCTTCTACAGCAAACCAATCTCCATTACCTAAAGCAGAGTCCCATCCACCTGAATAATCATTGTAAAAAAACATACCCAAAACTTCAGGAACATCGACTATTGCTGTTAAAATTGTTACATCAAAATCAAATACTTGTTCTGAATTAGGGTTATCTTGTTGTATTCCTTGTGGTATATATATTAATGGAGTCTTAAATTTAGTAGCAGTATTATAAGAGTTTGAACTGTACTCCCAAGACCCATTATTAGAACCCACTAATCCTTCATCCTCAGAGACAGGTAATATAACACCAGTTGGACTACCATTACCAGTAGCCCTCCACCATCTATTAGCTGTAGCAACACTGTTATTGTCTTTAGCTAAAAACCAAAACGGAAGAACAATTTTGCCATAAAAATTACCACTAGGAGTAACACTCCACTCTCTTGTAATTCTAATAGAAAACTTAATTTGTAATCTAAAATTAACTTCATCACCATCTTCTAAGTAACCTGATAAGTTAGGACCATTAGAATTTTGTCCGTAAGGAACCCAACCTGCATTGGGAAATTGCCATACAGGAAAATATGTTAATGGATAAATGTTTTGACCACCATCAGCAAGTGCGTTCCAAACTATTTTAGCACTATTTAATCTTTGACCAAAAGTTTTTTCTCTTAAAAAGAATCCTGGAGCTGAAGTTGCAACAGAACCTCCTGTATCATAAACCCCACCTAATTCACCTTTAATTTCATTTATTGTTTTGCTAGTAGTTGAGTTTGAAGTACCATTTAATTTATATAAAAAGTAAGAGTTAGAAGATTCTTTTAGTCTACTAAATTGAGTGTACCAAAACTTACCCTCATATAACATAAATCTACATTGAAATAAATCACAAATATGTTTTAGTACATCGTAATATGTAGATAATTTTGTGTTTCCATTTTCATCAACAGTATTAAACACACTTTCATACATATAAGTTTTAGCTGCTACCGAATCACTCAAAGAATGATTTGTTTCAAACCAATTAATTCTAGTAGCTAAGACAATGTCAGTTGCAGAAAAATTGTTACCAAAATCTAACTTATCTATAATTTTTGTCAAAAAACCTACAACACTTAACCTATCTTCAAATATATAACTATCACTTACATTATTATATGTATAGTTTTTAAGTAATTCTATTCCATCTACAGCAGAAATCCTAAAATCATACGGATAACTTGCGTCTTGAATAGACATAATTCTTTTGTTAATACAACCTGACCAAAACAAAACATAATTACTTCCTGATGGTGTGTAATTGTTGCCTGATGTATATGTATCGTCTCTATATAATTTTACAGCAAACCTAGAAATATCTGTACTTGAAGCAATATCAGAAGGTAACGCTTTAAGGGTACTATTATCTATGTTCATTACAAAAGATAAAGTAGAACTTTTGATTAATTGATAAGTTTCTTCACCCCCATTATAGGCTAATTGAAACCCATTTCCCCTTAAAGTAAATTCAGTAGATGATCCTGAAAAACTAGAATCGTATATCTCTACTTTAAATAATTCTCTACGAATATTACTAAATTCCGAATGAAATCTTAAAGCCATATTTTTTTATTAAAATGGTCTGTTTTCAAAACTACCACCAATTAAACTTGCTCCTTTTTGACTTGCTGCTTGTTGTCCTTGTATAGCAGCAATCTGTATTCCTTCTGATGATAAAACACCACTTACTGTAACATTTATATTTTGACCACCTATTATAGATTCTAATTTATCTAAAGGTGCTATTACTTCAGGATTACTTCTTGCTCCTGCATATTCACCCATCATACCAACTGTCGGTCCACTAACAATACCACCATTTGCAAACTTAGGAATCGGTTGAGCAGCTATAGTTGCTATTTGTGCAGCTACTAAAGCACCTACGATTGGTGCGGCTGCGAAAGCTCCTATACCAGTTTGACCTGCCACTTTAGTTATAGCTTGTGCGCCATTAATTGTAGCAGCAACTATTGCAGCTAATTTATCTGCTATTGCTTGTTTACGTTGTATTTTAGCTCTTTTCTCAGCAGTTTGTTTTTCAAGTTTTTCTATTGCAGCTGCCTTTTGTTCTTCGGTCATAGCAGAGTTTTCTATTGCTGCTAATTCTTTTGCGTGGTAATTATCTAACTCTATAGTCTTATTAGTCATCATTTGACTAAAAACATCACCTACCTTATAAATAGAATCTGCCCATCTATCTCCAAAAGTTTCTATTTTTTGTCCCCAACCTACAACACCTTCTTCTAGTTTTTCTCCAAAAGTTTTAATAGGCACTATAACCTCAGCTTCCTCCTCCATCTCATCAACATCCATATCAATAAGAGTAACAGGTGCATCTCCTCCAACAGATGTATTCCTCCTCCCTAGCTCGATTTTTTTATTAACTCTATCTAAAGTTCTTTCATAACCACCTAATAACTTCTTGAGTTTTATTAAAGATTCTTCTTGTTGTAAAAATGATTCTATTTGACCACCAGTAAGTCCTTTAGAAGATAAGAACCCTCTAGTAAGTTGTTCTATTTCTTCTATCTCTTCCTTAGTCTTTCTTATGCTGTTTTGTAACTCTTCCGAAGTTAATTGAAGGCTGCTTTTACCAAAGTTATCTAGTTGTCTATTAATTTCTGATAATCTATCTGCTGCTGTTTTTGCAATAGGATTAAATCCATCTACGCTTGTAGATGCTGAATCAACATCTGAACTAAATGCAAAAAACGCTGCACCTACTGCTGCGATAGCTATTGCTAAAGCACCGAGTGGATTCGATGCTATTGCTATTGTAAGAACTTCAAAAGCTGCTGACAACGCACCAATAGCTCCTGCTGAAGCATACGCAGCAACAACAGACTCACCTAGTAATATTCCAAAAGCACTCATTCCTGCTATAGAAAATGGTATTACACTACCCAAAACACCAAAAGCTGTACTAACAGCTCCTAGACCTGTAGCAAATAAAGCTAAAGTCATTAACAAAGGACCAACTACTGCTGCTATACCTGTAACCTTTACAATCATATCTTTAGTCTCAGGAGCTAACTGTTGAAATGCTCCTGCTAATTCTGTTATTTTAGTAATCATCGGTAACAAAGACTCTGCTAACATAGCCCCTATTTCTAATTTCATACCCTCTATAGCAGAACTCATTATGGCGACTTTTTGTTCTGTGGTTTTACCCATCAAGTCGGTCATCTTTTTTAAAGCACCTGTGTTGGTTTGGTACTCATTTGTAAGCCTAGCTACTTCATCTTTATTGTTAGCTAAAATAAGTAATTGGTTAGCCGAGGTGACACCCGCTAATTTCATAGCTTGTTCTAAACCTAACTCACCTTGAGTAACTAAATCTAATACTTCTGTGAAATTTCTACCCTCTTTGTGTAGCTTCATAAATATCTTACGAAGCCCTGTACCTGCTTTAGAAGCTTTAATACCATTGTCCATTAAGACACCCATCATCGCAGCTAACTCTTCTAACTCCATTCCTACAGCATTAGCTGATGCACCTGCGTGTCCAAAAGCTGTACTAAATGTACTAAGTTGAATTGATGAGTTTGCTGCGGCTGAAGCCAAGGTATTTGCTACTCTTGCCGCTTCGGCTGATTCTAAGTTAAATGCGTTAATAGAAGTCGCTACTGTTTGGGCAGCAAGAGATAAATCTTCACCAGTTGCTAAAGCTAGGTCAGCAACAGACTGAGTCATATTGTTTATCTCTTTCGGATTAAATCCTTTTCGACCTAAAACTAATTGTAAGTCAGCAAATTGTAAAGCAGTAAATCTAGTTGTAGAACCTAATCTTTTAGCTTCTTTTTCTAAAGCTTTAAAATCTTTTATACTAGCACCAGTTACTGCTTGTACCTTTGTCATACCATCCTCAAATTTAGAGAATGTATCAAAGGCTGATTTACCCATAGCAGCTAAAGGTGCAGTAACACCAAAAGATAATAAAGAACCTAGCCTAGCTGACTTTGATGCAAACGATGCTAGAGATTTATTAGCTTTACCAAGACCTGCTTCCAAGCCTTTGATATTAGCAGCTACAATTATCGAAATAGTTTTTACTCCACCCATTTTAAACTTTGATTTTTTTAGGTTCTATTAGTTTGTATCTCTTTAAAACCTCTTCGATTTGCTCTTTTGTGGCAACATCTTTTTTAACTTTATTTTTACTATCCCAAGGGAAAGGCATTAATTCTTGAGGTTTAACCCTGTGTTTAGAGTGAGGTACGATAGCAGCGTGAACAATCATTCTAGTTTGTTCCCAATGATTTTGAGAAAGTTGTTCGTTCTTCTTATTGAATCCTATAAGTTTGTTATTAAAAGAACGTGGAGTTAAATCATATAAATCGTAATCACTTAACTCCATCATTCCTAAACCTATTTCTTCAAGCCTATCCCAATCAAATTCTACTTCTTCTTTTTCTTCCTCGTAATCCCTTTCCCCTTCTACTTTCCCTTTTTCTGAGGTTGGTCTAATTGGAACGCTTCAAAGATTTCATTTATCTTAGAGAAATCTTCATTGTCTATCCATTGTTCAATATCTCGAACTTTGTACTTAAACTCTTCTCCGTTCTTCTTAGCACCATATTTTAGACCATAGTAAGCGATAATACCAACGTGGTCTATCTCTGTTCCTAGTTGATCCATTTGATTTAACTTTAACTTACAATCGTTACATATGTCTTTTAAAGCTAAATAACTAAATCTAATCGGTCGTTTCTGACCGCCTATTTCTACCTTTTTCATTTTTTGTTACCTTTTTAATTTAAATTGATTTATAAAACTTTCTTTAGTGATATTGAACTAAGCCAAACTGTTGTGCTTACCGTTGTAAAACTTCTTTTTAATTGGATAAAATTTGAGCCAGGTTTTATTAGAATTTTATGTGTACCAACGCTAATTGGAAGTTCTGTTTGTGCGTCAGATCCGTCTTGTTCCCAACCATTAAAAACGTGAAAATTACCAGCAGGAGTTGCTGCGTTTGAAACAGTATATTCTAAAAGATAAAAATCTCCTGGCGTCATAATAGATGCTGGAGATTGAATATAAGAAATAGCACCACCTGCTGTAAATAAAATTTTACCATATCCATTTTCTACTACAGATGCACCAAAAACACTCCAATAAGCTGAAGCAGGATTACTCCCATCATTTGCTAAATCAAACCCTGTATCACCGATTAACTCAGGACCAAGTCCATTAGGGTAAACATTACCTGTTCCTGTAAATGTAGCCGAACAAGTTAGATTATCTTCGACTCCTGCATCAAAGCTTACCGATGATACAAGTGCGTTTCCTTGCCAATGTGTAATATCGGTAGGGTCTTGATAATCGGTTGAACTAGGTGAAAGCTCTATTTGCCAAGATGATACAATTACAGCATCACCAACATTTTGAGAACTAGGGTCATCACCAGCAAAAACCATAAAATTTATTGGTTGCCCACCTGTTGCATCAAAATTATTATAAGTAACTTCAATTCTAGTAAATGTGGATGTACTTAAGCCATTAACAGCCCTACTAGCAGTACCAGGTGATGTTATAGTTGTATATGTTCCTGATAATACTTTTACTTCACTCGGTGCTATACTAGTACCTCCTGACCTTTCAGTAAAAAATGATATACTTGTATTACTTCCTACGCCTTTAGCATAAAAAGTCCAAGTAACATTTTTATCTTCTAATCTACCTGGCGATACTGAATATTGCAATCTGTTTAAACTTGTGCTAGTGTTTTCTATTTTACTTGCGGTACTACCACTAAAAGGATCGGTTTGCAAATTAGTTTGAGTTGCTGTTACTAACAAAAACCCATCAACCCCACTTTGAGTAAGGTTAGTGCGTAAAATGTTTCTAATTCTATCAGAGAAACTTAAATCGACTAAACTTCTTTGTTTAAGTTTATCGAAGAAATCAGTACCATCTAAAGGTACATCGGGATTAATTGATTGTAATATATCGGTTGATACTTCAAAAGACCTTAAACCACCCAAAGACTCAGAGTATCCCCCTGAATCCTTGTTGGTTACATCTCTTAAATCCATATTAGTGCTAAACGAAGCTGATGTACTAAAAGCTACAGGGTCAAATATTGCACTTGAGCCAGGGGTAACTATTTCTATAATAACTCCATTTTCCTCAAATGTAGCTGTTCCATTAGTTATTTCTAAAGTAGGAACTATTCCGTTAGCACCATTTTGAAAATCTCTGTAAGTATAATCACCATCTGTTTGGTCTGAACCACTCTCATCGGTATAGCCATAACCATTTACTAAATTTAGGCTTATAGATGCTATTAAGTTTGAACCTGTATTAGTACTAGCAATATTATCGACAATACCATCAGTAACAACACCACTTGCATTAGTAACGTTATTTATAATAATGTTAGTGTTATTCTGAAAGTCAAGTAATGGTGTTGCTGTTAACACCCTAATCCTAGTAACTTGTTTAGCAGGGCTAGTTGTCTTAGCATAAACCAATAAATCCGAAGCGTTTTTAATTGCCATAATATATGGATTTAAAAGTTAATATTATGATTTAGCTATTGGTCCAGTTCCAGTTAAAGAGATTGAAAAAGTTGCGTTTTCTTCTACACCTCCATCTATAGAGATTGAAGTTATTAGGGCATCACCTGTATATTCCATACCTGAAGCACCGAATTTTACTGCTACTTTTGCTCTAGCTTCCCAAGTAGTCCAAAGTTCTTCTATGTCTGCTCCTGTAATAGAACCGATTTCAACAAAAGCATCTCCACTCATTTCCCAAGAGCGTAAACCTCCTAAGTTTTCTTGATAACCTGCTGAAGATTTAGTTGTAGAATCACGAAGATCCAAATTCATAGATAGTGAAGCTGAAGTACAATGAGCTACTGCTTGTAAAGAACCTCCTGTAGTTACTGAAAGCACACAATCTGTTGCGTTTAAAATTGCCATTTTATTTTAGTTTTTAATTATTAGACAGTTAAAATTTACGTTTTTGTAGAATTTCTCAGGAGTCTTAAAATAGTCATCGTCTAAATCAAGAAATCTGAATTTCGCTGTGTAGCTTACAC
>Ga0209535_1002595_pt1 | contig 11767 bp, 17 predicted proteins | sample LinPmetageLP28_FD_184041 | JGI IMG/M metagenome (GOLD analysis project Ga0209535, IMG submission 184041) | Marine viral communities from the Pacific Ocean - LP-28 (SPAdes) (version 2) | ecosystem: Environmental > Aquatic > Marine > Oceanic | place: Pacific Ocean | collected 2009-08-22
TGTGTTGATCAACACATTAAGTTTTTTGTTGCTTTCCATTATGGCTGTGAAGTCTGCTTTCTGTTGTTCAAGCATTTTTGTTTGGTCTGCTATTGCTGTTTCAAGTTTGAATTGGTTTGCCTTCAATGTGGCATTGTCCGCACGTAGTTTCATCACATAGATACCCGCACCGGCTATACCTGTGATTATTAGTACTGCAAATATCATCCTAATGCTTGAAAACATAATGTACGTATTTATTGAATTAAACCAGGCTTGTAAACAGTTTTTCCGTTTTCTTTCATTGCCGTCAACACGCTCTTACGATTTCCTTCTGACTTGTATGAAACATGCACCCAACCTGAGTCCGGTATGCCCGGAGTGTAAAATTCTAGTATGAGTTGATCGAAATCACAATTTTCTTCTATCCATTTGGCAACATCATAATTGCCAGTTCCTGGACATTCGATGTCTACCGCTTCGCCTTTGCAGTGCTGTGATTTTGTTGAACCACCAACTGCTTCATTCAATGCCGGTCCTCTGTATCCAGAATTGATCACTGTGACGCCAAAGTTCTCTCTGACCTTTTGCACAACGTTTGCAAAAAGTTCTTTTGCATTTTCTAAATGTTCTTCGCCTGGAGTGTTGTCTAAACCTTTTCGTGTTGCGGTTTGACTTTTAGTGAATTCTGCCAATGTAAAGTTTGCACTCAATCTCATGCAAATATTTATCAATATATGCGTATATTAAATTACCAGCCGCTTTTGCTTACAAGAGCTGATTGACCACCATTTGAGAAAATGAATTGATTTTCATTGGTCTTGGTAATGTTGTAATCACCAAAATACTTGGTTAGGTGTGTGCATTCAGCGATTGAATCCATATCTATTTTAAATGCTTTAGCTTCTGTTCTTATTTCGTTTGTAGTGCCAAATTTATGTAATTCAAATTTTAAGTGTTCTCCTGCACCTGCTTTTTTTACAGTCATCATATTTTCATTTATTGTGCATTCCATCATGTCGTACCTGTCAAAGAAGTTTCTTGCTTCACTAACCTTCATCTCGTTGACTTTCATTTCATATGCTTCGGGTGTCGTTGGAATATTTTCTCCCATTGTTTCTGCTGAAACCATTGTTGGGTTTTCTCCCTTGTGATATGTGTATTCGAACTCTTCTATGTTGGCAAGTTTTTTAAGATCTTCTAGGAAAGCAATTATTTGTTTTACCACATCTGGTGATCTAGCAAATTCTATGAACACTCTGTGTTTGCCGTCTTCCAGTGTGCCTGGAGTTGCGTCTGCGTCTAGTACACTTTTATAGCCTACTTCAGCGAACCGTTCCAGATCTCTTGCGGGTGCTTGTCCATCAACTACAAAACCAAGAACTAAAATGTTCTTATCATCACCCATTTTACTTTTGTATTGGTCGACCGAGAAACGTTTGCTGACAATACCGTCTAGGTCTCCAGCTTTAAGGCCTTCATTAACTAACATCATTTAAACTACCCAAATCTGTAGATGGTGCGTCTGTGGCATCTTCTGTTTCTATTTCGTCTTGACCGTGTTTCATGTTTCCGATTAGATTTTTTGGCATTTTAATTTCAACAACCCAAATTGCGTGGGAGTCTATTTTGCCTTTTGTTGTACCAGGTCTGTAATCTGCAGGGGATTTTATTTCTCTTGGTTTCAATAATTCATCTTTCCTGTAGGAAACCTTACAACCTTTGTCCAGTAAACGTTTTCCACCAGCTGGGTCAGGCATCTTGTCTACGGGCCACATGAATGAACACGTGACAAAATGTCTTGAATCATTTGGTCCAGACAGTAGTTCTCCGTCTTCCCAATTAGCAAACACATACACATCTAAATCATCAATGACTCTCTCGAAATCCTTTAAAATTCCTAGCGTAGGACCCATTGCGTATAGAGTTTGTACGTTTCTGATTATGTCTAAAACATCATGCATAGTAATTCTTATTTATCTTAAAGATCTGTGTTGTAAAATATGCATACTTTATCTGGAAATAAGATCGTAAATATTTTTACATGAGTCCAACACAAAGACACATTAAAGCACAATCAAACACAATTAACCACGGGGAATCTTATGCTATATCAAAGCCTACAACTGCGACCTTTATTTCAACGGAAATTATGGAAACTAATGAGGAAAAAGACCGTATACGACAAGCGAGTGAAGTTGTATACAATGAATCAAAATTGGCTGAAGATTAGGAAACAGAAGGACAGAAGAAGACGAAGGGTGCTTACTAGATTATGGAGAGCAAGTCGATTAGCCATGCTTAGACGTATGTATAATAATGCTATTTGATAAATTGATCTAGCATACTTCCATACGCTTTGTAGAAATGTTTGTATAGGGTGTCATAAGAAATATGGTCAACTAAATTTGGCTGACCGGGTACCACGCACTTCAAAACTTCTTCGTTGATAAGATCTAAAACCACTCCCGATTGTACCAACTTTCCAGAACCTAAGTTTTTCTTTGATAGTTCTACAAGTTCATCGTAGGTGCCTTTCATATTAAGACTGTACTTTACAATTAAAAATCTTTTTTTGTTGTGCTTACTACCCATTGCCCAACCTTGCAAGTTTTATCATCACACTTGCTAGATTGATTTCTGGATCAGCAACAAAAGAATGATCAACCAATCCTTGTTTTATTATTAGTACTGCTTTGTCTTGGTTGTCCTCATCTGCAGATATTATTTCTAAATTGTCATACAACCATCTGTATATCTCTTCGCACTCTTCTGGCCTTGCTTGGGCACAAACAAGTTTTCTCGCTTCTTGTATCTTGCCCTGCTTGAAAAGATCGACCATTTGCAGTCTGTAGTCCTGTTGTCCACTGTCACCACTTGCTGGCGGTTGCAGTTTTCCATCTCTACAATTCTGTTGTAGCATGTTGATGCATTTTCTTAGATCGGGATACGATGCTTTTACATAAGTGTCCAGTATTTCTATGTCTGGTGTTACCCCTTCTTGTATCAATATCTCACATGCCCTCGCTGTGAATTCTGTTTTGTCTATAGTTTCCATGTGGAACCCTTGACATCTGCTGTGCAGTGCAGGGATTACCCTGTTGGGATAGTTGCAAGTCAGTATGAATCTTGCTGATGTGTGATACATCTCCATGACACCACGCAACGCCGCCTGTCCGTTTGGACTCATGTAGTCTGCCTCGTCTAGTAATACATATTTGTAATCACCGAACGGCATGATCTGTACGAAGTTATTGATCTTCTCTCTCACAGTGTCTACCGAATTCTCCCTGGAAGCATTTATCTCCAGTATGTCATAACTGCTAACGTCAAGTTCTCCAAATAAAACTTTGGCCAGTGTAGTTTTACCCACGCCAGGCGCACCACTTAATAGTAAGTGCGGAATAGCCTTGTCGTCTATCCATGACTGTATCTGCTGTCGCTGTGCCTCGTCTCTGACCACGTACTCCTTTAGAGTCTTAGGTCTGTATTTTTCTACCCAAAGTTCTTTCATTTTCTCTTTTCCATTAATATTTTTTTTGGTGACTTACTACCCGGGTGTAGTTTTGTCAATCTACAACTTAATAATTTTTTTGCACCTTTGCTTGTTATTATAACAGGTTGTCCGTTTTCATCCAACTCTATATTTTTAATTTTTGTAGCGACATTCCTGAATCTTCCCACTTCGATAGTGTCACCTACATTTATAGTAAGTTTGTATTGCTTCATTAATGCTATATTACAGAATTTTCTTTGGCTTGTCTATATAATTGTTCAGTTGCCATGTTTTTACCTTTGGCCTCTACCTGTATGTCGAAGTTTTCTGAGAAGCTCAATGCCCAATCATTTACCTTTTTATTTGGTAACAGGTCTGAGTGTGCTCTGAGTTTTTGTTTCTTGCAACCTTTGTCTAATAAGTCTTTCATGTTGTGCATCTCGGTGTGTGTCTTGTCACCTAGTCCTGCCACTGCTAGGTGTTCGTCCCTGGAATAGGAATAGTGCATGGAAGGCCTCATACCACGCCATGAGTCGATGACTCTTTTGACCCTATCGTCTGTGGCTTCAATGTATTCCTCATCTCTGATCCAGTGATGGTGTATGTCTAGTACCAATGCTAGATGTTTTTCCAGCATCAAAGACTGTTCCAGTCCATGCGACATCTCGTCATTCTCGATTGTGATAAGATTCCTTGCTTCAGGCGATAGTCTAGGTAATGCTTTTATAATTCCATCTGGGCCTTGCTTACCTGAGATGTGTACGTTAATTTTGCAACCGTCTTGGAAACTCTTGCCAAAGCCCATCCAACGTGCCATGTCCGCATGATATTCAAATTCTTCTATGCTACGTTCTACGATGTCAGGCGTTGCACTAGAAAGCACACAGAACTGGCCTGGGTGGAAACTGACTTTGACGTCTAGCTTTCTTGCCATCTCTCCAACAGGTGCAAACAAGTTTGCCAAGTGACTTTGTAATTCAGGTTCTTGCCACCATAACTTCCAATCTTTTTCTGTGTAGCCCTGTAGCATTTCACTTCCAAGCCTTACCATCCTACGCTCAGGCGGTAGTGAACCCACACGTTGTACCAACCTACGTGCGGCAAGTGTATTGTGTGTCATGATGTCCCACTGTCTTTGTATTGCTTCGTCTTTGTGTTCTCTCAACCAACGCATTGTTGTTGATCGACCATTTAGTTCTCTGTCCTTGGCATTCACTTTCATGCCGCCAAATTCAGATGTGTCATTAAGCCATTTACAGCAGAAACCGAAACGTTGTACCATGTCGTTATTGTAGCAGATTATTTAGATATGTCAAGTTGATCTATTCTTCTAGGAGTGTTTGCATCATGGCCCAGTGTCCTATGATGTTGCTACAATCTAGTTTGAAGCCAAATTCTCTGTCTATGTCTCGTAGAATCTTGTTTGCTTTGGCCATGCTTAATCCTGCGTTAGCTGGTAACTGTAAAGCATTGATTGTTTTCCTTTTGAGTGCTGTGGCCGCCTGTACTCTGTGCCACCCATCTGTCAGCAAGTAATAACCTGAATCTTTTATTGGTGTAACAAGTATTGGATCCCACACTCCATCTTTCTTAAGTTTGCTTATCCAACCACGTTTCTCTTTGTTTAGAGGACGTTCAACGCCCAATCCCATATCTGCCATCGTGACCAGTTTACCTATTTCTACTTTAATTTTGCAGATTTTAATTTTTTTCATCTTCTAATAAGTGATTTGCAGTTCCATATATTTCACTATGGTCATGGGCATGTGATATCAGTATAACATTTCCTGCCTTGTGGTCTAATTCTTTGCAGAGATCATAATATTTTCCTTTGTATTTTTTTACCAGGTGATCGATTGGTAACCTGTCTAGATAGTATTTGCCTATCATGACATTGGGGAACGATATCATATTGTGTTGATTCTGTAAGGAAATGGAATCCGTCCTTTCATCTTTGAGCCAACGCACTCCGATTCTGCTCCAGTGCAATCCAAAACACTTGCTTAGGCTCATGGCCATTCCTTTTATGCACGGTTCAGATAGGTCAAGTTCAGTATCCCACGACACAGGCAACCAGGCACAATCCAAGTACACAGCAATTTCAAGTTCATTGCATTTTTTTATTATGTCATTGAAGTCAGGGTGTGCACCTCCGAATTTTGGGAATGGGTATTCTAGTATGAGAGGTTTTCCTTGTTCAAGTGTGTCTAGAGTTGCACTTTTGATAGCAGGGTCCAGTCTTCTATAATAGTTGTATCCACCAAGTTGTTGGATATTTTCTAAACCATGAGTCATTATCAATTCATCGATGTAATGATTACAACCAATAATAACGTCCTTTTGTTTGAAGTTGTCCAAACCGTATATCTTGAATGATTTGTTTTCTTGTATTGATTTTTCAAAAGTAGAAATAAAATCTTCGTACGAAGATGCAATATATTTCATTGTTTTGTTTTCTGAATTTTTAAAGAATTTGACTCTTAGTTCTAATAAGGACTTATCGTTTGATAGTGGTGGGACTTGACTTTTGTCCCTTACCTGTCTAGTCATTGCCAGGTAGGCTAGTCATCTGTTGCATACCACCTGTGTTAATGTATCCTGCCTGTTTTCTCATGAATTCTGGCTCTTCATCTGATACAAGTAAAATGTCATTTTCATCAACCATTCTTACTTCTAGCTCGACACCTATGTCACCAGCAGAACCTTTTTCTTTTCTCTTTAACTTGAATGCTCTCGACCATCTACCGTGTGCGACAAGTATCCACTGGCCCACGTGTACGTCATCCTGCAGTCGACCCACTGCGTATATCTTGCCCCATCTTGGGTGTATGCCTTCTGCAGTGCCGTCGTCGTCAACTAGTATGATACCACCTTTGGACTTTGTTTCTCCAAAGTGCATGTCCGATACCAACACTCTTTTCTTTAAGGGTGTGATGTCGTTCTCAACGGTGTATTGTTTGCCACCATGTGAACCAAATCCTTTTGCTTGTAAGTCTTCTATCTGTCCCATTATAGGATTATTTTAACAGATTTATTCCAGCCCGTCAAGTGCCGCTTCTATACCTTTTTTAGATTTTGTTTCTGTTTTAGGTTTAGTTGCTGACTTCCTTGCTGTAGGCTTGGCAATGATTGGTGTGGCTTTAGCCACTGCTTTTGGTGGCTCTTTCCTTGGTGCCGGCATTGGTTTGGCACGTGGAGTGTCGCTGACCATTCCTTTAGGCTGTTCGTAGTATTTCTTGATCACATTCTCTTTCGCTGTAACGACTTTTCCGCCTGCTCCTAGCACATCGCCTCTTGCGTTGACATTCATGTTACCAACTGCCTGTACATTTTCGTTAGATGCTCTTAATTTTTCAATGTCGATCATACGTCCTTGCATTGATCTGTACATTTTTTTTCTTGGGGCTCTTGCTACCATAATAATATGCTCCTATATAAATTACTTATCATCTCAGAAATTCAGTGATATCTAAATTGTACAACAAAGGATTTATCTTGTGTACACCAATCAAGAACAAACAGAAACTGGCCACACTCGATCCTCTACCAACACCCCAAACCATGTTGTTGGCTCGCAGTGTGTCCACAAAGTATATCAAGAACTGCAACACACGTATGAACTTCTTCTTTTCAAACAGGTCATACTCCATCTGTACCCTCAGTTTCTCCTCATCGCTTTGACACTTATCCAACAGCCATTGCAAGACATTGATTTGGTAATACTTGTCCGGCATATGCCATTTGTCACAATTAGATCTGTCAAACTCAACAAGGTCTGTCCTCATTGGCGCTGTGTTGATTACAGGCAAGTCTATGCCTAGCTGTTTAAGACTGTCAGTGTACTTTTCAATGTCGTTAAAATATAATTTTGCTATGTTGAAATTTGGATCGTTGTATAGTAAATCGATGGCATCCTCTTCTGAGAATATCACATCACCATAATTATTTGTCTTTGTTTTTTCCGCCATCTAAAACCTTTGGTTGGAACTCAAATATTTTAGCATGGTACTCGTGCTGTTTGTCAACAGGAATCTTTTGATTGTTCCAACTAAAATGTCCTGTGTATATTCCTTTGTCAAGTTCTTGATCATATGTTGCCGTATCTGCCCTCAACCACCATGGGTCGAAGCTACTAAATTTTGCTGAAAACCAATCGGGCCTATCTAAAAGTATAAGCTCTTTGCTGTCTTTGTCAACCTTGTAGGTAATACCGTCTCCTTGCCACGAGGACAATTCGATGTGATTGATCACCATCTTGCTATCAAGAATGCTGTTGGCTTTGCAAAAACAAACGGCGGCCATGATCTGGTCATATGGAGGTTTTGGTAATTCAATGAATCTGTTGCTTGATTTTTTCTTCAATGTGTGGTAAAGCGGTTCGTCTCGCCACGTTGTAATTGTGTTAGCAAAAACTTGTTCAAATAGATTTTTTAATCTTTCAAAATATTGCGTTTGCTCTTTAAGGTCAGCTGTGTGAGGAGTAAGAGATATTTCAACTTTGTATTCGTTTGAAAAAAGTTCTCCGTCGACTATTATGATTGATTTGAATTTTGTCTTCCAAGAGAATGTGTTTGACATCAAAAGTATTTACTAATCGATGTTGACTAGGTCACCTAGGTCTGGCTCACCTCTTAACTTTTTATTGTTCTTGTGCCATTCCTCGATACGTTTTTGTCTTATTGCGTCTTGGTATGTCTTTAATGCTTGTTGAAGATTCATTAACATCTCAGGATTCCTACCACGCCTTGCAATAGCTACTTTTCTCGAAAGTTCTTTTATTCTTTTGGAAATGTCCTCTTCGGACATGTTGCCTATTTCTTCTTGTAATGGATGGAAGTACATTATACTCCTTTGTTATTATGCGTACTGTTTGCCTAGTTGATGCATCAATACAGTTGTGCCACCGTCTGGCGTCATGAATTCGTACATCACTCTTCCTAGTCCTGGTGAAATCTGATCTGACGTTCCATCACTGCCGTGTACATTGTCTGCTTTGATAGTTGCACTAGGAAATGTCAAAGTAGACGCGGCCGGAGCCACAATAATATCTAGTATGATTCTACCCAAAGCGCCTGAGGGAGGAAAGTTTATGAAAGTAAATGTTGTAGATGCTGTCACCGTGGCGGTTTGGTAATGTCCGTTTTCGTGGTTTAAAGTTATTGCACCACCTGATACACTTCCATGTGCAAAGACTGTTTCAGATGTGTCTTTTAATTTTGCTCTCGTGATCTCGTTGTCTGTGAAATTACTGGCCGCATTCATGTTGGCCTTGTTGGTTTGTACATCAACAATTTCCGTCACTGCTTCTGTGAAATTATTTTTTATTGCAGTGAAGTTATCTCTGAATCCTTGAGAACTGTTGTCCTGCCCTGCTTTTGGATATGTTGCGTCTACGTTTCCTGGTACTATTTTACTTGCCATTTTTAAATTCCTCTGTCCCTAAATTTAAGATATTTATCGTTAGCCCTTTCTACCTTAATTATTGTGCCTGCTGACGGCACTTCTTTGGTAAAAGTTATTGTGGTTTTCTTGGTTGTAGTGTTGTGCGACAATGTGATGCCAAACTCATGATCCGCTGATCTTATTACGCCGTCAGCAGTGAGATAGGTTGGCTTGATGTTGTTGTCAGCAGTGACACCCTGTCCAACAAAAACAGTTGCAGTTCCTTCTTTGACTAAAATGTCCTCTTCGTGTATCAGTTCATCTACCTCAAATGTTGTAGTAGATCCATCAGCTGTGAAAGTTGGCGTTGCCACTTTGCTCTTACTAACGGCGTACCTATCAATAGTGAATGATATGTTTTTAAATTTGTAATTACCATCTTGAATTCTTTTCTTCACAAGTGCAGATTGTCCAGGTTTACAATAACAAATTGGCACTGCCATGACATATCCTAACGGTGCAAGGTCTCCACTTTGCGTTGTTTTCATCCATAAGGGTAGATAGTCCCATTCTTTGTGACCAAGGCTCTTCATTCTCGATCTCATGTTGGCCACTGCGTTTGGATAGATAGTTTCGATGAATCCTAGGTCAGCACTCAATTGATTTGCAAATCTAACTTTAGATCCAGAAATGCTAAATGAAAGTCCACCGTCTGTTGTGACTTCGTAGTTTATGTAGTCTGCTGTTGCATCCATGCTGGAAGCCCTTGGTCCTAGCATTGGCTTGGTTACAGCGTCTCTGAGTTTTATACTACTAGACACTGACTGTCCATTTTTGTTTACCAATTGATCTTTAATTTCCAAGTATACAACTTCATATTTTGTAGTTTTTCCTTCTTTAGCCACAGCGGTTTTTAGGTCTCCAAAGTAAAGAGTTTTTGGTGCATGATTTTGTTCCATTTGGTTTTGGAATGCAGTAAGGGTCTGTGCTTCGAGACCGGACAGCATTAACATATCAGGTTTGTTCTTCATTCCGAAATTTGAATCCTCAGGTCTGTATATGTACTCCGGTGAATTAATATCTGGATCTTGAGCTATGTTGTAGAAAATATTTTGATCAATAAATGAAGTTGCGTGGCCATTCATGTTTCCATATTCAACAGTAGTGTGAGGTATACTGATGTTCAACGTGAAATCTTTTGATGTAGCCGATAATTGATATTGATCACTGACAGTGACCGTGAATGAATATGATGACGTTGAGTCTGTGATATCACTTGAATCGATAGTTCCCACAAGATGTCCATGAGGAGAAAGCGTAATACCTGGTGGCAATGTACCAGATTTCAAAATGTAATCTAGCACTCTGTTCTCTGCGTCTGCAGTTGCTTCTATTGACAGTAGGCTTGGTATGTCTGCTGTTAAAGTTCCAACCACGGTCGGAGTTGTAAAACTAATACCAATGTCGATCTCGCCAACCACTTTCATAGTGAAAGTTCTTTCAGAGAACGTGTTGAGACCAGTTGCCACTACTCTGTTAGCTTTTACCTTAAATGTGTAGTCAACTTCGACTGCACTCTGCCTGGAAAGTGTTCCAAATATCTCTCCTGAATTTATGTCTATAGCTAGTCCAGGAGGCAGTGAACCGGATGTGATACTGTATTCGAGATCTGCCTGCAATGGATCAAAATCTGATACATCGATCCTGATGAGAACTTTGTTGTCATGTCTAAATGTTCCAAGATCTGCTTCTGTTGTGAACACAGGAGGTCTTCCTGTGTGTGAATCCATTGTAATAAAATTAGAACCAACTAACGTGGTGTCGATGGTTACACTTGAATTAGATACTACCCAGTAGTCAGCCGAGTATACAAAAATATTGAAGTTACGGTCAGTGCTTGACACACCATCTGTCACCCTGACCACGAAGTCATAGTTTACGGATCTAGATTTAGATATTACAGTCCTGTCATAGATGTTTCGTGGGTTTGTAGGTTCGCCACCGTCACTTGGTGTAAGTGCCGAGAAGTCAGGAAAAGGATCAAAATCGTATCCGCCCTGTGGTCCATAACGATCATCGATTACAAGTTCAACCACGCCTGATATTTTACCGGTGGTTGACAATGTTGTTCCTGGCGGAAGTCGTCCTTGCACAATTTCGTATACTAAATTCTGTCCAGCCGCTGTGTCCGAGTCTGTGGCTACAATGTCATATTCGATATATGATCCGTCTAGCACTGTCACGTTACCTGTTACGTCAGCTGTAGTAAGTATGCTGTCACAAGTTGTTGTGCTGTCAGTGGTGTACACTGTGGACAATGGCTTGTTAAGTTGCCCTGCCACTGTTGTAAATGTTGGTGCATCAGCACCTGACACATCTAACGTGAATGTTCTGTCGGTGATTGCGGATCCGGCCGTGGCTCGCACGACGAAGGTGTAAAGAGTTCTTTTGGCAACCTCAGCCGGGGTTCCTGTTAGCAAGCCTGTGGAAGTAAGAGACATTCCTGATGGTAGGCTTCCTGCAATTAATGAGTAAGCAATGGCCGTGGAGTCACTAGTATTCGCTTCGAGTTGTAGCGAAAATGCTGACTGTTCGTCTATGGATGCAATTTTACCTGCAGTGGTAGACCACACTGGTGTTGCCATTAATCTTACTCCTTACAAGGGTATTTATTCGCAATTACCTGTGATTATTCTGAGTACGTATCCAATGTTCTAGGTGCTGTTTGAGGTTTTCACGTGCTGTTTTGTCTTGCTCACGTCGTATGGCCTCCTCCAAGCGTTTTATCTCAGAATGTGGTGATGTAACCTGTCGTTTTTTATTCCAGTGTCTCTTCATTCCTGTCTTACTGAATGATTACGTGTATAAAGTTATTAATATTAGCTATTAACTTACTGCCGCACTAAATGG
>Ga0209535_1002596_pt1 | contig 11766 bp, 6 predicted proteins | sample LinPmetageLP28_FD_184041 | JGI IMG/M metagenome (GOLD analysis project Ga0209535, IMG submission 184041) | Marine viral communities from the Pacific Ocean - LP-28 (SPAdes) (version 2) | ecosystem: Environmental > Aquatic > Marine > Oceanic | place: Pacific Ocean | collected 2009-08-22
AGTATTAAAAGTAATAGTGTTCTTGGTTGGTTAGGAGTTTATTAATGGCTGATTTTCAAGACATCACAGGAATTAAAATAGCACAAGCAGCTATAACAACCGGCTATGTTGTTATCTATACGTCACCGACTGATACGCGAACCTATATAAAAGACATTATGATTGCTAATACAACGGGGACTAGTGGCGCTGCCGTTACCGTGTCAGTAAACATAGTTCCTGAAGCAACAACAACAGATACAAGTAATGCAATCATAGCTGATTATAGCATAGCAAAACAGGAGTATTTACAGTGGTCAGGACTACAGATTCTTAACCCCGGTGATACTATAGAAGTTAAAGGTTCTGCAACAGGTTGTACTGTAACTATTAGTGGCGGTCAAGCGGTATAACAAAAGGGTTTATAAGTGTTAAACTACATGGTACTATCGAGGGAATCGATAGTTATAATTAACAAAAATTAACAGGTTTTATTATGGGTTGGTTCAGCGATATTTTTAGTCCAGAAGTTTTGTTGCCTATTGCGGCTGGCGCGGCTTTTGGACCCGGCGGAATGATGTTAGCAGGCAAAGGGACTGCACTTACTGCTGCTGCGGCTGGTGCTGCTGCCGGAGGAGGTCTCGCTGCAATACAAGGAGAAGATCCATTAGCTGGAGCACTTAGTGGAGGTCTTGGTGGTATGTCAGGCGGAAATATCTATAGCGCCTTTAAGCCAACTAGTGCCGCTATGACGGCTTCTGAAGCTGCTGTAAAGGAAGCAGCCAAACAAGGCGCACAAGGCATAACTGCACTAAAACCAGCATTGTCACAAGGTTATAGCCTTGGTGGATTTAAAGAAGGCCTACAAAATCTTGGCGGTGGTGGAAAATATTCAACTGCAATCGGTGCAGGTAAATTAGCTTCTACCGGACTTATGGGCGCTGGAATGGCTGGACTAGATCAAGCACCTATGACAATGGAAGAAGATGATAGAGGTAAATACGACCCCAATGCAACACTAAATTTAAGTGGTGACTCAGGTCTAAGATTAATTGCTAGTGGTGGTTACATAGGAAAAAGAAACTATGCTGACGGGGGTTACTTAGAAGGTGGTCCAGCAGAAGGTGATGGCATGAGTGATGATATTCCTGCTACTATTGATAAAACACAACCCGCTGCATTATCTGAAGGTGAGTTTGTTATCCCTGCTGACGTTGTTGCTTTTGCAGGCAATGGTTCTTCTGATGCCGGAGCTAGAAGATTTTATGAAATGATGGAACAGATTAGAAGAGACGCAACGGGTAGATCAGAGCAAATAAGAGAGATTGATGTAGAGGATTATATGCCAATGAGTGATGGAATAGGCGCACTTGCGTAATGCACATCTCTTTAGTGCCAACAGATCACATTGATGAGATTTGGCCCAGAGTAAAAAAACATATGGAACGTGCCGCAGAGTATACTTATGGCAGGTTCTTAGCAGAAGATATAAAAGATAACTTAACTGCACCCGATACCGCACAGCAATTGTGGATCGCATTTGATAAAGATAGAATTTATGGGGCTGGCGTTACTGAGATTATTGAGTTCCCTAGATTAAAAACTCTTACTATGCACTTTGTAGGGGGAGATGAATTTAAAAAATGGGGGCACAAGGGCTTAGAAACATTTCAAAGCTTTGCAAGAGACAATAACTGCGATGTAATAGAATCATATGGCAGACCGGGTTGGGAAAAAATGTGGAAGAACGATGGTTATGTTTCTAGATATACATTATACGAATTACCAGTAGGGAAATAAAAATGAATGTACTAAAGCTATTACCAAATAAATTTAAAGTATGGGCACTCAAGAATCTATATTCCGATATAGCTTCTAAGGGAGATGAGGGTGATACCGCATTAGCTCATGTTAACTCTTTTGAAGTTGAATTACTTAGAGCCGTTGGTGGTTCAGGTACTATCAATGCAAAAACAGGGTTATTAGAATTTAAAGGTGGTGGTGGTTCTTCTAGGCCTGCAGAAACTAAATCAGTTACAACTAACTTACCTGAGTACGCACAGCCCTACTATCAAGAGTTAATGAAACAATCGGGTAAGCAGACGTATACTACAGATGCTTCTGGAGCAGTTACAGGCGTACAAGAATTTACTCCTTATGAAGGAACACGTGTAGCTGGATTTACAGATCAACAGGATGCATTGCGTAGTGAACTAGGGGGTCTGCAAACTCCTGGTCAATTCGGTACAGCGCAATCAGGTTTACAACAGGGTACAAATTTAGGACTAGGTGCAGCACAAACAGGCATAACAAGCGCTTTAAATTATAACCCCAATGCTCTTGCTAACTTAGGTGTATCTACACCTCAGACTTTTGGTGCTGACCAAGCTGCACAATACATGAGTCCCTACCAACAAAATGTTACTGATGTTCAGTTAGCCGAAGCTAGAAGACAAGCAGATATAAGACGTAATCAACAAGCTTTAGGTAGCATAGGACGCGGCACTTTTGGTGGTGGTAGACAAGCTTTAATGGCTAGTGAAGCAGATAGAAACTTAGCAACTCAACTAGGTCAGATTCAAGCAACAGGTTCACAGGCAGCTTTTGAAAATGCACAAAAACAATTCGGTGCAGATAGAACCGCACAGATGGTAGCGGAACAACAGAATTTACAAGCTGATGTGGATCAAAGAAGACTTGGACAACAAGGTGAACAGTTTGCAATAGGACTACAAAAAGATATAGGAATGCAAGGACTGGGTATGGGACTTGAAGGGGCAGCTAAAACCGGAACAATGGCTGCACAAGAACAAAAATCTAATTTAGAAAGACTAAAAGCACAAGCCTCCTCTGCCGCTGAAATACAAGCTTTAGATCAAGAAATTGCTAATGTTGATTACCAACAGTTTATGGAAGAACAAGACTACCAGAGAAAATTATTACAATTTCAATCTGATATTTTACGTGGTAATGCAGGCGCACTTGGATCATCAGTTACTCAATATGCTCCAGCCCCAAGCATGGCTTCCCAATTAGCAGGACTAGGTATAGCTGGTGTTGGTTTGGCTAACAAGTTAGCATAATAGGATATATAGATAATGAATATAATTCAACAACAAGAGAGATTAAAAAATTTACCCAAAGAAGTTCTTATAGGGTATATACAAAACCCTACAGGTGAAGTACCTACGTATTTAGCTTTAGGAGAACTAGAACGCCAGAAAGTAATGAGCGAAAAGTATGCGGCACAACAAGCAGAAAAACCACCAATAGTAGAACAGATAGTATCTGAGAGCATGACTGAAATTATGCCGCGACCAATGGATATGGTGGGTGGGCTAGGGCGATCTAATCGTCAAGAAGCTTTACGTAGAGAAACAGCCCCTCAACTTTCAATGCCCCCTTCAGGTATTACTGCATTGCCTACACCTAATGTTGGACAGAACTACGCACAGGGTGGTGTTGTTGGTTATGCTGTTGGAGGACCAATTGATTATGATGATTATATAGGTGGTTTAGCCTTTTCTGATGACGCAGGCGGTTATACTGAAGAAGATATGATAGTAGATGATGAGGGTATAACTTTTGATGAAAGCCAGTTTCCAAGTAGTGACCCATATGGCCCACTAGGTGATTTTACTAGAAATGCTCAAGTACCTAGTTTTATAAAAGAACTAACTCCTCGTGAGGCTTTACAAAACGAACTAGCTGAAACAGATGCTGCTTATGGTATTGCTCCAAGAAAAGATTTTTATGGTAGCTTAAGAGAAGAACTAGAAAAAGATAGAGATTATGGTCTTACTAAAAAAGACATAGCTAGCGATGCTCTTATTGCTGGGGGTTTAGGTATAGCTGCTGGTACTTCTGCAAATGCACTAGAAAATATAGCAGCAGGTGGTAAAGCAGGGTTTGAAAGTTACGTGCAAGGTCGTAAAGATCTAAGAGATAGCGAGTTAGGCTTACGAAAAAATCTACGTGCTATTGATGCTGCAGAAAGAGCCGAAGGAATTGCAAAGAGAGATCTAGATGACCAATTAAATTATAAACTCAGAGCGCTTGCGGCTGAACAAGGTCTAAGCCCAGAGAAAATTGGAGAGTTTTATGTTAATGCTAGCACATCAGTAGATGCTAGACTTAAAAAGTATATTATGGGGGAAAATGACCCGTTTTACACTCGACTAGCAATTGACGAATATGGGGAAGATAGGGCCAAGAACTTAAGTGAAACGGAAAAAAGAAAATTAGCTAATAAATATCGTAGTAAGCTTGTTGATGATGAATTTAAATTAATATTAGAAAACGCTAATTCAAGAACAGGATACTCACCGCGTACTGAGATGCAGGCGGGTGATACTAATAAAAGAATAATGTTAATGTCTTAGGGGACTACCTATGCCCGTTTATAAAGTTCAAGCTTTAGATGGTACTACCCGCAATATAGAAGCTTCTGAGGGAACTACTCAGGAACAAATATTAGCGTTTGTCGATTCAAAATATCCTGCCAAACAAGAGGCTGTAGACACTCTTACAACTGAACAAGGGAGCGCAGTTGGTACTGGGATTGCAGGGGTGCAAGCTCAACAAGCAGCTCCAGAAGAAAGTGGTGTGTTCCGGCGTTATATTGGAGATAATCTACTATCTCTTGGTCAAGGTGTTATAGGTCTTGGTGAAGCTGCTGTAGGTCTTGCAGATATTCCTACATTTGGGTATGCCGGAAAAGGGATTGAGGCTGCTAGTGATGCTATATTTGGTGGTGATCTAGAAGATGCATCGCAATATTTACAATCTTTAAAAACTCCTGAACAACTTGCACAAGAACAAGAAGTTGCTGATGCTGAAGGAACGGGGGTTGAAAAATTTGGTAATACTATAGGAGCTTTAATAACTAATCCTGGTGCTCTTGCTAACACTATACTCAACACTCTTCCTCAAATGGCTGGTGGTGCAGTTATTGCTAGAGCCGGATTAAATCTGGCTAAGAATAGAGCTAAGAAAAAACTAGCAAGTAATATGAAACCTGAGGTATTTCCACCAACAGCAGCGACAGTAAAAGCGACACGAAAAGACGCTCTTGCCCCAGTATCAAAAGACGCTTCCTTATTACCTAAACAAAACTATTTAGAAGCCGCCGCTTATGGTGAAGGTATTGTTGCTGCTGGTGCAGCTGCAGAAAGTATTAGAAAACAAACGGAAGATGGACTACTAACTCCAGCTCAATCTGGACTCGCACTAAGTTCTGGTGTATTTACTGGAATACTTGGTCGTATAGGTGGTGGTACTACACAAAAATATTTAGGTGTGGGAGATATAGATGCTGCACTAGCAGGACAAGCAATAAGTGAGGCAGGCCAAAGAAAAGTACGAAGCAGTATATTACAAGCAGTGAAAGCTGGTATTGGTGAATCTGTATTTGAAGAACTCCCTCAATCTATGCAAGAACAAATGGTGCAAAATATTGCACTAGATAGAGACCCTATGGAAGGTGTAGCAGAAGCTGCTGCAGAAGGTGTTGTTGCTGGGTTTGCATTAGCAGGTAGTATAACTGGTGGTGGTCAGTTCATTGAAAACAGAAATATTAAAACGACCGAACAAGACAAAGAAATTAATAAAAGAATAATTGATGAGCAAAAAGAAGAAACTAAAGATAGTAAAGTATCCGATGATAAAGCACCGGGTGTTGATGCCCAACGAAAACAAGTAAAAGAAGAAATTGAAGCGAGACGCGCTGCTAAAAAATTGGAAGAAGAAACTAACAAAGGTGGAGACGTTTCCGGTGTTGTTCCTGGTGCTGTTGTTCCTACTACTGGTGCTGATGCTGCCCCCGCTATTTTTAATATTTCAGACTTTAACTCTGGTCGTATTATTCCTGATGAAGAAATAAATAAGTTTGGGTATGTTAAAACCACAAAAAGAAAATTACAAAATCTTGACTATGAAAAACCGCAAGATACTCAAAAAGCAATTGATATATTAACAAGTACTCTTAGTGGCAAAAACAAAAATTTAAATCGCCCTCTTATTCAAGAAAAAATAAACTCTCTTGAAAAACTGCAGGCAGCAAGACAAGAACAAAAGGCCTTAGATGCTAGGGCTAAAAAAGAAGAAGAATCTAAAGATGTAGGAGGAGATGTCGCCGGTACTACTACTGTTGTAGATCCTAAAGCTACTCCTGTTGTAGATCCTAAAGCTACTCCTGTTGTAGATCCTAACGCTGCTCCTGATGTAGATCCTACCACTCTTAACCAGCAAGCTGCTGATGAATTTGGATTTTATCCAGAATTACAGGGTGATATAGACGACCAAGTAGACGAAGGTCCTGTTGGTGTTGTCCCTCAAGCTAAACCCCCTGCACCAGATAAAAAAGTTTTTACTCAAAAGACTTTAGACTCATTGGGGTATTCTAAAACAGGTACTATATATAAGCAGTTAGCAGGACTTACGTTTGGAACAGGTGGACTAGAAACAGCTATAGAACAACTTGAAAAAACTTTAACAAGAAAATCAAAAACTAAAGCAGGAAAAAATATAACTGCACTTTTACCTAAACTAAAAAGTTTAAAAGCTACAAAAAACGTAAAGAAAGAGATAAAAGAAGCAACAGATCTTTTTTCTCAAGACGAATTAGATGATCTACGGCTTATGGGTGCGACTGAGGAAGAATTTAGACTACTAAAATCTACTAACCCTAATGATATAGACAAAGCAAGAGCAAAACTTATACAAATAGTAGAGGGTTCTACTCGGAACCCAACAACTAAGGCTGCTTATAGGGCACAAATAAAAAGATTAGAAGCGTTTACTCCTACTAGATTTCCTATAAAACCTCAAGCTGGATTAGAATCAGAAGGGGTAGGTGCGTTTGCTACAGACGCTGCCCTAGAAGAAGGTATAGGAAAAGGTCCTATAATAAAAAGAGATGGTCAAGATATATACATCTCAACTACAGAATATGCTACTGCTCTTGAAAATAAAGATACTAATTATGAAGTGGTTAGTGCTAAAACTTTAAAGCCTATAGATATAGCTGCTACTGACCAAAAAATTGAAAATTCCTTAAAAGGTAATTCTAAAAACCCTATTACTGGTAAAAGACCTGTTAAAGCGGGGCAAAGAATAGAACTTGCGCGTATTAATCCTGATGCTCAAAAACGCAAACGAAAAGCTTATTCAGCACAACTGTATAATGGTGTAATTGTAGAAGATACATTTATTGATCCAGAAACTAAAGAAGAAGTATCTGAATTGTTTTTAAAGGTAGATGACTCTCCTAGTAATAGGCTAATTGCGTTAAATGATACTCAAATAGTTAATCCTGATACAAAAGATAAAAGAAGAATAAAAGAAGTAGCAGCCGGTATGCAGAAGAAAAGTAAAACTGCTCGTGCTGATAGGTCTAAAGATTATTATGCTCAACAAAGGGCTATGACAGAAGATATAAATCTAACAGAAACACCGTTAGAGAATTTAGATTACTTGCAAAACCGAAAGCAAAGAACACTAAAAGAAAAAGTGTCTGAGGCAAAAAAAGCATTAAATAAAGCGCTAACGGAAAAGTTTGTAGTGAAAAGCAATGTAGATAGGGATACATATAGTGAAAAGAAAGCATCCGAAAAAAATAGAAAAAAATATAAAGTAGTAAACAAAGAATCTCCTAAAACTGTAGGTATATTATTACAGGGGCTACAAGATCCTAAGGTATATGAAACACTTAATAAATCACAAAAAGCACTTGTACAAATGCTTGCTAAAGTTCCAAATATTAAAAATGTAAACGTAGTTATAGAAAATACAAAAGAAACTCAAGCAAGAGTAAAACGTGCAACCGAAGCCGGAGAAGCTGCAGCGAGAAGAGCGGTAGCAGATGCAAAACGAGCGAGAAGAGCGGAAGCAGATACAAAACGTGTAGCCGAAGCCGAAGCTGCAGGTAGACCTATACGTTTAATTGAACAAATAGATCAGCTTAATCTAATAAAAAATATGAAAGCAAATGCAAAACTTATAAATCGTGGCGACCTAGGTCCTGATGCTAAATTAGGCAAAACAAAGAGAGTACTTGGTTCATCAGCTGCAGCAAATAAAGAATTTGAAGATATTAAAGAAAGAGCAAGAAGAGCAGCTTACAATAAAGTATTTAAACAAAAAGTTCCCATTGAAAAAAGTATCCTTGGAGATGCAGCGGGTCAATATAATATAGCAACTAATACTATAACAGTAGCATCAATATTAGATTTAAACACTATACTCCACGAAATGGTACATGCTGCTACAGCTAGAGGTATTAGAAACTTAAAACCTAAATCAGAAGTATCTAAACAGCTAACACAACTGTTTGCTGAAGCAAAACGTGCCGCCAAAGCTATGGAAATAGATGGTGCAGACATCAACGGATATGCTCAAATAGATAGCTTAGATGAGTTTGTAACTATGGCCTTCACTGATGCCAACTATCAAAAGTTTTTATCTGACGTAAAAACAGAAACAAAAATAGCTACAGAACGAGAAACAGAATTAAACGGCGATACTCTTTGGAGATCTTTTGTTAATGCAGTGAAAGCTATTGTGGGTAAGTTTAGAGAAGGTATATCAGGATCTGTTCTTAATAACGTGATAGCTTTGGAATCTGACTTATTTATTGGTCCAGACGATGTACAACAAAGAAAATATGTAGGGGAAATACTTTATAACAAGAAAAATAATGTAGAAGTAAAACCTCCAGGAGATGCAGAGCAAGTCGATAAAAAAATATCAGAAAAAGCAGGGTTTATAGACAAAATAGTAACTAACATTTTTTCTTTCGATGCCGGATTAAACAGAGCCATAGTAAGAGCTATGAGGGCTACGGGTCAGAAGCCGGAAACTATAGAAAATGCAATGCGTCAAATGATGGCAGCGCAAGGACTCCACGCCATTAACTTAGCACAGTTATATGCTGAATACGGTAATATTAACTATAACGCTGGCCTAATGAAATTTGTGGTAAATAAAAATAATCCTGATAGTCCTGATCAAAGTAGTATGGCAAAAATAAAAGAACAGGTTAATCAGTATGCTGTAGAAAATGATATGTCTACAGAAGAGTATGGAAAAATTGCACACAGATATTTTGAAGCAGTAAGATTAGATGCGGTAAAGAAAGGTATTAATGCGGAGATAATACAAGACGCAGAAGAGAGAGGTCTTGAAGGCGCGGAACTAGATAAGAGGTTAGAAGACTTAAAGTACATTCATTTAACTGACGCACAAATTAATGAAGCTCTAGAATCAGTAAATCAATATTCTGGACTAACAGAAATCGCAGATACTTGGAATGAGGTAAGAATAAAAACTATTAATTTGCTTGTAGACAACGGTGTAATGGATGCAAATAAAGCTGAAGAATATATAGATTCAATAGGTTATGTACCTTTTTATAGAAAGGATAAGAACGGAGAAACGAGAGAACTTGTTGATATTACTTCGGGATTAAAACAGATTGGTAATCTTAATAATAAAAGATTTAGAGGCTCTGAAAAAGAAGTTACTAACATATTTGAAAATATGGATCGGTGGGTACAACATTCTGTCCGTGCAAGCATAATAAATAGATTAAAAATAAATAAAGCCACTATTTCAATGCAATATGCTGATGGTATATTAGTCAGAAAAATGGAGAAAGGTGAGAAAGTTGATGAAGATGTAAAAGGAAACATAGTAACAGTAACTAAAAATATAAAAAAACCAACAACAGAAGACCCTAATGCTACAGAGTTTGTAACAGAATCTTATGAGTTTTCTGATCCTATTTTTGCAGCAGCATTTGGTTCGACATTTGCTTTAGCAATAGGTCCGACACAACAATTTTTTAAGTCTATCGCTAGTGTTTTAAGACAGAACGTAGTGCTTTATCCACTGTTTTCTCTTTCACAGCTACCTCAAGATTCTGTGTCAGCAATGATAAGTTCAGGGGTAAAAAATCCGTTTATGATACCTGTAAGAGTTCTTAAAGAATTTTCTCTTACATTAATGAACATGAGTAAAGTTCGTGAAGAGGTAAAAAAATATGGTGTTGTTGGTGATCGCTCATGGAACCAAGCTTCTGAAACAGACATACTAGTAACCCCAGAAACTTATAAAGAAAGAGATACAAGTACATTAATAGGTAGTCTTGCTGAAAAGGCTGAAAAGAATTCAGTTCTTGGACCCCTAATTAAAGGGCTAGAAAAAATTGCAATGGCTTCAGATAATGCCGTAAGACAAGCAGTTTTTGAACAAACTATGAGAGAGACTGCTACAGATAAATCAAGTTTACAAAAAATATTTGAAACGGGCGATGTTGGTCTTGCTGTAGATAGAGCTTATGAGGTTATTAACTTTAGAAGAAAAGGTTCTGCCCCGTTAATTAATACGCTGTCTCAAACAGTTCCTTTCTTTAGTGCGGGTTTACAAGCATTGTCAGTACAGGGACGTGTTTTAACCGGCGGAGGTATAGCTCCAGGTCAAAGAGCACTTCAAACTCGCCAGACAGTAACAACTGCCGTTCTGATGACAGGTGTTTATCTTGCTTATGCTGCGGCAATGGCAGGTGATGAAGACTATGAAAAACTTGATCCTAAAGAAAAAGATACTAAATTAATTCTTCCCGGTGGTTGGAGCATACCTTTACGGCCCGATCTATTTACTTATATAACTAAAGTATTTCCAGAAAATATACTACGAGATTTACGTGGTGATCAAGATGGAGAAAAAACATTTCAAGCTATTAGAAAAGGGCTTATGAATAGCATGACAATATCGGCAATCCCTCAAGCTGTAAGACCCATGATAGATGTGTACATGAATGAAAGTGGGGCATTTTCAGAAAGAAGATCAATTGTACCTGAGTATTTAAAAAATGAAGAAGGTGCGGATCAATATAAGGAAAATACTACTGAGTTTGCAATTGCCACTGCAAAATTAACGGGTGTTAGTGCTCTTAAAATTGATTACTTTATGCGTCAATATTTTGGGTATACCGCAGGGTTAATTACTATGTCAGTAGACGAACTTATTCGTCAGTCTGGTACGCTACCTTATGAACTTCCAGAAAGATCTCTTCGTGATATTTTAACAGACATTCCAGGAACAACTCCTTTTGTAGTAAGAGAATTTGGTAACAGAGAACTTAGTGACTACTATGAAATGAAAGAACAGGTAAGTAAAATTGTTAGTACCTTTAATAAAATGCAAAAGCCAGACAATAGAATGGCTTATGATACTAAAAGAGTACAAGAGTTTGCTAGAGAAAACGCAAAAACAATCCAGTACAGTACTTTAATTAACAAAAAAGACAGTGCACTAAAAAAACTTAGAGACCAAAGACGGTTTGTATTAGCACAACCAAAAGAAAATATGAGTGGCGCTACAAAAGAAAGACTACTTAAACAAAATAGTAGGCAGCAACGTCAGCTCCTTAGTGATATAAAAGAGTACCGAAAAAATCTATATGACTAGATTTTAGGGGGTTACCAATGCATTACCCCCTATGCTAAAGTCCTCAGAATCGCATTCTGAGAGGTCGTTTTTTAACCAATTTCCTTTATAAACGCCAAACTCGGACACCTAGGTGTCCATCTTTGGTTGTTGCAAAAGCTTTGACTTTAATCTTTATTGCTTTGGCACGAGTCTCTATAACATAGATCATAGGAGAGGTCTTTACTGTTGGAATAAAAAAACTCTCTCCTCGCTCCATATGTTCAAACGGAAATATCCACTCTGGTTCGTTATGTAAGTTCAGAGTCAATCACCTCTAATATAGTTTTGTTAATCGTA
>Ga0209535_1002597_pt1 | contig 11766 bp, 28 predicted proteins | sample LinPmetageLP28_FD_184041 | JGI IMG/M metagenome (GOLD analysis project Ga0209535, IMG submission 184041) | Marine viral communities from the Pacific Ocean - LP-28 (SPAdes) (version 2) | ecosystem: Environmental > Aquatic > Marine > Oceanic | place: Pacific Ocean | collected 2009-08-22
GTTTCACAAAATAAAAAATGCGTTTGCGTTCTTAAAACATGATCACATCCTAACCACCTCATGAAATTTTGTACTAACTCCATATTCAAGCCATTTTCGCCTTTAATTGCAAAGTTGTGGGTCGCTACTTCCCGCTTTATAATGTATGTGTTGTCATTAAGGTGTTTAAGATAATCTGTTATCATGTATATACGTATTAACTGGATATTATTTGTAGAAAAGCTTTTTCGACTTTATTTACTATGTTTACCCCGTTTTGTTTTAAATTCGTTTAATGTTTCTTTATTTTTTTTAGCTTTCTTTTCTGCTATTATTTGTCTATAAATTGGGCTTGCCCACTCACAACCTCTATATTCTCGCTTTGCCATTATTTCCAAAGTACTTGTATACAAATTAATAACAATGCTATACCTAAACTAATTATAGTTTTTGGTGTTAGTGTCTCACCAAAATGGTAATTAACTAATAACGCATATATAATCATGCCAACCCCAAATCCAATAAATCTAGCAGGCCACATTAAACCATCAAAACCACTAACAGCATATTTAGTTCCCCAAATATAGAAAAATGAAATAATAACACCTGCTGCTGCTACTAACCATTCATTATCTCTAAACCAACTTGTTTTAAAGAATTGACCGTTTAATTGGTAAAATGTCACTAAATGTGCCATTAAAAACCAAAAACATCCTATTAATAACTCTTTATAAATTACCATATATCTCTTTTTCAATTTGTTCTTCATCTATCTCCCAGATATCGTCTTCTGCTTCTGCTTCTGCTTTAGCTACATCTTTTGCTAAATCATCTTTCCATGCTATTTCAGGGAGTAAACCAGCATTTTCAACCAATGACCAAATTCTTTCTTTCCACAAATCCATTTTAACATTTTCAATGATACAATCCCAACCAAATTCACGAGTGAATTCACCTATAATATCAATAAAATCACGTGTTAATTTATCTAATTCACCATTAATTTCAAAATTATTACCATACTTATCAGAACCATTAGTTCCAGTTTCATACATTAATTTAATTTCTAACCATTTAGGTGTTAAAAACTCTTTCTTCATTTTTGCCATAACTTTTATTTTTTAATTATTAATTCTAAATTATTATCTTCAAACTTGATACCTACTACTTCTTTACCGTCACTTTCAACTTTTTTAATAAATTGATTTAAATCAAATGATCTAAACATTAAACCACCTTCAGCTTCTCCATTGAAACTGTCTTTCCAAAATACTTCTTTCTCAAACATAACCTTTATTTTTTAATTAACATTAAACACATTATACCCATCATACAACTTAATATAAAAAACCCCATTTCGTTTAATTCACCCGCAAATGGAATTATTTGTTGTATACCACCAGTCATTGTTAGATAAGCAATACTAAATGATGCTACCATACCTAAAAATGCTTTGAAATTAATTGATTTTAACATAACCTTTATTGTTTTTAATTATTATGACGTAAATATACGAACCCTCCCTCGGGGAACCAAATATCTACGCAAATATCTTCCAATTACCTTCAGAAGATGTTGCTGCTACTTCATAAGGGTGATTATTATACTCATACCCCATATTATAATATCGTTTCATCCATATAGGTGATTGTAGATAATGCTGGTATTCATGAATTAACGTCTGTATAATCCATTTTTTATTTTGTGCTTTAGGCCAATAAATAACTATAGTATTTTCTTGTCTATCAAACTCAGCATCCGGATCACATTCACCCTCAGTACATTCAACTCCTGTTAACCTAGCATATATGTTGTGATGTAATTCTACATAAGGAGTACATTTATGATGTTTTGAAAGCCCATAATATTTTTCAATTTTTGGATAAACTTCATTGATTATATTTTGTATTTCTTTTTTATTCATGGTATGAATATACGAAAAAAAAACCGGGTATCCAAATGGATACACCGGTTTCTTTCTTAGTTTTAATTAACTTTATTTCTTATCTATAAAAAATTTAGCTAAAATAACTAGTGCAACTAATCCAACGAATCCACCTTCACCAAAAGTGCCGATTAATCCTGTTAGATTTGCAACTATATCCATTCCAAATATAGTCGTTCCTGTTAACACATACCATAGGATTGCTACTGGTACAACTGCCATCATAATTGATAACAATCCACCAAAAAATCCAGTTACATACTTAATTACATTATCCATAATTGTCTATTTTTTAGTTAATAATAATTAAAACTTCAGCCCAACCCCTAACATTAAGTTAGTTGTCTTAGCTGCTGTATCGTATACAACTTTAGGATCAACAAATACTCCTTTATGTAGAGTAAACATTTTGCCTAATCCTAATTGTAATGCATCAGTGTCAAGTCCTGGAGCTGCTGCATATGCAAAGTATCCTTTAAAGAAATATCTTGCATGTACATCTAATTCCATGTCTGCAGTAGAATCAGCTTGTGAAACATTCAAACCTACCATAAGGTCATCTGTTAAAGCATATCCAACTGTAGGGTTTAAAGACCATTCAGTCCATGATACATTGGCAATGTCACCAGTACCTACGTACCAGTCACCTTTCGCGTTTTGAGCATTTACTCCTACTACAACAAGCAGTGATAGAGCAAATGTTAAAATCATTTTTTTCATTTTTTTGATTTTGGTTAATAATTAGTTTAATTTGAAAACGTAGTGGTCTACTACTTAAGATAACTTATCGTAGCCGACTTGTACATTATTCAAATGTCGAACGGGAACGATAATAAATTTGACCGTGTTATCCAACCTAAAGTGTTGGTTTTTGATATGGATTTAGCTATCCATTTTATCTGCTACATAATTGTCGAAATCTTCAACATAATCTTCCATTTCGTAATCTATGTAATCGCTTTTATTTAATCTAAAGCTATTTTTTAGTGAATCTATATAAGCATCTAATGCAAAATCATCTCCATCTATATTTTTATCTTTAGCAATGTAAGTTTTGACAACATTAAAATCTACACCTTCAGCTTCATTTAAAAATTGAGCCCATTTAGCTTCATATCCTGCTTCATTTATACTTTCATCTACCATATACATTCCTGATTCTCCTAATTCATCTTCAAGTTGCTTAGCTATAGAATCACCCCCTTGATTTTTTACAGTGATCCATTTGCCTAATTCTCTTACCCAAATATACCCATAATCAGCTGTCATATCTTTAACTTCATCCCCAATCATCATTCCTGCTGTAAATGCATCTTCTGCATCTATTACTTTATAATATGGTTCCTCATCATATTTTGAATCAATATTACCTTCATCATCAATTGATGATATATAACCTGTAGCTGCTACTCTTTCAGCTGCTTCTACGTCATTAAAATATTTTTTCAATAATTTACCTGTATGTTCTGGATAACCATCATAATGATTATAGGTTGATGTGAATTGTTTATCATCATCTAAAAATCCTATAAGTGCTCTTGTTGCCATGTTTTTGTTTCTTTTATTCGTTGATAAATATTATAAATTGTATAAAGATTGATACTTTTCAATAAAACTTCTACCAACCGCAAGTTCTAATATTATTGCGCGATCAGGAACTCCTGGTAATTTATCTGCAGACGCAATATAATCAATATTTTCATTATTCCATACTTTCATTTTAATTTTAGCATTACTTCTGTTTGAAGTTTTAAATACCATTACAACAGGCATTTTACTATATGCCTTACCTTTATCAGGTTTAATATTTGGAAATTTAAAATTTCTAGGATATTTAACTTCAGTTTTATAAGGACCTGTTGTTGATTTTTTAATATCATAATACCAAGTACTTGTCCATCCTAATTCTGGTTTTGATGGAACTTCATGAGTTACTAACTCCCATTTTTCTTTAATTTCAATTGGAGTTTCTGTTGGTCTGCCTCTCTTCATTATGAAAATATTATTGCTATTAATGTTAAAAAAACTAAAGCACCTATAGCTATTGATGCTCCTAAATAACTAGATTCTACCTGTTCTTTACTTCTACCTTGACGATATTGGTTATTATCTAAAATAATTTTATCAATATCTTCAACAGGGCTGTTACTTATATCTTTCCAATTCCACTTATTTCTATCAATTTTTCTACCTTTCATTTTTTCCATATTATTTTATTTTATTTCTTGATTGACTAAAGCCAATAATCGGTTTATACCCAGTTAATTCATTTTGTTGAGTTTGAAGAGTATTTTTCAAACTAATAATTTTGGACACATCTTTTTCATTTGTCATCCAATCTGAAAATAGATATGTTAATAGATGGTTTTTAAAGTTTTTTATCATTTCTCATTTGTTTTATGTGTTTACAATTACCTAATGATCTCCATGATCCTGGACAATCACAAAAATATTTACCTGATGTTGGGTAGTATTTTGTTGTATATTCAGTATCACTACTTCCACTTTTGAAAGTTTTGATAATTGTTTCTGACCTTTTAGTTGTTGGTTTTGGTTTTATCCACGTAATATCTTTTATAGTGGTATTTGGATCTACCTCTTGCCACGTTGGTACAATATATGTTTTATCACCAAAAGTAACTAATGATGGTGGTAATACTTCATGTTTATACTCATATTTAAACATTTGTACGTTAACAAATGAACCAAACCCAGGACCATGTGAAAATGCTTGTCCATCGGGTTTATACATAATTCTTGAACGTAGTGTACCGTATTTATTTTTATTTGTGAATTTCCAAAGTGCCATAACCTTTATTTATGACATAAATATACGAACCCTTTTTCGGGGAGCCAAATTTTTTTGCGGTTATCTTTGATTAACTATTTTCCAAATGCTATCCCAACCAATTTCACGTTTAGTTGATTCTGCTTTTTTGAATTTTTCCATATCTACTTTCATTATTTTTATTTCTTTATCTAATTTATAGATTTTATATCCTAAAATCCAAACTAATAATATTAATATAACTAAACAAATTAGCATTTTAACGATTATTTTTAATAATTCTTACGTTAGATTTTGAATTATTACGTGAAGGTCTTGAATTGTTATTTATTTTAGGTGGTTTATTGAAAGTAGGTCTACTATTATTTATAACAGGTTTATTATTTGGTATAAAATTATATGAAGGTCTATTATTATTATTTAAAGGTTTATAAATAACTGGTTTTGATGCTACTGGTTTTCTATTAATTTTATTAGTATCTTGTTCTAATTGATCTTGAATACTGTTTCTTCTACTACTATTATATACTACATTATAACCTTGATTATTAAATGGTCCTTCATACCAACTATTTGACGCCACCCAAGGTCTCGTATACCAATCCCAATGATTCCAAGGTCTGTAAAAATATGAATAGTATGAGTAATTATTATAAAAACCATAATCTAACCATAACGGTCTTGTGTTCCAATATCCATAGTTAATATTAAACCCACTATAAAAGTTTGGCCTTAATGGTTTTAATTCTAAACGTATAAAAGTACTGTCATAACTTGTAAATATAGTTGTTCCGTCTTGAAGTTCATCTAAATAAACTACATCAGTTTCACAACATTTATCTACGGGTGCTGATTGGTAAATACCACAACTACTTAATAATAATAGTACTGCTAATAATTTTTTCATATATTTAATTTAATTAGGTGTTTGAACACCACGTTTGCTGACAACCTCAGCTGATATTTTATTTGCAAATTTAATTGCATTTGGTACTGATTTTGCTGTTGCATATGATAACGCGAAAGCAGCTGTAAATGTATCACCAGCCCCACTTACATCAATTGTTTCTTGGGGTTTTGGTGATGGATATGTTTTACCATTATACATACAACCTTTAGAACCTAAAGTTACTATAATTTTTGAAGCATCTAATTCTTTATTATTTAAATATTCTTCTTCATTTAATTTTACAAATGTAAAATCCTTAATTATATCACTATTTAATTTTCTTTTACTATCTAATATTGATAATTTTGATTTATAAGCAATTAATTGTAAAGTATAATCTAGTAAATATCCCTTATTATAATCACTTACAATTACTACATCGGCATCTTGTATAAAATACTCATAATCTGTTGACCATATAAATTGTTCAATTTTATCATCACCTTCATCAACTCTTAAAAACATATGGTTAGTTTTTTTCTCAACATACCTTGTTTTAGTTACTTGTGATAAATTACTAAAGTGTAATACTTTAGATAATGGTTCTAATGCTTTAACATTAGCAACTGTATTACCTGACATACCAGCGTTTACTACTGTATTAATAGGTTGTAATACAGGAACCGGCGCTTCTGGTGATAATCTATTTATATCGCAGTAAATAAATTTATCTACGCAAGTTTCTCCTATAACTACTACTTTCATAACTTATTTTTATTTTAAGCTGTATATTCAGCTTTTTGAGATTTTTTATAACGTTCAACTTCAAGTTGAATATCTAAACTAATTAAAGCACACATTCGTTTTAAAGTTTCTGGATAATGTAAAGCCATATCAACTAAAACTTCATCTTCAAATGTATTAAAATATTCAACAAATGAAGGTTGCCTGAATGTTATTTTTGTTTTATCACTCACTATAATGATTTCATAGGTTTTAAATTAGGCTTTTTTCTTGTTTTTATAACACCTCTTTGAACCATATCTTTTCTCCATTCCATAAACTGGTGGTAATTTGATTTATTTGAATTTTTACTCATAATATTTACTTAAATTTTACCTTGCCCACGATAGGCTTTTTTATAATTTTTACTATTTTTTAATTTACTTGTTTTACTTTTTGCATGAATCCCAGGTCTTTTTTTCTTTTTTGCCTTGGAATATATTGAGGAAACCATCTTTGCCATTTATTCGAATTTTTCTTTTAGGTTATTAATTTTGATTATGTGTTGTAACGATGATACATATGCATCAGCTTCAGCATATTGTTTGTCTAATAACTTATATAATTGCTTTTCTGTTTTACATTTATAAGCATAAGTTGAATACCATAAAGCATAATCCATAACTGATTCTTCCCAATTATTATAATATGCATGTCCATATTGTGTTCCTTCAGCTAGATTAAGTCTTACACGTGCTTCTTTCATACCAAATAAATTATGGTTTTCTTTAAATATTTTAGATTCATAATGACCTGTTTCTAAAATAGATTGAGCTAAGACAATATGTGGAAATTTAAAATTTAATCCACTTAATTTTTCAATTAATTTTTCTTGCTCAAAATCATTTAAATCTTCTACTATTAATATATTTTCTGTGTCAGTAATATATTGTGTATTTGGTTTTGATAATCCTAATAATAAAAATATAGTAAAAAATACTAATGCTATTTTTAAAAATACTATAGGGTAATTAACTTGTTTATACTCTAAAGTTTGGGAGTTGTATTTGAATAGTTTCATAATTTTGGTTTTAAAATTTATCTAAAAAGTTGCCTTTAATAACTTTACTTTTTAACATATTATTTTTTTCATCATCTTTTAACATTCGGTTGGCTAATTTTTCTAAATGTTTTGATTTAACCTCATCATAATCTCTTACAATCTTATCATGTTTTTTTCTTTTAATATTTCTAGTTTTCTTTGCCATATATTTTTCTTAAATATTCTTCTATAGTTAAATTAACTTGATTATTAGATTTTAAAGCATATCTTTTATCATGTCCTAATCTATCTGGGGCATATTTCCATTTTACTTCTTTACCTAAAACATCACCCATTAATTGAACTAATTCTTTATTTTGCCATCTATCTCTAGATCCTATATGAGCTATTCCTGAAGCATTATTTAATATTAAATCAAATATTTCAGTAACATTATCTTCAACCCATATCCATTCTCTTACTGCTGTTCCATCACCATAAATTGGTATTTCAATATCAGCCTCAATACAATTCATAATAATCGGTATAAGTTTTTCTGGGTGTTGCATTTCTCCAAAATTATTACAAGTACGGGTAATTAAATAAGGTAAACCATAAGTTCTTCCCGCTGATTTTACCAACATATCAGCTGCTGCTTTTGATGCTGAATAATATGAAGATGGGTTAAGCATATCCGTTGTTAATGATTCCCCATTTAATTTATCACCATAAACCTCATCAGTTGATATTTGGACAAACTTTTTTAATGAAGGTATTTTAATTGCTATTTCTAATAAATTAAAAACACCATCAATATTAGAATGGACAAATTGCAAACCATTAGATATTGATCTATCTACATGAGATTCTGCAGCAAAATTAATTATATAATCAACATTTGTTCCTATATCTTCTAATGTAAGATCACAAATATCTTTTTTAATTAATTTGTAAGTACAACCTTTAACTCTTTTGATATCAGAAGCATATGTTCCTTTATCTACTATAACTGTTTTTATGTTTGGGTAATTTTCTAACATTCTGACAAATGCAGATCCTATAAACCCTAACCCTCCTGTAACTATTATTTTCATAATTTTGATATTATATTTAATTCTTCTTTATCGTTTTCTCCTAATCCTAATTCTTTAAGTCGTTGCATATGATAATCATCAACTTCCCACTCTACTTTTCCTTGATTTACTGGTTTGTGGTCTTCAATTCCTTCTATTTGTTTATCAGTGAATATATCCCCTACATTTAAAAAATAATGATTATAACATAATAATTCAATATTATCTAATTTATAATTTTTTTTATTATCATCTTTAAAATTTAACAATAGAGGTATTTTATAATCTAATACTCTTCTTTCTTCAAACCCACACATAGCACATTTTTCATCTAAATACCCCTCAGTAATTAACCTATATTTAATTTTTTCGGGTGTAAAGGATGATGCGTTAGCTCTACCTTCAATTATATCCATTAAGGCAGGTTCTTTACCACCTGCTCTTAAAAACTTAGGAATACCAACCCCAGATTGATTTTTATGCTGTTCAAATAAGTTGTCATGTGTTTTACTTTCATATAATTTAGCCCATTTTTTATAATGACCATAAGAACAGTTTAAATATCTAGCTGCTGCCATGTTAGATTTAGTTTTACCCATAGCAGCTAGTATATGTTCTTTAGTAAGTGGTCTTGGTTTAGGCATCTATATTTTTATATGAATCAAATTTAGATTTTTTACTGTTATTTTCTTTATAACTTTTCATTTGCTCAGGTGTCATAATTTGAATATCATTCCATGTATGATCACCTTCACCATGAATTTGACTTACTGCTTGATATGCTCCTACAGTTGAGCAATTTACGCAATTTTTATAACCGAATTTGATTAATCTTAATTCAGGCATTAATTCTTTGCATTTGATGCACTCTATCATTTTTAGTTTCATTTCTTTTAATTTAAATTATACTTACGATATAACTATAATTTACCTCGTCAATATACGAAAAGAAACTTAAATATCCAAACTTATTTAGTAGGGGGTTGTTTATATTTTATGTAACTCCATAGGTCATTTGTAGTCTTAAGAAGAAATGTTTTACCATTACTTGTTTCTAATGGTATAATTTCACCATCAGGACCTATTCTTTCATAAATATACCATAAAATAATTCTTGTTGATTCTGGACCATAAAGCAATATCATATAGTTTTCAATAACTGACCAAAGAGGATCAGTTAGTTTATGAGCATCAATTCCACCATCTTCAATTAATTTATGCTCCATTACATCAGCTTTGATTAGTTTATCTATCATTAAACCAAATACATTTTCTTCAGCTTGATTAATGTTATCCTTTATTTTTACTTTAGTACCTAAAATTACTTCAAATAGTTTTTTTAGATCATCTGCTCCATTTATTTCTTCCATCATAACTCTTCTACTGTAAATATTTTATTAAAGGAATTTAAATCCATTTTTTTTACTTTCGATGCTAACTTTTGTGCATTTAAAGGGTTATTAGCCGAAACAATACCAACTGCTTCTTTTTTTGGATCGTTTTTTGCAAAATATTTATATTTCATACTTTTCTATTATTTTTTTTATTTTAGTACAATTTTCATATTCTTCCTTGCTTACAAGCATTTGTAATATTTTATTTAAAACTGTTTTAAATTGGGATTTATCAATTTCTACTATTGCTGATAAATTAAAAATATCAAATAATTCTGCTTTATTTAAATTATTTTTTAAAGCATTTAAAATAGATAAATATGATTCTTTTAAAATAAACTCAGTAAAAGTTGTATCAGTTGATAATTTAACTAAGTCTTCTGGACTATCCCAATCAATTTCAATTACAGTTATATCTTTTGTTCTCCTAGCGTCTTCTTTCATATGTAATAAATTTTGGGATTCCATTATAAATATTTAAAATTTTATCCCCTTTATATTTCTCCCCTTAGGTCTATGAGAATTATTTTCGAATAATTGGGGAGGCATCCCCCACTTATATGTAAACATTTGTGCAGCTGGGCCTTCAGTTGCTTTAAATTTATCTCCTTCTTTACCATTTTTAGTAGCTGTACTCCCAAAATGATATAAATGAGCATTGTGTGTTCTAACAAATCCTAAATCTATCAAATCTAATTTTAAAAAGAAATCCCAATCACAAATAAATGGAGATTGATACATTGTATCAAACCCACCTGCAGCCATATAATATTTTTTATACATTGCAAACGGAAAAATACCACCATCAATAGTTAACTCATTTTTTCTAATTGATTTTTCATATTCAATAAATTCATTATATTTAAATTCTTTTGGGTTACTACCAAAATCCTTAACTGGGAATTTGAATATACCAGGACCTGTTGGTTCTATTTGGTTTAATGTTAAAACTGTTTTTTCTTTATCTTTAAGGGTATCTAATATTACCTTATCCCAATCTTTACAAAATACATTATCATCATTTACAATAAAAATAATTTCATTAGTAGCATTCATTACACCTAAATTAAGTGCTTGTTGCATTCCTTGATTTTGAACTAAATCTAATACATTAATATCATCTTTATATTTATCTAATATTTCTTGACTTTCTTCTACAAATCCATCTACAGCAACAATTATTTCATTTTCAAATGCCTGTTGTTCAATAGCTGATTTTAAACAAATATCTAAATACTCTGGATTTCTATATGTTGGAATTATTAAACTTATCATATTATTTTTTTATTATATAGGATCCTGTATGAAATCCTGATTCTGAATCTACTACCCTATTTTTTAATGAATATATTTTATCATCATAAGGATCACGTACTTCTAAAGGTAAACCCCTTTCAACTAACCAATCTTTAGTTGCTTCAGCACTTTCTACTAAACATAAATCATCAAATATTATCATCCCCCCAGGTACGACTTTATCATATAAATGATCTAATACTTCTCGAGTTGGTGAGTAACCATCAACATCAATTCTTAATAATGCTATTTTATTAATATTTAGAGTAGATAATGTTTTGTTAACAAAACCTTCAACAAAATTAATTCTTGGATTATTTTCTAAACCATATTTGCTGAATACCCATTTTACATTATCTAATGATACACTCATTCCCATATCATCTCCTTTTTGAAATCTTTCAGTCATTTTACCTTGAACTTCATTATAATATGTTAATTTTTTATACTTAGCGTCTTTTATAGATTGAAAAGCTGAGTCCCCAAATGAATCACAAACCCATATTTTTTTATTATTAAATAAATGACTTAAAAATACTGAGTATCCACCTTTCCAAACACCACATTCAATAATATCACCCTCAAGTGAATTTATATTATAATAATTTCTAACTACTGTTTGAAATAAAGGTTTACT
>Ga0209535_1002598_pt1 | contig 11764 bp, 10 predicted proteins | sample LinPmetageLP28_FD_184041 | JGI IMG/M metagenome (GOLD analysis project Ga0209535, IMG submission 184041) | Marine viral communities from the Pacific Ocean - LP-28 (SPAdes) (version 2) | ecosystem: Environmental > Aquatic > Marine > Oceanic | place: Pacific Ocean | collected 2009-08-22
GCATATTCGCGGTGAGGTAGCAAGCAGTACCCAAACATCCGCTGAAGCAGTGCGATCCACTTCTCATCTCCACCGCTCCACTCTTCCAGGCACCGCAACCAAGTGTGGGGGGGTTCTTCTCCAGCGTCCCAAGCCACGGGCAACACATGAGGATCGAACCATGCGTCGGTCCGTTCCGTCATTGCTTCAGTACTGCAATCCAGCACAACATCGGCAAACGAGATCGAGTGTCGAGGTGGGGGGGAGTCGTCATCACCCATCCACACGGGCACCTTTTCATTTGCCAGTGTGGCAATAGCTTGCAAAGCCCGAACAACATTCTGCACTTTGGAGAGGTTAGGTGCGAACCTTTGCTGTGACACCACTCCGTTGTTGATCGTTTGATAAGTCAGGTTTTCAAGTGCGTTCCAAAGAGACGACTCCACCCACTCCAGGGTACGAGGCTTCCATTCTTCTCCGTACCACTCGTAGAAAACCCCTCTCCAGTACCACAATCCATTTCGATTGTTTGGAGTGGAGAACTTAGTCCTCATCAGATGCCGAGCTACCTGCATCGGTTCTGGGGAACTCAAAGTGTTGTTGGTGGTCGTGTTTGACATGGGTACTCAGGTAGGGGGTCCATAGAGGAGTATACATTAATGACGAACCTACAATCATCAGTAGATCCCGCCTTTAGCATGTTTCTTGAAGAACGTCGCAAGGAAGAAAAGGCTCGAGCAGATCGAGCTCGGATTCTTCGTGCCACCAATAAGAACCGTGGCAAGCGCACTACAGGTGTCGGACGTATAGACCGCGCCAAGACAGATGCAATTGACGCACGTCGTAGTGAAATGAACGTCAACCAGACTTCAGGTACAGCGGCTCAAAGAGCTGCGACTGCTGACCGTCGAGCTCCCGAGCATCACGTTGTCACGGACGCATCGGGGAACCAGACTTCTGTCCTGGGGCCAAGGCCTGAGTCAGTTCAAGCACCATCGTCGCAGGATTACGATCACGGAACGGCAGTCCTTGCAGACATTCTTGGTGCTGGCCCCATGTATGACAAGAACTCCGGACATCACGGATCAAGAGTTCCCGTAACCCCACTGACAAGGGGTGCGGGAATCGACGGCAGGATTCTTAAGTCGAGCGATCACCCTACTTTTAATCTCACTGAACAAGGAGAAGCAGAGCAAGGAAATCGTTTCTACTCTCGGAAAGACGGGAATCTGCATAGCGGTGATTCAAGATATACGCCACGCATTGTGGGACCGCCTAGTCCAAAGGTTGTTGAACCACTTGAAGCACCTCATTCAGACATGGGACCTCCCACAGCTGAGGACCAGGTCAATGAAATCATGCGGATGATGGAAGAAAATCCGGGCGGTGTCCCCAACCCCAATCGCAACATGATGTTCTCGAATATGCCTTCGGATCGAGACAACCTCTTTACTCCTGAGGTTGTTCTAGATGAATCACTGGCGGGTCCGCTGCGAGATGCACTATTGGCTTCGCCTACTGCGGGCATTGATCTCTACCCTGACGTGCTAAGCGATTTTGTTGGCCATCAACTCGATTTGGGGTCGAGTGGGGCAAGGGGTATCGGTGATAGGCTTAACCACATCACTGGTGATGTGTTGGATCTGATTGACCTCACTCCCCAGGTACAAGTGAGGGATCTTCCTGAAACCAAGGAATTGAGGAACCGTCTTGCTGCGGACAGGGCCCAGACTGACGCAAGCATCAAGGCTATGCCTGACGTTGTAGATCAGTTTTACGAAGAATTCGGATATGTGCCGTCGGCAGAACTGTTGCTTACTTACGTGACGGGGGGATTCTGATATGCCAGTTGAATATAGTGATGACTTCTTTAGGGTTGCACAATCTCTCTCGCCTAAGACCGAGCGAGGAACTCGCATTCGATCAGGGAAAAACCCTCTAGTATCAGAAGACTTTCTTACTCAAACTGGTTTTGAAGAAGCTGAAGTTGGTGAGCAAGACACTGATGGCATTGTCAAAGACAAAGTTGATCGTGTAAAGCTTTTCAAGAGTGTCAAGGAATCAGACGTTTCGCCTGGCGGGAAGGCTCGTCTTGCACGGTACGTCACTTACACCTACATGTCTGACGGGCAAGTTCTTAAAGAGTTCCGAGTTACCCCTGATGGTGAACCCATCAAGATAAAGGGACAGAAAGAACGTCTTTCAAAGAGGGCTGCTGAACAAGAGGTCGAGCGGTACAGGAAAAACGGGGCAGAGGTCGATAGCTCCACATCAGATACAGATATACAAGACAGTAATAAGGCGAAGCGAGAAAGAGACAGGAACGAAAAGAAGCCTAAGCGTAAGGATCCAAAGACTACTTCAGCCACTGTGGGCAGGCCTATCAGGGACAGTAGTGGTCGACTCGCTTTTGATCCTCGAGAGCCTCGTACGGTAGAACTTCCCGGCGATGACTTGGCTATCAGAAGCGACGACCTTCAGACTACGCGTGACAGAATGAACAATCCGTCTCGGCGTCGACCAGAAGATGACCGTGCTCTTCGAGGTAAGAGAGAGAAGTCGCCTGGAAAACTTAAGGGCATAGACAAGAGGCTTGGGTTGGAGTTTGAAACAACTCTTGGACCCAAAATCGATGACGGTTTGGGTCCAAAGCGAACGACCCGTTCATTGCTTTCTCGAAGGGAAAAGAAGTCAAGCAGGAAGGGTAAAGCCAGGAAGATCGAAAAGGAACTCAAGCCTGGTTACGCGAAGAAAACAAGGGCAAATCAAACTACACCGACTGGCAAATACGGTCCGAAAGATGTGCTTGGTCGAAATCTTGCCCGGCTTCGAGAAAGTGCAGAGCAGAATCCAGTTGTCCGTGTTGCTGCAGCACAAATGAAAGTAGACAGGCAAATTGAGATTCAACAACAAAAGCTTGCAGAGCTCGAGCGTTCCCCAGGTACTTACTCGCGGGGCAAGGGCGAATTTGATGAGACTGCTCGTGACCGAAAAAATCAAGACGCTGCATTGAAGGATGAAGATCTAGGTCGTCGTGAAGGCCGAGGCGGTTCAGGTGGACGAGGCTATGTGGAAAACAGCACAGGAAGCCAGCGTGTTGGGCAAGGTGAAAAGCGTAAGATTCAAAACAGAATTGCACAGCTTCTAGCCAACAAAGAAGCATTGAAGATCATTGAAGAAGTTCAAGCCGGAGACTTTTCTCGTGCCGGTAATGTTGAATCTCTTGATGAGGTCATGAGACAAATAGATCTTGACGAAAGCCAAGACCTTCCATTTGGTGATGACGATCTTCAGAAGCCTCGAAGCCGAGGTGGGGGGGCAATGTCAAGAACAGGCATGCACCCTGTACTTTCTCCGGGCTCATTGTCTGATCCTGCTCGTGCCGCTAGCGAATACGTTTTTGCAGACGAACGGCTCGACCCACGTGGGGGGGAGACTCCTCTTAACCGACAGTTTGCGTCACAACGAGAGGAAGCTGCTCGAGCTGCACCTGCACCTGAACGAATCCTTGGAGCCGGCAATCCTCGTGGCACGGTCAATCCTATTGAAATGCTTGATTCTCAAGGACGGCAACTGCTTGCAGGCACAGGCAAGGCAGATCAAGAAGCCATTCGTTTGACTCGGATGCTTAAGGAACTTGAGGAAGGCCGGACCGATAGACAAGATTCAAGGAGACTAGGTGGAGCGATTGCTTCTGGAGCTAATAGGGCGGCAGGAGCCCGAAGCGAACAGAACATGGTCAAGGAATTGTTCCGGATGCTGAGTGGTTCAGTCGCTGATACTGGGGTAGACAAGGATGAAGCTTTGAAGATCTTGTCTCGTATCATTCGCGGAACTCGTATGTTTGGCTAAAGGACATTTAATGCCTCCGGAAACCCCTATCACCAAGCACCAGATTCCACCAGACAAGGTCCTTTCGTTCTTCGAAGTGGACCAGGCAAGTAAGGCTCTCAAGGATGTGGACTTTAGTATCCACGAAGAGGTCCGTACTCTGGTACAGTTATTCAGAGATACAGATGCGTCCATTGCCTTGAGAGCACATGGTCAGCTTCGAAAAGTACTAAAGGAGGTAGCCGATGCCTCGGGACTCATCGAAAAGCAAGAAGTCACAGCAGTCAGTCAGGAGTCAGGAAACAGTGTCAGACTCACCCGCACAGCTTCACGGGTCTCAGCTGCTTTACCCGAAAGCAAGCTTAGTAAAATCTACGACGGTAAGCCCACCTTCGCAGCCGCTTATCTCCCGTCAAATGTCGACGGAGATGGAGGAGATGGTGAGGACCGCACGGCAAATGGGTCCGATGGGCCTGGCGAGATCCGCCGGACAGATCCTGTATGACCTTGCTATCAAGGATGTAGACAAGGTTCTTGGGTCAAGAGAGAGATTTGCTGCCCGGCTGTACACGTATCTCATTGAAAAAGACGAGCCAACTGAGAACTTCTTTCGGCTCTACGACACTATCGCCCCCCACTCCATGGTTAAGCATCACGCAATTACGTTCGTTGCTTGTTTGTCTAGGTTTGCAACTGTGGAAATGATCGGCAAAGGAATGCTGATTGAGGATAAAACGAGTACCGACGAAGGCTGAGGGTAACCCGCTTTTCCCGCTTCCTTCTGACTATGAAACTCTAACTGTAGATGGCCAACGCCAAGCAAGAGTTAACGCTTGCAGGCAGTGGCTTGTCCCTACCAAAGATCCAAACGACAAGGCACTTCGATTTGTGTCTTCAGTTCTCTTCTTTGACCACTGGTACCTGTTCCCAGACGAAGAAGACGATTTTAATCCAATGTTCTACGACGAAGATCCTGTCCCTATTCCGGACGGGCATCTTGGTATCTACAAGGAGTGGGCAAACTCTCGGGCATCAATCACGATTGCACCACGCGGCTTTGCTAAGAGCAATTGCATCCGTAAGGCAATGCTTCTTCAAATGTTGACTCGTCCTGGCTACTCATTCATCTACGCAACATCAACGAATGACAATGCCAAACAGACGGGTCAGATGCTCAAGACCCAGTTCACTGAGAACGCTCGCATCCATGAAGACTGGATGCCTGAGTTCCCAGACAACAGGATCATTCCCAAACGAGGTGAAGCGTCATTCGGCATCGAGATGATGTACCTGAAGAACGGTTCATGGTTTCGTGCGATTTCAGCTGAGAGTAGGCAGCGTGGTGGCCGTCCTCGTTGCTACGTCTTGGACGACCCTGAATACGATCCCCGTGCATCTACATCGATGTCGGTGCTTAGGAACTACATGGATAACCTCCTCTTCAAGGTGGTCATGCCCATGGTTACTCGGCCCAACACCAGCATTAGGTGGCTGGCAACCTTTGTTTCTCGCCGCCACTATGCCTGGTACGCCATGGACACCGTTGAGGGATCCAAGGGCATTAGGGCAAAGGATCCTCGATTCGATCACTGGAACCGCATGGTGATCAAGGCGGCATATCGAGATGAGCAAGACAAGCTGATTTCATGTTGGCCTGAGATGTGGCCCGTCGACAGAGCAATCAAGAAGACTGATCCTCGACTCAAGGAACGGATTTCACTGGAAGAGATCCGCGAGATGATTGGGTCAGCCAACTTCGCATCTGAGTACATGGCTGATCCGGGCAGCAGTGACGATGTGTTCTTCCCCGAGCTAGACCAGTCACTGAGCTGGAGTTACAGCCAGGTCGATGAATACCTCGGCGAAGCTCCCTATGCCAGCATGACGATGTTGAACTGGGTCGGAGTGGGGGGGAAGGAAGTCAGTAAGCCATTGGCTGCTTTCTTGGAAGAGTCGTGGTTGTTCATGACCATTGACACAAGTTGGACAGCCACACGGGACTCAGACTTCAAGGTCTGCACGGTCATGGCGGCCACACCAGAGAACGAGCTGTTCGTCCTTGATATCTGGGGAGGCCAATGTGACGAGAACACTCTGATCAAGGAAGTGTTCAAGATGGCAAGTAAGTGGCGAGTCCCCTCAATCCGCCCAGAAGTAGTCAAGCAGTCGATTGCTCTGTACCACAACCTTGATTCGATTGTGAAGCAACGGGCCATGGACATGGTCAACGTCGACTATCTGCCCAAGGTGGTTCCTTTGAAGGTAGGCATGGTCGCCAAGGAAGCTCGTATCGCTGCTCTTCAATTCCGGTTTGAGAACGGTCTCATCAAGTTCCCGTTGGAACGTCGTATGGATCGTCACTGGAAGGATCTGTTTGACCAGGTCGAGCAGTTCAATCCCGAAGTGAAGGACGGTGGCCTAGCGAAGGACGACCATATCGACACTGTTTCAATGAGTGGTGCAATCCTGAAAGGCAGGATCAATCGTCAGATCGAAGACATTGAGGATGACCGGACCCCTGAAGAGCACATCATTGACGGTAACTACAACGATGAAAACGGCATTCCTTGGGCTTACCGGCTGAATAAGTTGGACCCTGAACTATTAAATGAGATTGGAGAGATCGATGCAGAATTCGATGGAGAACGAGGTTCCTCTTCCTCACGAGTCTGATCCTCATCAGCAGGTCACGATTCCTTATTTCTTGTACGAAGCAATGGCTCGAGCGTATTACGGTCAGCCTCGAAACTCTGACCAAGTTGTTGAGCCAGTCAAAACTCCTGAGCCACAAGTACCAGGAAATTTGAACCTTTCGAACATTCATTTCAATCCTTCAGATGTACCACCCACTTGGCGACCAGGTGGGGTTGCTGCACGGAAACTGAAGCATGGCTCACCAGACATTCAAGCTCCCGAAGAAGAAGCGTGATATTTGCAGAATGATCGGGGATCACGTTGATCGGGAGACTGCTCGTCTCTCTTATCGACGTATTACCTGGCTTCTTGTTTATTACTACCTGAATGGGATGCGTCGGTTTGACGTATTCGATCCAGCATCAGGTCGTTTGTCCCCCCACTACCTCGATGAGGACGGCAACCTGGAGTTCCAGAGCCAGGAGATGCTTTCGGCAATTGACCGTGCGTCTTCTCGTCTGGCGTCCATGGATCTCAGGCCGAAGGTATTGAGGACTGGAACAAGTCTGCCCATGATCAGGCAGCGTTCCATTGCTCAGCTGCTGGCTGATTCCTTGGTGGCTCCTGACCAGATCGCTGAGATCAGCCAGAAGTTCGCCCATACGTTGGTGGCTCTTGGTTCCGCCGGCATTCAAGGGCACATCTCAGACCATCCAACAATCGGCTTGGTTGCAGACCTTGAGGTGATCCATCCCAAGGAACTGTTCCCATTCCCATCGATTGCTCAGGATTACACCAAGCAATCAGGGATGGTACGTCAGCGATTGGTGCCTCTCGAGACACTCGTCGAGAAGTTTGGACCTCGAATCAAGAGCAATCTTGAGGACCTTGAGTACTACGAGATCCAGACTGGTGAGGTGATGGAAGAGTCGGACATCGATGGTGACTTCGGTCGATCAACGAATGCCTTCTCGGGTGACGCATATCACGGTGATCACCCTGAAACAGATATGGCTGTTGTTCGTGTCCGTGAACTTTGGATGGACGGACCAAAGGGCACCTGTTCTCGATACATCATCTGCTCTGGTGATTACATGATCGAGGACCAGGACCTGTCGAACACCCAGACGTACTGTCCAATCGGTTTCTGTAGATTCATGGACACGGGTACGTTCCATGGTGCAGGTCTTTTTGATCTCTTGTTCAGCATCAATCGCGAGATGGAGAAGATGCTGAAGGCGTTGTTCAACAACATCCGTGACATTGATAAGTACGGTGTTGTGGTAATGCCTCAGGGCTCGTTCAATGAGCGGTCTGTGCTTCGTGATGTGGGCAAGGGTCTACGGATGATCTCGTATCAGCCTGATCCTTTGAACGAGAAGTTCAGTCCGTTTGTGATCTCCCCCCACAATGCGGGTGACATCCCAGGCAAGACTGCTCAGTTCGCCAAGCAGTTGATGCAGTCGATCAACCCTGTGCAAGACCTCATTGCTGAGAAGGGCCGCGTCGACTCGGCAACAGGTCTTCAGTTCTTGGATGAGCAGATCAATCGGGCGATGACTAATCCAACCATGGGCGTGTCCCAGGCATTTGGAAAGGTCTATCGGTCGATTGTGTCCAATGCTTCTCGAGAGCTGATGATGTCGCCTAAGCCTCTACCCGTTACCAGCTTGGATCTGGATCTTGCTGGTGCGGTTATTGACTTTGACCGCAGCGAGGTGTCGTTCGAAAACAACCCCATCCCAAACGTCTCAAGCCTGACCTTTTCTGTGAAGCAGATCAATCCTCGTTCTGAGGTTGCTCGTAAGCAGGAAGCGATGCAGATGTTCCAGGCTGGTCTCATGGATCCTGACGCATTGAAGTTGTTCGCTCTCAAGGAGGGCCTCGACTTCGCAATGTACATGGATGAGAACCAATCAGCGTATGAGCTGGTGGTCCAGAACATCCTGACGCTGTACGGGGACGGAGCTAATCCTGGTCAGGTAGTGATTACACCTCACACTTCGGCACCTGAATTCCAAATCAGGGTTCTCGGTGCGTTCATGTCTAGCCCACAAATGGCAAAGGCTGACCCAGGTGTGATTGATGAGTTCAAGAAGTATCGGGAATCGTTGATTCAATTCATGGGTAGGTCGTTGCCAAACACCGTACCTAACCCCGACATGATGGCTGCTATGGCAGAAGGAATGCCGCAGCCCAAACAGCAACAGCAGATGCCACCACAGCAGATGCAAGGAGCCCAGTAAATGTCTGATGAGCAGATGGAAACTCCGGAAGTCATTGAAGAGTCCGGAACCCCCGAAGTGCTTGACCTAGACCAAACGGTCAAAGTGGGGGGGAATGAGTATTCACTGAAGGAGCTTGCTGATTCTCGAGAGGAACTTGAGACCCTCAAAGAGCAGAACGGTCAATTGTCTGAGTTCCGCAACTCGACGATGCGACTGATGAATCCTGAAACTGACATGCAGGTCAAGAAGGAAGATGCTCGACGCATGCTTCTTTCTGCTGGATACGAACACGACCAGGTTGAAGACTGGGTCAAGATCTATGACGAAGAGGAACCAACGATGAGTCCCGAATCAAGCGAAGAGATGCCGGAAATGAAGGACCAGGAAGCTCGACAAGCGACTCGTCAAATGCAAAACGAGATCAATCGCATGCGTGCTCAGAACCTGAAGTCCGCGATGGAAACTTCTGTTTCTTCTGCGGTTACAGATAATGAAGATGCGAAGGTTCTTATTGGCTGGATCGAATCGACTCGTAGTCCTGAGGACCTTGCAGGTGCTAAGGACCGAATCGCGGAGCAAGTCAGAGCTACGGCTCTTGAAAACCTCCGTCGTCGACGCGATGCAGCCGGAACATTTGAAGATTCTTGGTTGGCGGAGGAAGTAAACAAGGCCGCATCCAAGGTTTCTAAGGACATGCTCACGGTAATCGGTGACACCTCCAAGATTGGACGTGTCTCGGAAACGGCGGGGCAGACCGAAACTCTTTCTCAGCGGAAGCCCGTTGAGCTTCCCAGTACGAAGGATAAGTCGTACGGGGATGTTGAAGGCCAGTTGCGTGACTGGACTTCTGATCAGATTCTTCGGTCGCTCTCCGATCCGGGTGGCGACTCCAAAGCATGAGGTAAAAACCCATGGCTTCTTCAGCAGGACAGATTTTCAATACGGAATCGGGCCGTATTGAGGAGATCCTCTCCAAGCAGATCGACACGATCCTCCCGACTCTGGATCCTGTCTGGCGTGACACGGTCGTCACCTCTCAGGGTGTTGGACCGGCGTCTGAATTCTCTCGTGACTTCGTGGTCAACAAGCTTTATCGAACTGGCATGACCGGTGTGATTGAGCAGATGGGTACCGTTAATGACTTCGGTCTTTACGGCGATCCTGCAAATGCCACTACTGTCGGTGATCGTCTTATGCGATCTAACGATGGTTCGGCCATGAAGACTTTCCCTGATCCCGCTGATGGACCGAAGGCTCGAACCTTCAGTCTTTCGGTTCCGATGCGGGCGATGTACACCAACCTGATGCTCACCCTGGGTGAAATGCAGATGGAAGCAACCCCCGCCGTCATCGGCGATGTGATTGCTCCTACGCTTCAGGGCTTTGCTCAGAACCTGTCGCACACCTTGTGCAACTATTGGTATGTGAGCCAGAGCAACAGTTACCGTCTCGGTACAATTACCGGTACGGTCACTAAGGTTTCTGCTTCGGGTGGTGCTCCTGCGACGTATTCGTTCAAGATCACTGAAGAGTGCTACGAACGATTCTTCCCAGGACAGCGACTGGACATTTATAACAACAATACTCGTGTAAACGAAGCCGCTAGTACTAATGTCCGTGAGTCGCTTTACGTTCAGTCTGTTGATGACCTTTCTGGAACCATTGTTCTGGTTGCACCGGCAGACCTTACGGTTAACCCCGCAGCTGGACATTTCATCACTTATGCGAACAGTGGTGAACTTGGTACGGGTGCTTCAGCCACTCCTGCGTTTACGGGCATTGCGGGTATTAACTCGTGGCTCAAGGGTGCGGACAATCTTCTGGGTTCAGAAGCTATTGGTACTGCCATGAATGGCAAGATCAATGTCACCGACAACCCTGAGTTCAAGTCGTTCATCAAGGACAATGTTGGAGTCCTGACTGAGTCGAAGCTCCGTCAGTACCTCCGTCGTTTCCACTCGGCCAAGCAGAAGCATGGTCAGACGATCGACACGCTCGTTGCATCGGACGGTGTCTGGCTTTCTTACGAAGCTCAGAAGATCGGTCAGTACATGATCGATCGTACCAACGCCCTGTCTAACCTCAGCAATGAAGGTTCGAATGGTGAGTTTGCCTTCACCTTTGAAGGCCGTACTTACAAGGGTGCGACTTCCAACTACGTCGAAGACAAGACCGTTTACGGTTGGAAGACTTCGGGCGGAAACTGGAAGCGGTACGTGCCGCCTGATTACGCTGGCCTCCAGAAGATGGGTGAAGTGGATTCCTACGTTCCGTTCCGGTTCGTGGTCCCCGCACTCACTGGCGGCAGCAGCGTGAAGTACCCGTACATGAACGCGGGTAGCAACCTTCTCAGTGAAGCTGTTCAGATGCCGGGCATGCTGCGAATGCAGCTCATCCCGGACCAGCCTGCTGGACTTAAGCTCGGTGGCGTCACCACTGACAAGGTCTATGGCGACTCGGCGAACATCTGATCTGTGAATAAGTGACGGGGGTGGGGGTTTCGGCCTCCACCCCTCACTTCTGGGGGTTGAACATGGCCAGGAAAAAGGGTGCCATGAAGGGTTGTGGGATCAGGAATGGATGCAAGTCCAAGTCCGGTGGTCTTACTGCCAAGGGCCGTCGCAGAATCAATGCCCGTACGGGTTCTAACCTCAAGCCTCCTCAACCAGGAGGTGGTTCTCGTAAGAGGTCTTACTGTGCCCGATCGGCGGGACAGATGAAGAAGTTCCCTAAGGCAGCCAAGAATCCGAACAGTCGGCTTCGTAAGGCTCGCCGCAAATGGAAGTGCTGACATGCCAAACGTAAACGGTAAACGGTATTCGTACGACGCCAAGGGCAAGGCTGCTGCTGCAAAGGAACGGTCTGCCATGAAGGGCAAGAAGAAGCCTGGTGGTTGCGGCAAGATGATGAAGGGTAAGAAGCGAGGCAAGAAGTAATGGCAAAGAAGAAGACTGGTGGTAAGAAAGACGCTTGTTACCACAAGGTCAAGAGCCGTTACAAGAAGTGGCCGTCTGCTTATGCAAGCGGTGCCCTGGTTAAGTGCCGCAAGAAGGGTGCTAAAAACTGGGGCACCGGGGGCAAGAAGAAGAAGT
>Ga0209535_1002600_pt1 | contig 11760 bp, 14 predicted proteins | sample LinPmetageLP28_FD_184041 | JGI IMG/M metagenome (GOLD analysis project Ga0209535, IMG submission 184041) | Marine viral communities from the Pacific Ocean - LP-28 (SPAdes) (version 2) | ecosystem: Environmental > Aquatic > Marine > Oceanic | place: Pacific Ocean | collected 2009-08-22
TTGGTTGTGGTATGAGTCATATAAAAACTTTAGAGAGAGGTTTAGAGGGAGGAACTCCTTTTCTTGTTCTAGAGGATGATGTTACATTCAATGATACATTCAAGCCTACTCTCGATGTTCCTGATGAGATAGATGCAGTTTATCTTGGGTGGACAACATGGAGTGCGACAGAAGAACGAGCGGCGTCTTCTAAGATGTCGAGGGCGTTAGAGATGCGAGTGTATGATGATAACTTCGTAAAGATATCATACATGACATCTCTTCATGCCGTTCTCTACCTGAGCGAAGAGTATGTGAGAAAGTGTATCGACTCAATGAAAGAATGGGTACAGGAAAAGAAATGGCACTGTGATGTTGGGACTGCTGAAGTTCAGTGTGATTTCAATGTGGTAGTTCCTTTTGGTCGAACATGGTTCTATCAAGACGATCCTCGAAACATTTCGTGGACTAACGTGAAAGTAGATAAGTGATATGATAACTGTTTTGTTGTGTGTCCATAGTAGAACTGAGCAAAATGACAGGTTTTTATCTGATGCTTTATTGTCTCTTCGTAGTCAAACATATAAAGATTTTAAAACAATAATTGTATTAGATGAGTGTTGGGATAGAACAAAGAAGATGCTTGAAGAAATTAGATTTGATACTGATACTTTTTTAGTTCTTGAGAGAGATAAAAAACAAGGTCTTTCTTTCGCTAAGAATTATGGCTTATCATTTGTTGACACTGAGTATGTTGCTTTTTTAGATGCTGATGATATGTACGAACCAACAAAGTTAGAAAAACAAGTTGAGTTTCTTAAAACTAATGATGTTGATTTTTTAGGAACTCATGCATGGGTGGTTCAGGTTGATAACAGATATAATAAAGTTCCATCATTTGATATTAATTCTTATAATACACATGAGGAAATTACGAATCGATTCCCACAAGAAAACATTATGACACATGGATCTATGATGGTTAAAATGAAAGCCTTGAATGAACTTGGTGGTTATAGAAATATTGAGCATGAGGACTACGACTTGTGGAGAAGGGCCGCAAATGCGGGATATAAATTTCATCAATTACCTGATAGACTTTATGTTTGGTGTGCTGGTAGTGCAGTTCCAAGAGGATCGATTTGATGATATTTAATAACGATAAAATTTTAGTAACAGGTGGTAGGGGACTTGTTGGTTCTTGTATTACAGGAAATCACAAGCCAAATTCAAACGAGGTTAATCTCTTAAAATTTGATGAGATTGATTCTTATATTAGAGATAATAGAATTGAATGTGTTGTTCATTGTGCGGCTAAGGTTGGTGGTGTAAAAGAGAATATTGAGAATCTTGGTGAGTTCTTCTTCAAGAACATGCAAATGAATTTAAATGTTCTTGAAGCCTGTAGAATAAATAATGTAAAGAAAGTAGTTTCTATCTTAACTACTTGTATATTTCCCGCCGATGCAACATATCCATTAACATATGATCAGTTACATTTGGGAGAACCCCACTCTTCAAATTATGGTTATGCCTATGCAAAAAGAATGTTGGAGATAAATTCTAGAGCATATAGAGATCAGTATGGTATGAATATAGTTAATGTGATTCCTTGTAACGTCTATGGACCCAGAGATAACTACAGTGTTCAGTCTGGTCACGTTGTGCCTGGTCTAATCAATAAGGCATATAAGGCAAAGATTAACGGTACTGCGTTAAAAGTTTGGGGTGATGGTTCTCCTCTCAGAGAATTTTTGTATTCTGAAGACTTGGGTAAAATCGTAGACTGGGTTGTCTCTAACTATTCATCAGAAGAACCTTTGATGGTTTCGCCAGATGAAGAAATACCTATTAAATATGTTGCGGAGAAGTTGCGTGTCATGTATAATATACCAAGGTTAGAATTTGAAAGTGATATGCCAATGGGACAGAATAGAAAACCATCAGATAATTCAAGATTTAAAAGTCTTATGAATTTTGAGTTTACTGAGTTTGATGAAGGTTTAGAAAAAACTGTTGATTGGTTTAATCTTAATTATGAAAGTGCAAGAAAATGATCACCAAAAAGTTTGAAGAGTGGAAATTGATGGATGATGCTATTCCACAAGAACACTTAGAAAAAATGTCTAACTTTATACTATCGGGTGAGAAGTTGACATATGGTAAAAATATAAAGAAGTTTGAAGAAGAATGGTCTAAGTGGCAGGGTTGTAAATATTCTGTGTTTTGTAACTCTGGTTCTTCCGCAAACTTTCTTGCGGTGAATGCAGTTGAGTCTGAACATAATCATGCCCTATGGGTATCCTCTGCGTGTACTTGGTCAACAACAGTTTCTCCTATAATGCTTAGGAACGATCATCTTCAGTTATGTGATATTAATCTTACCAATTTTGGTCCTGATTTAGATTGCTTGGAAGAGATATTCCAACAACAGTCACCTAAGTATCTTTTTCTAGTTCACCTTCTTGGTTTCAATTCTTATTCCGATGAACTACAGGAATTGTGTGATAAGTATGGTGTGACAATTCTAGAAGATTGTTGTGAATCTCATGGGGCATCATATAAGGGAACCAAGGTAGGTAACTTTGGAAAAGCATCAACCTTCTCTTTTTATTACGGTCACCATATGACAACAATCGAGGGTGGTATGGTATGCACTGATGACGAAGAAATTTATAAGAGATTATTACTTCTTCGATCTCATGGGTTGCTTAGAGAACTGCCTGAGAGTATGCAGGACAAAACTAATATGGTAGATCCTAATTTTACTTTTATGATTCCAGGCTTCAATATGAGATCTACTGAAATAAATGCAATCTTAGGACTAGAACAGATCAAAGATTTAGATAACCGTATAGATAAGAGAAATCAAAACTATTTAATGTTGTGTGATTATCTGGATTGTACAAAGTATGAGAACGATTTTACTCAAATTGGAATTTCTAATTTTTGTTTTCCTATAATCAGAAAAGATGGTAACATAGACAAAGTAAGAAGAGAGTTAGATAAACAAGGTGTGCATACTAGACCTATCATAGCAGGTAGTTTATATGAACATCCGTTTATGAAAAAAGTTAATATGAAAAAATACGATAAGAATGCTTCTTACATTCATAACAATGGAATATATGTGGGTAATAATCATAATGTAAAACCAGAAGATGTTGCTTGGCTGGTTGAATTTTTAAATGAAATTTGAGGAAAACTATGTTATCTTTTAATAGTCCAACTTGGAGATTGGGTAATCAGATGTTTCAGTATGCTGCTCTGTTGGGGGTGGCCAATAAGATTAAAACTTCTGCTGTATTTAATATAGAGTCAACATATCTTGATAAATGTTTTAAATTAGGAACTGGAACTAACGGAATGGGTAGTCCTGATGGAGTTTTTCAAGAACCCAGTTTTGAATTTTGTCCTGCATTTTTTGAAATCGATCCTAATATAAAGGGTGATCTTCAGGGTTATTTTCAAACGGAAAAATATTTTAAACATATAGAAGATGTTATCAGAAAAGAATTTACATTCAAAGATTACATTAGAAAAGAAGCAAAAAGTTATTTTGATGATCTTTCTACCAAGAAACCCACCGTTTCTATTCATGTGAGACGCGGGGATTATGTAGAGAAACAAGCATATCATACAAATCAACAAATTTCTTATTATGAAAAAGCACTTCTACATTTTCCTGATCATGTTCCAGTAGTTTTCTCTGATGATATTTCGTGGTGTAAAGACAATTTAAATGGTTTATCTGAAACTGTTTTATTCTCAGAGAATGATCCAGTAGATGGAACTGATGGTGTTTATATAGATTTGTGTAGAATGTCTATGTGTGATTCTCATATCATTGTAAATAGCAGTTACAGTTGGTGGGCTGCTTGGTTGAGTCAAAGAAAAACAGTTGCTCCTTCGCAATGGTTCGGTCCACAGGCAGGAAACCTTAATTGGAAAGATATTTATTGTAAAGATTGGATTATAATATGATTGGAATATTTCATGGTGGTTTACATAATACGAATGGACCAGGCAAAGTTGCTTCTAATCTGATGATGGGTTTAGATAAGTTGGGTGTTGACTATGTTGTAAATCAAGAAGCAGATATTAATGGTTGTCTGACTGCGTGGGGCCCACGGTTTATGAATCTACCGAAGAATACTTTGGTTGGTCCTAATCTGGTTGTTGTTCCCACAGACATTCCTCAACTGTGGTATCACTTCAAAGATGTTCTTGTTCCTTGTCAATGGGTAAAGGATTTCTATGAAACATTTGAAATGACTAAGAACGTAAACATTCATATCTGGCCTTCTGGTATTGATACTGACAAGTTTTCTCCATCAACTTTTCTTCAAAAGGACAATGATTGTTTAATTTACTTTAAGAATGGATCTGAAGAGACTAAGAATGAATTGATTCGTCTTCTTGATGTCTATGAACTTTCTTACGAAGAAATAAATTACGGTGGTTACACAGAAGAACAATTGATTAATGTTGCGAAACGATCCAAGTTCTGTGTTGTTATCGCAAGAACCGAGAGTCAGGGTATTGCTTATCAGGAAATTTTGTCGATGGGTGTTCCTTGTTATGTTGTAGACAAGACAGTCTGGGACGATCAACCCCAACATTCTTGTCCTGCGACATCGGCGCCTTACTTTGATGATAGGTGTGGAATCAAGTGTCCTGATTTTTCTAAACTAGAAGAGTTTATAGATGAACTTTTCTTTGAGCAGGTACTAGCAAAATCTAAATATGATCCGCGACAATACATATTAGACAACCTAACGCTAGAGAAGTGTGCTAGTGAATATATGAAACTATTGGAGATTAGTCATAATGAAAGTTAGTATAATAATATCTTGTTATAAAACCGATAGGTTTATAGAAACTTTTCTAGGTTCCATAAAGGCACAAACCTACAATGATTTTGAATTGGTAATTCATACCAACGAAACATCAGAAATCGAACAAAAATGTATTGATGATGCTAAGAACTATATTGACATTATCCATATAGAAGACGAAACAGTAATACCATTATATGCCGCATGGAATAAGTGTATTAATAAATCTACTGGAGATTTAATTTGTATTAATAATACAGATGATTTGAGATTTCCAGATTCACTCGATAACATGGTTAACTCCTTTACTGATGATGTAGAATTTTGTTATGGTAATTTTATTATTAGTTCTACTTTTAATTCAAGTAAAGGATATCTGATAGATGAAACTGGCCGAGAAAATGAATTAACCACATCGATGTTGTTGGGACCATTTTTCATGTTCAGAAAATCAGTCTTAGATAAATGTGGTATGTTTGATGAACAGTTTAAATCTGGAGGGGATTATGATTTTGCTATGAGACTTGGTAGAACTTGTAAAGGAGTTCATACTGAAAAACTATTAGGTGTTTATCTCGATGAGGGTAAGGGCCTTAGTACTGGTTCAGAATTACAACCCATAGAGAGAACTTTGATTGAACGTAGATATAATCTTAAAATTATAGAACCAGAATATATCGAAAAAACAAATGATTATGATCTCGAAAATATCATAATAGATGGTATAATAACACCAGTGAAGGAATTCGTATGAAGGTAATTGCATTAGTACCGTTTAAAAATGAAGAGTGGATTTTGCCAACATATCTCTCCAATGTTCTTCCTGTCGTAGATGAAGTTATCGCTATTGATGATGGATCAACAGACAATTCTAAAAAAATTATGGAAGATGCGGGTGTTAAGGTTTATGGGTCGGATAGAATTCATGACATGGAGTATGGGGCAAGTATAACTCCAAGGGAAAATTTATTGCGTCTTGGCAGAGAATCTGGTGGAACACATTTTGTTATGTTAGATGCGGATGAAACTTTTACTACAAATTTTATCCAAAATGCAAGAGAAGTAATGAGTCAAATGAAACCAGGCCAAAAACTAATCATGCAATGGTTGGCTTTGTGGAAAAGTTGGGATAAGTATAGGGATGATAATACTCCGTGGAGTAATAATTTTAAAGATTTTATTTTCTGTGACGATGGTACATCCAATCACAGTTGGGATGGAAAATCTTTACACACAATAGGAAGAACTCCAGTTTCACATGGACAAGAGTATAGACTTTCTCTTGAACATGGGGCAGTTTTACATTATCAGTTTTCTAATTTTAATTTGTTTCAATTCAAACAAGTTTGGTACAGAGTAAAGGAACTGAGTTTGTATGGAAATGGAAATGAAAATACAATAAACTCAACTTATTCTATAACCTTGCTAGATGAAAACGTAAGATCTACTCAATGTCCAGAAAGTTGGATAGAAGGAATTAAATTACCTAAAGATAAAACTAACTTCGATCCAAACTGGGAAACAGAAAAATTAATAAGAACTGATTATTTGGAAGATATTTTTAGTATGTTTGATGAACATGGAGTTGAGTATTTTGAGGGACTGAATATATGGCACATTCCACAACTTAGAAATAGATTTATAAGAGACACCGAAAGGAATCCCAAGTGAAAAAAGTAATATCCTTTAGTTTATGGGGAGATGATACAAAATATACTTTCGGTGCTATACAAAATGCTAGTTTAGGACTAGTCGTATATCCAGACTGGATTTGTAGATTTCATGTAGGAAAAAGCACTCCTTCTTACATAACAGATCATCTCAGAGAATATGAAAATACAGAAGTGATTGAGAGAGAAGAAGATGGTGATTGGACTGGTATGTTCTGGAGATTTCATGATGCCTCTGATCCAGACGTTGAAGTTATGCTATCTAGAGACTGCGATTCTCGTTTGTGGTTTAGAGAAAAAGCAGCAGTTGATGAGTGGTTGTCTGGAGATAAATCTTTTCATATCATGAGAGATCATCCTGCTCATGGTGTTCCAATTTTAGGTGGAATGTGGGGAGTCAGAAATCAAAAGTTATCTAACATGAAAGACTTATGTGATTCGTATGGACAGGAAAATAAATGGCAAACAGATCAGAACTTTTTAAGGGATGTGGTATGGCCCTTAGTTCATGATGATTCTCATATCAATGATTTGTTTTTTGATAAAACAGGTTTTCCCGGGGGTGAATGGGACGAGGATCATTTTGTCGGACAGTCTTATAAAGGAACGGGTATGAGATTTGCACATGGAGAACAATATTTTCAAGAATATATAAAAAAGACTATTAAGTATGAAAACTAAAATAAAAGTCGCGTTTGTTAAATTTGGTGGTATGGCAAATAGTGGAACAGAAAAGTATCTACAAACTTTGGCTGCATTTTTACCAAAAGATTTTTTTGATGTTACTTATTTTTATTGTGATGCGGCCCCATATATCGGATCTGACTGGAAACATCCAGACACAGATTACATTAGACTGAAATGGATGCAAGAATCAGATGTTAAGTTAGTTAAGTTTGATGTTGGTTTTAAAAATGTAACTGTACCAACTCATGATTGGGTTGATACTAATTTTTGGGATGTGTTCGATGAAAATAATTTTGATATCATTCAGACTGGACGAGCAGGACACCCAGAGTATCCATTTACTCTAATTAATAAGACTCCAATTATTGATAGCATTCATCTACCTGATATGGCAGAAAATAAATCAAATGTACAGATGACTATCTTGGTATCGGAAAGACAAAGGGAGAGATGGATTGCGGCAGGAGGCGATGAAAATAAGTCTATCTCGCTTCCTGTTCCTGTTGTTATACCAGAGGATATAAGTCAATCTTTTAGAGATTCTTTAAACTTAAAAAACAAATTTGTTTTTGGTATGCACCAAAGAGATGACGACGGTATTTTTTCTCATATTCCAATAGAGGCTTACAGTAAGATAGAAACTGAAGATACATGTTTTGTGATGCTTGGTGGTAGTCCTAAGTATCAACAACAAGCAAAAGACTTGGGAATTAAAAATAGTGTTTTCATTAAGTCAACTAGTAATGTATCTGAAATACATGGATTTCTTGGAACATTGAATGTCTATGCACATGGTAGAAGTGATGGGGAGCAATGTTCGCAGGCTATTATTGAGGGTCTTTCCCATAGTCTACCTATCATTAGTCATACCGCACCTAGTATGGGCCAGTTAGAACAAATAGGAAACGCGGGTATAGTTGTAGAAAATTCGGAAGAATATGCTAAAGAAATGAGTAGACTTATGTCTGACTCTAGTTATAATGTAATGAGATCTAATAATGCAAAAGTTAGATATAATATGATTTATAATATAAATTCAATCATGCGAAAGTATATTGAAATATGTAAAGAAGTAAAGGAGTCGATATAATGAGTACATATAGACCCTTGCCTAATTCATTAACAATAAAAGAATCATCTGTTGATGGTCTCGGTCTTTTTGCAGTTGTTGATATCGAACCGAGCATTGTATTAGGTGTTTCTCATGTTACTGATAAAAGATTTGAAAATGGTTTTATTAGAACTCCGCTTGGTGGTTTTGTTAACCATTCAGAAGAACCAAACTGTCAGTTCATTAAAAGAGATGATGTAATGGAATTAGTACCTCTAAGAAAAATCTTGAGTGGAGAAGAGATAGTTGTTAAATATTGGATGTATGAAGTTAAGTCATAATGATAGGAGTATGGTAGATTGATAAGTTCAAAATGCCCAGTTAGAATAAGCCTAGCAGGAGGATCTACTGATTTAGAACCTTTTATTGATACGCATGGTCGCGGATCTGTTATCAACTTCCCTATTAGTGTTTATAGTTATATCTTCTTACATAAAGATAGTCTAGGCGGCACTGGTATAAAGAAAAAATATACTATTAGTTATTCTGTGAGAGAAGAAACTAACAATGTGGTAGAGATTAAAAATGATATAGTTCGTGAAGCACTATCGTATTTTGATTTAGATCCGTCTTGGATAACACTCACCAGTGATGTGTTTGCAGTTGGTTCGGGACTTGCTTTATCTTCATCATATATGAACTCTCTAATAAAGGCAATTTGTATTGATAAGAACTTAAATTTTTCAAATTATAAAATATCTAAACTAGCAATGGACTTGGAAAGAAAATTCAATCCGTTGTTAGGATATCAAGATACTTATGGGTGTGGTATTGGTGGATTGAAACGAATTGATATAGGTAAGAATAAAAATGCTTCAATTAAACATATAGAGACAGACATTTTCGACATGTTTGATATGTACCTATTATACACTGGTGTGAGCAGATCTTCTACTACAGTATTAAAAAGCGTTTCGGTTAAAGATGATTCATTACTTCATATTGTAGATGATATGGAAGTGTGTTTAGTCAATTCTGATTTTGATGGATTTGTTCAAACTATCATAAAGGGTTGGGAACTAAAAAAGAAAACATCACCAATGATTATAGAAAATGAAAGAGTAAAAAAATTAGACACTTATCTTAGTAATGACAAAGATGTTTTGTGTCATCGTTTATGTGGCGCAGGAAATGGTGGTTTTTATCTTGCCTTTACTAAGAAGAATACAAATATAAAGAATTTTCATCCAGATTATTATGCTAAACGAGTTTACATAGATCAGTCTGGTGTAGTTGGAATAAAAATATGAATCTAAAAGAATTTAAAAAACATGTTAATAAGATTCAACAAGAAGAGTTAGATCAACTAAGAGATATTGTTTTAACTTACAAGAAGACTATTCTGATTGGTAACGGGGGAAGTAATGGTATCGCCTCTCATATTGCCAATGATTACACAAAAGTTTTAAAGAGACAAGCGTTGTCTTTTACTGACTCTTCTAGACTAACTTGTTATATGAATGACTATGGAGTTTCCTATGCCTATTCTCAATTCATAAAGGAATTCTCAGATGAAGATACTTTGGTGATCTTAATAACATCTTCAGGAAGTTCATCTAATATATTTGAAGCAGCAAAAGAATGTGTTGGTAGATCAATTCCATTTATAATTCTTACTGGATTTAATGAAGATAATTTGGTGAGAGAAACTTTTAGTGAAAATTCAAAGATGTCAATCTGGATCGACTCACAATCATATGCTGTGGTGGAATGTCTACATGAAGCATATTTACACGGAATAGTTGACGTATGATTTATTGTTTTGATATTGATGGAACTATTTGTTCGTTGGTGGAGAATTCTGAATACGATAAAGCAGAAGTTATGCCGTTAATGAGAACCACCATAAACAGGTTATATGATCAAGGTCATATAATAAAATTTATGACTGCTAGGGGTTGCGTTTCTGGTATTGATTGGTATAATTTAACACAAAGACAACTAGGCCAGTGGGGGTTTAAATATCATGAATTGATTATGAATAAGAAACCACACGCTGATTTGTTTGTAGACGACCGAGGTGTTGATGTAAATACTTGGATTAAAAACCAAGATAAAGTAACTGGTTTCTTAGCAGGAACTTTTGATCTTATCCATCCTGGCTACATTAAAATGTTTGAAGATGCTAAGACAGTTTGTAATCATTTGATTGTTGCACTTCATGTTGATCCTTCCACGGAAAGAGAACATAAATATAAACCAATAAATACTATTGAAGATAGAAAACTAATTCTTTCTTCTATAAAGTATGTCGATGAGATTGTGGTTTATAATGATGAATATCAATTAAATGAATTAATAAAGAAATTAAAACCAAACTATAGAATTCTCGGATCAGATTATATTGATAAAGAGATAACAGGTAATCATCCTGAAGTAGAAATATACTACCATAATCGAAATCATAACTGGTCTTACAGTTCGTTTAGAAAGAAAGTAAAGGAAAATACATGAAAGCATTGGTGACTGGCGGTGCAGGGTTTATTGGATCTAACCTTGTTGACAAGTTAATAGAAATGGGACATGATGTAGTTTGTGTTGACAATGAATCGGCAGAATCTTCTGATGTATTCCATTGGAACGATAAAGCAGAAAATCATAAGATTGATATCCTAGATATGGAATCTATGGAATCAATCTATAAAGATATCGATTGGGTTTTTCATCTTGCAGCAGAAACACGAATTGTACCTGCAATCGAAAACCCAAGAAAATGTTTCAATACAAATGTAATGGGTTCCTTGAATATACTAGAACTCGCAAGAAAGTATAATACAAGTAGAGTTGTTGTTTCATCTAGTTCTTCTGTTTATGGTTTGGGAAGTCCACCCAACAAAGAGGATGATGAAACAGATTGTCTAAATCCATACGCTTCTAGTAAATTGTGTGTGGAAGAGATGTCAAAGATGTACCATACACTCTATGGTATTAATGTTATCAACTTGAGATATTTTAATGTTTATGGCGAAAGAATGCCGAGTAGGGGACAATATGCACCAGTTATAGGAATCTTTTTTAGACAAAAAAATAATAAAGAGAAACTAACTATAGTTGGTGATGGATTACAAACTAGAGATTTTGTTTATGTTAAGGATGTCGCTAGAGCAAATATTGCCGCAGCGGAAACCCAAAATAAAGATGCCTTCGGGGAGAGTTACAATATAGGAACCTCAAAAACTATTTCTGTTCTTGATATTGCAAAGATAATAGGAGGAGATAAATATACTTTCATTCCACCTAGAGATGGTGAAGCAAGACATTCAAAAGCAAATACAGATAAGATTCAGTTTATGTGGAAACCCACAGTATCATTAGTTGAGTGGATTAAAAACGAACTAAATACATGAGACAAGTGAATTTACAAGAATGGATTAAGGATTTATCATGAGCCGACCAAAAGTAACCCTGTGTATGATCGTGAAAGATGAGACTCATATCATCGAAGAATGTCTTCGATCAATGGCAAAGTATGTCG
>Ga0209535_1002606_pt1 | contig 11754 bp, 14 predicted proteins | sample LinPmetageLP28_FD_184041 | JGI IMG/M metagenome (GOLD analysis project Ga0209535, IMG submission 184041) | Marine viral communities from the Pacific Ocean - LP-28 (SPAdes) (version 2) | ecosystem: Environmental > Aquatic > Marine > Oceanic | place: Pacific Ocean | collected 2009-08-22
AGATCAAGTCCTCTTTCGATTCCAGCATATCCGCTGCAAAAGCTGATGACAGTTTGTAATTTTTCGGTAGCACCCACATTACCATCCTCCGCGCACAATAGTATTTAATTTATGCAGATCATTAACAGTTAATCGTGTTTTGTGCATATCAATAAGTCTATCCCAATATTTCTCCGGGATACCAATTCGCTTCCAGCTGCGCAGTGTATCAGGTTTTAAACTTGGTATTATCTCGCAAACAGCATCTTTGCCGCCTGATTTATCAATTATAGATTGTACAGTATGTTTCATATCAAACTCCTTTTTTAAAGTACATAGCACTATTCTATAAGTATATTTTTTACAATGTCTAGTAAAAATAATAACAGATTAACTATTGCAAAGCTTTGCGTATTACTTTATGGATAAGTCATCACAGTTTAAAAATGGAGGAAAACGTGACTATACAACACTTACCAATAACACATTCTACAAGCACAGCTAAAATTGCACCAGCACTTGTTAAAGCTATTAATTCTATACAGCCAGCAAGTAAAGATGGCAGCAATCCGCATTTCAAATCTAAATATACAACAATTAGCTCTTTAATTGAAGCTGCTAGGCCGCATCTAGCAGAAAACGATATGACAATAATTCAAAATCAAGGCGGTATTACTGAGCGTCGCACAATGGTGTTAAGCACAAGAATATTGCACACATCTGGCGAATGGTATGAAACATATTTTGAATCAGATGTAAAAAATGCAGATATACACGTACTTATGAGTACAATGACTTATTGCCGTCGCGGTGGTTTAGCTGGCGCACTTAATATGTCACAGGAAGATGACGATGGTAATGTCGCGTCACAAGCCAAACAAATAAAATCAATAGACTTAGAACCACTACTTATAGAGATATCAGAATCTATGCAAGATGATGACTTAAAAGCTGTTGCTAAAAAAATACGTAGTCTAAAGTGTAATAATGCAGACTTAGCTACACTTAAAAAAGCTTGGTCTGAGCAAAAAGCTGCTATTATAGCCGCAGAAAAAGCGGAGGCACAGTAATGAATATTATAGATGTAGAGCAAGGCTCAGATGCTTGGTTTGCGGCGCGTGCAGGTAAATTAACAGCTTCACGCGTTAAAGCTTTAGTAGCTAAAACCAAATCAGGCTACAGTAGCAGTCGAGCTAATATGATTACTTTGCTCGCATTAGAGCGCATGACTAGTGTTTGCGAGCCAACGTTTAGCAATGCAGCTATGCAACGTGGAACAGATTTAGAGTCAGAAGCACGAAATTACTACATATTTGACCGCAATGTTTCTGTTGCAGAAGTTGGTATGGTAATTCACCCGGAATATGACTTTATAACTTGCAGTCCAGATGGTTTGATAGGCGATGATGGACTATTAGAAATAAAGTGTCCTTTTTCTATGGCTAAAATGGTTTCATATTTAGAGAAAGATGCGCACGCAAAAGAGTACCGCGTTCAGCTACAAATGCAGCTGTTAGTCACAGGCAGACAATATGTTGACGTAGTTGGCTATGACCCTAGATTTCCAGATGGACTAAAAATGGCAGTTTGCAGAGTTGAAGCAGATAAAGAGTATCAAGAAGAATTATTATCAGAAATGCTTAAAGCAAATACTGAGATAAATGAATTAATCGAAAAACTTAACAAAATGAAAGAGAGTAAAAATGTCTAGTGTAAATAAAGTTATTTTAGTTGGTAATGTTGGCAGTGATCCAGAAATTAAAACATTCAATAATGGAGGCAAAGTTGCTAATTTTTCATTAGCCACTACAGAAAAATGGCGTGATAAAAAAACACAAGAATATGTAAGCAAAACCGAATGGACTAAAATAAGTGTCTTTTCAGAGGGTCTTGTATCTGTAATAGAGCGCTATGTTAAAAAAGGTGTTAAGCTTTATATTGAGGGTAGGCTACAAACACGTAAATGGACTGACAGCTCTGGCAATGACAAGTACATTACTGAAGTTGTTTTAAAGGGCTATGGCGGCACATTAGTATTGCTAGATAATAGCAACGCTAATGCAGACAAACCACGTTTAGATGTATCAGGTTATAATAGAAATGTAGTACCCGGTTTAGATGATGAGATACCATTTTAGATGTCAGCTATAATAAAAGATATAACCATAGGTGGTCAGCGATTAATACTCGGTGACTGCCAACAAGTGATGCAAGAGCTTGGTAGGTTTGATACTTTAGTTAGTGACCCACCATATGAAATACAAACAAGCGGTGGTGGTATGAACGCCAAACGTAAATACTTAAAAGATGTAAAAAAAGCAAAGATAGATAAGGGGTTTGATTACAATATAATTAATTCAGATTTATATGGTAGCGCGATAGTATTTTGTCATAATGATCAGTTAGCTAAATTATTGCCAGACCTTGCAAAAAAATATAAAAGATATGCACTATGCGCTTGGCAAAAGTCAAACCCAATGCCCGTTGCTAATAAACATTATCAGCCTGAGTTGGAGCTATATGTTCATGCTTGGAACAAGGGCTACCATCCGCAAGGGGTACTAAGTGATAAGAAAAGAATATTTACACATACAGTCGGTAAATCTGATTATGACCACCCAACTGTAAAACCATTAGGGCTAATGCAAAAAGTAGTGACTAATGCTACAGGAAATATATTAGACCCTTTTATGGGAAGCGGTACAACGCTTGTTGCGTGTGAAAAGCTTGGTAGGCGTGGTGTTGGTATAGAAATTAGTGAAAAGTATTTCAACATTGCTTGTGAGCGGGTAGATGAAGCTGCTAATCAGTTAGAGATGTTTTAATGGGGCAGCACACTATACATATAACAACTGATAAAGATAAGCTTGAATGTAAGCGCCTGATTGATTTAGCGCCTGTAGGTACGTTTGTTACATACAAACGCAATAAACGTAGCACAGACCAAAACTCGCTCATGTGGGCCTTATTAACGATAGTTAGCAGTCAGGTACGCTGGAATGGCAATGCGTGGCAAATAAGCAACACAGGCGGCAAATATAGCACAGAAGATTGGAAGCAAGTTTTTGCTGCTGCTTTATTTAAAACCCGCTTTATGCCAGACCTAGATAACGGTATGTTGCCACTCAATGCGCGTACATCTACTATGTCTGTACAACAGCACTCTGATCTATGTGAGTTAATTATAGCGCAGTGTGCTAAATGGGGCATCAATGTTGAGGAAGTTAAGCAAAATGAAGAATTATAAAAGAGTTGCTGGGCTAAAAAAACGTCAATATCAGCATACGCCAGTGCAAGTGTTAAATGAAATAGCTGACTCATTGTCTGAAGGTGCAGACAAGTATGGCACGTACAATTGGCGATTTGAGCGTTTGCACTATAGCGATTACTATAGCAGCACATTGCGTCATCTTTTAGCTTGGTATTCTGGTGAGGATATTGATCAAGAATCAGGCTTGTCACATATAACTAAAGCTATAGCCGGGTTAGTTGTGTTGCGAGATGCTATGTTAAATGACTCTGTTGTTGATGACAGAAATTTGCAGACAACTAAGATTGATACATAATGCCTAAACATAAAGAAGATTTTGACGACAAATACTGGCGATTATTTAGAGAGGTAGTGCTTTTGCATGAACAATGGAGGCAGCACACATTGTTTTTTGATGAGCCAGAATATGTAAACTCTAAACATAACGGCATTGAATATCCAGAAGGTAATTTTAGAGATTTATGGGCTAAGTCATTGCAGATCAGAAACATACACAATCAGATGCTTGATATGCTGCACAGATATCATGACGGCAAACCCGGTGTAAATAAAATTAAATAACGTCGGCTAGGCTTTTACCATTAATGTAAAAGAACATTGATCGCTTGCCATTGGCATTTATTATTACATCAGCACAGGCCCATGTAGATAAACCAACTTTGTAAGGTTGTTTTAAGGTAGATACGCCTGTCTGCCACGCACCGCCACTAATACCGGGTGAATGGCTGTGGCCTATTACAGTTTTATACATAGCATTGGCAAAGCCTTTGATACTGCCTCTTGAGCCATTAGCACCTCTATCGCCATGTTGCGATACGTCAATTCCTTTTATGTTCGCACGCTTGTTTGCATTAACAAACTTATAACAGCCCGGTATATATTTTTGAAAAGCGCACTCCAGTGCTGATTTATTTTTATAGGATATCTCAGCAAGTAACTCTGAGCCTATCGCTGCGTTATGTGGCTCTTTAAGGTGTCTGCCTTCATTCAAGTAACGCTCAATGTGCCTATCGTGATTGCTGTCTACTATCCAATTCTCTTTACCGCCTGTTTGCACTATGTGTGCCGCAGTATGCTTTAACTCCCACGCCAAACTATTCATACGCATATTAAAGACTTTTATCTTATCAAGTAATTTATGGTGATGTGATATAGATACGCCATCAAACACGTCATGGAATACGTGTATTTCTGGTTTAAGTCTATCGCACAGACTAGCTCTAGCTTTTAGTATAACTCTATCGTGCATAGCCGCGTGGTCATCACCTCTAACTATGGCCGCTGCGTTTTCACCGGGTTGCAGTCCATCTGGTGTCCAATACTGATCTAAAAAGTAAAAACCTTTACCATCCCAGATTATCTGCGTGTGATAAAACTTATCTCCAACAAGCTTGACGTATGTTGCCGCAAATACATGATTAAATTTAGCCTTACCACCAGCTTTTGTACGTGTGTACGTTTTACTGGTACAGCTACCTGTAGTTTGTAGCATCTTGGGTAGTTCATCACCCGGTGTTGCTGCTAACCGCAAATGCAGTGATGTAGCGCCATAAACAACTGACCTTTGACCGCTATGTGCCTGCATACCAGATAGCGGATCCATAGCAGTAGCCGTCAGGCGCAATCCAGACACCATGAATGACTTGCTCAGTATTAAGTCATCAAGCAATGCATAGTTGTGTATAGCCACAGGCCATTGATAATCTTTTTTTGCTATCAGTGTGTTGTGTCTGTATTTGAGGGGAATGATTAGCAACTGACTTTTATGATGCTTACTAAATAATTCTAGTGTGTCAAAAAACTTTTGGTTTAATGTGCTGTTATTTGTTGCAGATGTAATCAAAAATGATTTATACTTCTTTGCAGCTTTTATATCTAAGTTACTTGAACACTCTACGTCATTTGTTTTATATTTAGGATTATGTGGCTCAAGCTTAATACCAAGAATACTTTGTGCATTGCTTTTATGTTGTCGCATCGCGCGTTCTGTATTTGTACTAATACCAGCCTTTCGCATAGCATCAGCAAGTGATGTGCTGTTAGGCCAAACTTCTGCTATTTTTTTAGCGCGTTCAATACTTGTGTGTGTTTTCATCAAGCAGTTCTTTTGTAATGCTCATCTTCATAGCTAGTATTTTGACCCCGGCTACCAAACCACCAGCCAACTACCATTGCTGTCATATTTACAAGCGCCAAGTCAAAAGGATTTGCTAGCATCTGGTCAAACGCTGTGCCTATTAATGCTACTTGGTCATTCAAGTTAGTTACATCTTGCGTTAGCTTATCTGTGATAGCGTAGTATTCGCTAGTACGTATGCTTGTCATTAAAACTAAATACCAAGTGATACCGGGGCGCGTTATTGATCGCATAAAGTTTGCAATGTCACCTAACATTGACTTACCCCATCTAATCTTGCTCAGATTATTTTCAGCGTCTTGTGAGTTGGTAAACGCAGATATGTTGCCAGCTATTTCTGTTAGTGCAATCTCTTGCTCAGTCTCTTCACGTTTTGCCTTCATTGACATTTCGGTCAGTGCTAACTCTTGCTCAAACTCCACGCGCATACGCTCTGTTTGATGTTTAAACATATTGCGCTCATGTTTACGCTGCAAGAACGCGCCAAAGATACCAACGCCTGTTGATAGAATAGGGGATAAAATATCAATCATCTGACCAAAACTCCAATGACTTATCACCACCAAACCAATGTCGGCGGCGGCCTGTGTCTATGTGTAAAAACGTCTGGTAATAACCAAAGCCTGTAAACCCGGCAGACTTACACATAAAATTTAATTCTTCTTTGTTGTGATTACGCAAAGATATATCTACAGCAAGTTTTCTATGCTGGCTCATTGGCACACCGCCTACAGCTAGGTTATGCCTAAAACATCTATGTGCAGAATTAATGTGCAACGGCTTTTCTATCTTTGTGCGTACCCATTGCAGCTTATCTAAAAACTCTGGGTCATGATAGTATTGACCGCAATGTCTACATGATAGTTCTCTGGCACTAAAGTTAGGCCATCGGTCACCATCCCAATCGACTTTTATGTAATGTTTAGTTTTCATTCTTAATAATGAGTGCAGTAAGGTCTTTATGGTTTTGCCGCATTTCAACGCCCAAGCTTTCAATACTGCGCTCCACTCTTTTAACAGATTCACGTACATCATCTTTCCTTGCAAAGTTTTCATTCATATCATCTTTTAAGTCATCTATACGACTATGCGTTTTAGAATTGTCATTGCTTATTTTCGCTGACACCTGTCTATCCCTAGCAATAACACCGCCAACAAACGTCACTAATAATGCACAAAAAGTTAATAATGTCTTAACATCTACGTTTGCCGGGTTTTCCATGATCTTAACTTTCTAGCGCTTCAAGTCGTGTTTCTAGTGCTTCAATCTTAGCAATAGCGTCTTGTAGTGCAGATGTTAGTAATGGCACAATCTTACTTTGGTCGATGCCTTGGTAATCTGGAACCTGTTCAGTTTCAGTTACGGCTGGTATCTCAGAAGTTAGCTCATTACCTTCTTCATCATACGTTGCTTCAATTAAGGGAGTAATAATATTTACTTTATCACGCATTGCATCTTTTTCGCCATCAACTGCTTCTGGAACAACCTCTTGTGCTTCATGTGCCAAAAAACCATCAACTCTAGTGCCATCGACTACCCATTCAAAGTTTACTGGTCTTAGTGCTTTAACTCTATCAATAGAGCCTGTCATTTCTTGCACATCAGTTTTAAGTCTATAGTCTGAGCTTGTAAGATAGCTAGTGCTTGAATTTAGTGTATTTATTTTACCAACTGCACCATTTGGATTATCAAAGATAATATGGTTCATTAGTCCTGTACTACTTGTTGTAGATGCTATAGCAGGTGTACCTAATGCTATAACACCAACTTCAATAGCACCATCTTGTGCAGGGGTTAACGAACCAACTTCTATTGTACTTGATACTGTTAAGTCACCTGTTACATCTACACCCGTAGTCGTAACACGCGCTACTTCTGTTTCATTTACACCAAATACTAAATCACGAGCAGATGAGTTAGTGTATATATTAGCGGCATCAGCATCTAATGCTATTGCAAAATTATAACCATTACCATCTATTTTTAACTGCCCACTTCCTGAGCTATCCATAGATATGTCACTATTATTATCAAAGATACTGACAATACCTGTAAGAGTCGCACCAGCAGACGTAGTAGTAATTTTAGACACCCCATTATAATATAGGTTAACACCTCCACCTGCTTGGGCTTGTAGCATGTGCGTGTTGCCGTTAGCATACAGATTTATGCTTGTGCCTGTATCTAAGAAAAGCGCACCTGTTCCAACATCTCTTATCCATGAATTAGAACCATCGTGATAAATGTCTAGGTCATTACCTGTTCCGAAATAGGAGTGTGTATTGTCTACTCGTTTAGAGTTACCATGAAACTGAATAACGTCACCAGTTAAATACATAATAGCATTATTGTTTGCCTGATTCACAAACCTTATGTCATCACCCATAAAGAATAACTGACCTGTTGTATTATGTTTAATTATAGATGCTGTACCATCTTGATACATCAATAAGTCATCGCCTGTACCTAGTTTTATCTGGGCATTATCTGGCATATCTATATCACCACTATCAAGGTAAATACTACCTGACGTACGAATATCACCATTTACATGAAGCTTGTGACTTGGATTGTAAGTTCCAATGCCCAAATTACCTCCAGAATTAAGTAACATTGATTTAGTTTCACTACTGTCAATTTCCCATTGTATAGAGTTACTTGTTTGCCATCTATAAGGCGCACTTCCACTATCAGAAACAGGCGACTTCAACGTAAGTATTCTGTTGTTAGCACCTAAGTCTGTCTGTGCTGAGAATATTGATTGGTCAATACCATCTGTAAATAAGTGCATTTTAGCAGTCGGTGCGGATAAACCTACGCCCAAGCGCCCATAATTATCAAGACGCATACGTTCAGTTACAACATCATCTACACCGCCATTGTTTTGCAATGTACCAAATCTAATGCAACTATCGGGCGTTGTGTCTAATGCGTTTGCTCTAATAAATGCAAGCACCTCATTACCATCTTCAGATGTATCATTTCCTTTAAAATCAATACCGCCGATTAACTCATTAGCACTAATAGATGTAATAGAATTTTCTAGTGTTAATGTTGAGCCACCGCTACTAGTAGCATTTACATTACCCGTTACATTTAGATTACCTGATGGTATACTTACGTCACCGCCTGTAGCAATCGTTAATCTTTCTGATGCGGCGGCAGTCCCCTCACTGATTGTGAAAGACGTACCTAAGTTTCCTGATATACCTGTTTTCCATTCTGCTGTAGTTACACTGTTTCGTCCAAACGTAACATTTGGCGCACCATTTCCCCTTAGATGAATACCTGTGTAGTTAGTAGGATTAGCAACCTCTATACCACCTGTTACATCTATACCTGCTGAAGTAACACGCATATATTCTGTACCTGCAGTGCTTCTAACACGTACACTGTCACCATCGACAGTAAGGACTGAACCGTTCTTTGCTATATACGAGCTATAAGGGCCATCTGTATCTGTAAGTGTTATCGTTGGTTGTGTATTTGATAGCACTAGATTACCCGTCATTGTGCCACCAGCTTTAGGTAGCGCAGCATCAGCAGTAGTACCCTGTGCGGCAGTAGCATAATCAGATGAATCAAATGCTTTAACTTGTGCTAAGTTAGTAACCTCAGAATCCATTAAGGCTCCTGCGGCTGTTACGTTAGCAGTATCTGTTATGTTAGCACCTGCTTCTATGCCATCAAGTTTAGTACCATCAGCAGCTACGTCGCGGCCATCTACTGTGCCTGATAGGGTTACGCTCCCGGTAAAGTTTAAGTTACCTGTGCCTGTGATATCGTGGCTATTAAGACTTAAGTTGCCGCCAAGCGCGGGTGTAGTGTCGTCTACAACGTGGGCTATACCGCTAGTGCCGCCTGTTGCAGATATAGTACCATCAGCCGCTATAGTTACGTTAGTACCAGCGGTTAGCGACGCAACAACATTTGTTGTATCTGTTACATCAGCCGCTGTTTCTATTCCGTCTAATTTTGTGTGGTCGGCATCTGTAAATGCGTTTGTGTTGCTGTTGCTTTCGTATGCTGTTTTAATTTGTGCCGCTGTCTGGTCTGCCGTAGCACCCGGCTCTATACCGCTTAGTTTACTTACATCAGCGTCAGCAAAATTGTTTGTGTTTGCATTACTCTCATACGCAGTTTTAATTTGCGCTGCTGTCTGGTCTGCTGTTGCTCCAGATTCAATGCCGTCAAGCTTTGTGCCGTCTGCTGATACATCACGCCCATCAATAGTACCTGTTATTGCAATGTTGCCTGTGCCTGTAATATTGCGATTATTCAAATCAAGATTACCGCCAAGCGCGGGTGACAGATCTTGCACAAGTGCAGTAATACCAGATGTGTTAGTTGCATTAGCCCATACAGTGCCATTGTAGACAAGTATTTGGCCGCTTATCGCGTTATTGACTTGCACGTCTGTGATGTTGCTAAGTATGTGATTATGACCATTGTCTACAACAGTTACGGCAATGTCTATATCGCCTGTTGTGTAATCTAACGTACCACTACCTGTTGCTTCCCCGGTAAGGTTTGTTGTTAGATTTGTAGGAATGGGTACGGGTGAACCACCAGCACTATCTTCAGCTATTGGCATTTAACTCTCCATTACCATTTAGATTTATCGGCCCAAAAGGCCGCGCTTGATTTACCTTTTGCTATGTTCTTGCGATGTCTCGCTTTAAAACTAGCTCTCTTTTTCTTCATACGTTGGCTTTCACCAGCCTTAGGTTTTCCTGCCGTACTAGCACCTTGCTGTCCAAAACGTATTATCTTTTCTTTGCCGTCATAACACGCTTTTACAACGTGCGACTTTGTTTTATGCCCCGGTGTACGTTTAGGCTTGTTGCACTTCATATTAGCTTTAAGTATGGGCTTGCGGCTAATCATTTTGCTGTATTGTTGGTGTTGTTACATTACCTAAACCTCTAGCTATGTTTTGCATTTCTGGGTTTAGTGCTTCAGCAGACAATATAACTATAGCACGTCTTGTTAAGTCATTTACAGGTTTACCTTTTGTTTGCCTTATGATTTGCCTAGCTATTGCTACTTTTTCTTGCGGTGCAGCAGCTAACAACATTTCAATGCCTTCATTTGCTGGTCTAGTTAAGATATCTGCTGCTGCCTTTGCAAGTTGCTCATTATAACCAGCAGACACACTATCTGTTCCTTTTTTTATCACACCACCTATTGTGCGACCCAATAATGTAAAAGGATTTGCGTTAGCATCAGCAAAAGCTTGACCAGCTTTTGCTGTGGTTCTTTTCAATGGGTTTTGTAAGCCTTTGCGTGTTTTAAATGATGACTCTAAATTTAAAGAAGTGCGTGAATCAACACCGGGATCAACAGATGACGATTGTTTAAACATCGTTTGCTCTGCATCTAATGAATCATAAAGATTATCAGAAGCATCTTTACCTATGGCTACTTCTAACTTTGCGCGTGTATTAGGCAAAATAAACTTTCTATCAATGGCATTGTATGTTTCTGGTTTGCCAGCCTCAACTTTACGAATAGCCTTTTTTATTCCAACTCTTAATGACTCTAATTCCGCTTTACTGTATTCTGCTATTTCTTCAGCAAATTCTTCAGGGCCAACATCGGATTTAAATATGTTTTTTGAGCCATACTCCAAAGCTTCCAGATTTTCCATTTCATCAGAGTATACTTTTCTGGCCTTTTTATAAGTTGGTGATGCCAAATCAATTTCTTCTATTAGTTGTCCTTTTAAATTTAACAAATCTGAGGCTTCAGTGTTATCACCGCTTCTTACAGCTCTACCGATATCGCCATCTAATTTTCTTTTTACCTCATGTAAAACTTTTAGTTTATTTGTTGTTGGTAAATTTCTATCCTTTAATCTTTTAAGTGTAGATTTTTCATATTTAGCCATCAAAGGTATGCTCATAACATCTTGCAAACCTTGTGTCATATTAATGCCTTGTTTAAAGGCTTGTTCATATATAGGTGATGCTTGTTTTTTTAAAGCTGTATTTATTTTTTTTACTGTTTGAAACGCTGTGTCAGGATTGCCAAGTGCAATATCAAAACTCTTGCTAATGCGTTTGCCTTGATTTATGTTTTGTTGTTTGACAGCATTTGCAATAACCGCAGATGTTTCTGGCATCTGACCAAAACCACGCGCAGTCACTATAAATTCATTATTTATGTTAAACAGCATTTCAGCTGATTTTGGATCAGTTCTTGCGTTTTCTAAAAATTCTTTAAATTCTTTAGGTTTCATGCCAGATTGCTTTTGCAGATAGGCGTATGTTTTTTGCATACTTTCTTTTGTTTCATTTGCAAGCGGTGTTGTTGTAGCTTCATCTGCAATACGGCTTGGAGGCATTAGTTCCTGTGTTGCATCAA
>Ga0209535_1002608_pt1 | contig 11753 bp, 6 predicted proteins | sample LinPmetageLP28_FD_184041 | JGI IMG/M metagenome (GOLD analysis project Ga0209535, IMG submission 184041) | Marine viral communities from the Pacific Ocean - LP-28 (SPAdes) (version 2) | ecosystem: Environmental > Aquatic > Marine > Oceanic | place: Pacific Ocean | collected 2009-08-22
CAACATATAAAGTTTCTAGCGGTGCTGTTGTTGCAGATGCAACTAAACTTGTTGCTGGGACAAAAGGTACATTTATGCGTATTCGCTTAAAGCTACCAGTGGATAAATCAATTAACAAAGCTGAACTTTTTGCTCTTAATTCAGAAACAGTTTATTCAAGTCAATAATATGAAATTACAAATTAGAAATTTAATTGAATCAGATTGGGATATTATACCGCAGTGGTATAAACAATATAATCAAGAAGGTTTTCCAAGAGATTTTCTTCCTGAAAATGGGTTAGGAGGTTTTATGGTTTATAAAGAAAAACCGGTAGCTGCTATGTGGCTATGGAAAACAAATAGTAAAACTGCAATTCCAGCTGTTGTTATTAGCGATAAATTATACAAAGATAAAGACAGAAGTGATGCATTGCAGCTTTTAATAGATCACACGACTGATCAGGCTGAAGCAATAGGGTTTAAATATTCTTTTGCTTGGGCTAAACCAGGATTACTATTAAATAAGTATAAAAATGCAGACTACTATGTTGATGAATCACCATCTTACGAATTAATATTAAAATACTAATGGGAAGTATAGTTAAAGGAGTTGCCTCTTTATTTGGAGGCGGGAAAAGAAGGGACGAGCAAAAACGAGCTAACACAGGCTTGGATGCGGCTCAGGCGGCACAAGACAAGTTTAGATTTAAAAATGTATATGAGGGTTTACAAGGTCCTCAGTTTGGTGGCTATGATGCTGCTCAAGGCCAAGCAACTCAGCTAGGCCCAGCCGCTCAGGCTGAAATGGCTCGATTAGGCGAAGCACAGGGCTATGACGCAACTGGCTATAGTGCATCGCAAACAGGGGTGGCGGGCCTACAAAGAGGAGCTGATGCGGGTTTAACAAATACAATGCGTAACCTGCAGGTTTCAACAGCTGGGAGCGATTTAGCAGCACAAGAAGCTGACCAGTCATTGGCGGCTTCACAAGACCTGGCTGCACAAGCAGGAACCGGTGGAGGAGGTGCTACAGCTTTAGCTGCAGCTGCTGCAAGATCAAAAGCGGGTATTGCTGCGGATATTGACAAGCAAGTTAAACAGAACGAGATGCTTAGAGCACAAGGCGAATCTGAATTGCAAAGATCTCAATTATCTCAAGAAAATTTAGCCTCTCGGTTTGATCTAGGACAACAGCAGTTTAATGTAGGCGCTCAAAACCAAGCTAAACAGTTTACTGCCGGCGCTCAAAACCAGGCGGCCCAATTTGGCGCTGGCGCAGCAAACCAATTTGCTTTAAGTCAATTTGGTGCTGCTAACCAAATGTCTCAATTTAATGTTGGCTCACAAAATCAATTTGCAATGTCAAACGTAAATGCCCAAAACCGATTTGGTTTATCTAATTTAGGGGCACAAAATCAAGCGTTACAGTTTGGCGCTACAATGGATAATCGACAAGCCGAGGCGGCATTTAATGTTGAAACCACTAAAAGAGAGTTTGATTTGAAAAATCAAAATCTTCAACTTCAAAACTTAACAAACAAAACAGACAGAGCATTAGCAAGAAAGCAGGCTGCTGATCAAGCAAGAGCACAGGCTAAAAGTGACCTTATTGGTGGTATTGCTGGAATTGCAGATGCGGGAATGGCTGCTTTATCTGGTGGTGTTATAGGAGCCGGAACTAAGCTTGGATCTTTTGCGCAAAAAATAGGGGGATAATATGAACACATACGAAAAATATAAAGACGCATTTAAATACGCACCAGGTAGCGCTACAGTTCAACAGATGGTTGGGCAAAGTGTTGATGCTTCTTTTGAAGAAGGTAGAAAAAAGCGCAAAGAGGCCGAAGAAAGAGCTGCTAATAGACGAAAGTCTGAAATACTAAATTATTCATATGCTCAGCAAAAAGCAAAAGATTTAGATGATTTAAATGTAATGGGGGATACTGCATCCACTAATTACAATGAAATGCTAACATCTAGTAGCAGGCAAATCGCGGATTATGCAGGTTATTTAAACAAAGAGTTAAAAAGAACCGGGGATTATGATGCATATGCCATTGAAATGGCTAAATTAAAAACCCAAGTAGGTGCGTTGAAAAATGTAAAAACAGGTGTTAATGATTTTTTAAGCGCATACCAAACAGGTAAAATAGATAAATCTTTGTCTACGTATAATTCTGAGGGACTTATGGCCATGGCTGAAGACATGCTTAACGGCTCACCTGAAGGCGCGTGGCAAAACGTAGACGGGCAACAAGTATGGATTGGTAAAACTGTGCAAGGAGAACCTTACAGGGTTTCCGCTAGTGAATTTCAAAATTTGTCTAAAAAGCTACAGAAAAAAGAAGATGTTGATTCTTTAATAAAAGAAGCGATTAAAATAAATACTGGGTCAGACGGGAATGTATTATCTTTTGACCAAGCGCCGGCGGGGGAAGACGGTACATTAGGGGTTTCCGCTAGCGAAATATCTCAAACAGCTTTAAATAACTTAATAAAATCAGCACCTGGAAATAAAGATCAAAAGGTTGCTTCTTTATTAGTTGATCATTTTGGATATACTAGAGAAGAAGCTGACGCTCTTACTAATGAGCCTGTTGAAGATGATAAAGGTAATTTTATAGGCAATAGAGCAGAAGAAGTCTTAGAGGGGCTTTGGCTAGACAAATCTCGCTCAATGTATGGTGTTAATCAAGTTGCTGTAAACAACGAAAAACGTCGTAAGCAAGATCAGTACTACCAGCACCAAAAACAAGCTGCTATGAATCTTGAGTTTAAAAGAAACCAACAAGAAACTGTTAGGGCTTTTAATGATCCTGTTGCTGCTGTTTGGAATCAAGATATGAATAAGTTTAAAAATGATTCCGGAGCAATAGAAAACTTCGGTGGATTATTAGGGCAATGGCAAGCAGACCTTAGCCGAATAGGGCTAACAGCTCAGAAGGTTAAGCTGGCAGATGACACTGTCATTCCGGCTAGGGTAACAGCTAGTGGTGCAATAGACGAACAAATAATAAAAGGAAAGCCACAGGGCATAATGGTTCAAAACCCCAGTAATTTAGCGGGTGCACCCATTTATATTCCCTTTAGCGCTAGCCCTGAAGACATACAAAATTTAATAAGACAAGCACAAGGTTTGCAACCAGTTAAAGGGGTTTCAGCCGCAACCAACCAAGCTAATTTTCAATTAAACGAAAATTTAGCAAATACCAATTTTAATCAATACATGGAATAATTATGCCTAGATATAAAGTAAACGATAATATCTATAATTTACCTGAAGATAAAGTTCAAGATTTTTTAAAAGCATATCCAAGCGCTGAGTTATTAGAAGGCGAGGGAAAGCAAGAGCCTGCTCCACAAACGACTGCAGCTGCAGTGGGCGTAAACACTCTAGATATGGGATTGCAGTCGGCAGATGGTTCTTTGGAATCACAAGACCCTGCTAAAGGATTTTTTGAACAAGTGTTTGGGGCTGATGATGATCGTGAAGAAACTTACGAACAGCGGGAGCTTAGGCAAACTATTGAATTAGAAAATAAAATAGCAGAAACTGCGACCAAAAGAGAAGTAGACCCTGAAACAGGTAAGCTTAAAGAGTTGTCTTCTACAGACAAAATGTTGAACAGTGTTGGCAATATGGCTGACCAGTTTCAACAATTTGTTCCTAACTTAGTTATATCTAGCAATAAAATATTTAGAGGCTTATTTGGCGATGAAGCTATTGATTCTTTTGTAGCAAATGAAAGTATACCTGAATTTTTTAAAGAAGGTTTATCTGATAAAGATTTAGACGAAGCCATTCAACAAGTTAAACTACAAGAGGCTGAAATGCAATCAACTGGTGAAATAACAAAAGGTTTTGCCGAAGGAGATGTAGGAGAAATTGCCGCAGGTATTGTAAATGGTATAACGTCCATAGGCTCTTCTTTAGCTATAAATACATTAACAGCTGGAGGAGGTTTAATACCCGATATGATAGGCCGCGCGTATGTTGACTATAACGAAGCTCTTGCTGAAGAGAAGGGTAAAACTATTTCAGACTTAGTACAAAACGACGAGGACGAAGTATTAGTACCCGCTACAATTGGTGTAATAGGAGGTATTCTTGAAAAATTGCCTTTAAAAGGAGCTAATAAATGGGCTTTAAATAGGGCCGTACAATTAGGTGCTAATAAAACAGCATCTGCCATATTAATATCAGGCTTACAAGAAGGCGCAACTGAATGGGTGCAAACTGGTTTAGAAGCCGCTAATATAGCGGAGGCTAAAGATGAAGATTCTGGTGAAGCTTTTGTTGATATGCTTACCAGCAGACAAGGCTTAGAATCTTTTTTACAAGGCGCTGTTGGTGGCGGTGTTCTTGGTGGCTCAGGCAAAAACGTATTGGCTGATAAACAAGATGTATTAAATGCTTCTTCTGTAATGAGATCTACAGAGGAGCAAAGCTTTATTGATTCTAATTTACAACAAATAGCTGATTTAACAAAGAAAAGAACTAAAACAAAAAATAAAGAAGTTCGAAAGGTTATTGATAAAAAAATTAAAGAAAAGCAATCACAAATAACTGATCTTGTACTTGAGCACAATAAGGTTGTAAATAATATGACCGAAAATGAACTATATCGTTCTTCTAAAATTTATAACAAAGTTGAAAATCTTTCTAAAAAATACAAAGAAACTCAACAAAAAGGAGCGGATGGTACTATTTCTTCAGACGAAGAAACTTTGCTTTTAGATGATTTAAATGCTAAATTAAACGCTGAAAGAAAAACTCTTTTAGATATTAAAACAAAGGCTATTGCTAGAGCAGACGAAAGTCTAGAAACAAATGTTGCTACTGCAGAAAAAGAAGCGGCTAAACTTGACAATGTTACTTTTAAGGCTTTTGAGACAATGGATGAGGTTGAATCTTATTTATTGTCTAAAGATAAAAGAAAGACTAAAGCCTCAAAAATTATAGCTAAAACTGAAGATGGTACTATATACCAAAACTCAGACGGCAGTCAAGAAATAATTATTAACAAAGAATTAGCTAAAAAAACAGGAGCCATTAATGTGGCTGCTCACGAACTTTTACATGGTATACTTTACAAAACGTTAAAGGATAACCCTGGTTATGCTGTAAAATTAGGCGGATTATTAGAAGGCGAAATAGACAAAATAAATGCAGATCAAGTAGAAAATTCTGTATTTAAAAAAAGACTGGAGCTATATAAAGATGAAAGCTCTGCTGTCAAAGGCGAAGAAGTGCTTACCTTATTTTCTGACGCTACTGCTACTGGAGATATAAAATTTAATGATAATTTATTTACTAAAGTAGGAAGTGTACTTAGAAGAGTATTCGACACAGTAGGATATAAAAGAAAGTTTAAAACCGGTAAAGATGTTTATAATTTTATAAGAGATTACAATAAAGACATTTCAAAAGGGGGCATTAGACAGGCAATGATTGACGCTGCTAAAGAAGGCATTGAGGTTGATATTAAACCTACTAGCAAAATAGAAAAGGCAGCAAGTGAAGTTAGAAAAGCTTCTAAGTCTAATCTAAAAGCACTTTTAGAAAAGTATGGCAATGACCCTGAAACGTTAATTGGTCAGGGATTATCTAAAACGCCTCAAGGCCAAGAAACTTTTGAATTTACAAAATCCGAGTTTGGTCAAGAGGTAGCACCAATTGTAGAGTCATTAACTAAAAAGCTTTACGATCCTATACCTGAAGATGCCAAGAGAGACGTTTCTCGAAATGATTATAAAGATGCAATGATTTCTGAATTAGCAACTATAATCAGCACAGAGTACAACCCAGCTAAACAAGACATTGATACTTTTACAACAATAAGAGCATTTCAAAGATCTAATAGATTAGCTAAAAATTTAGGAATAGAGTCTGTACAGGAATTTGGCGGTACAGGAATAAAAACAGATGTTACAGAAGCAAAAGGAATTGCGGCAGACGAAGTTGAAATAACAGCTAACACTAAAAAATTAGTTGATGCCATAGGTGTGTCTAAATCTATTTTAGACAAAGGTGATCAAACAATGCAACGAGCTATTATTAAAGCTGAAAACGCAATTGTTGGTAAAGACATGACACCCAGCCAAAAGGTTAGAGCAAGGGATAAAGCTCTTAGCGAAGTGTTTAATCAACAATTAGAAAAAGATTTAAAGAAAGAATTTTTAAAAACAGCTAAAAACAACGAAACTTTCAATAGCTTTTTAGATAAAAATTGGAAGGAAGTAGCTGCTGTATATCTTAAAAACACGAATGTAAATAAAATTCCTGAAGGAAGAGGCAAAGAAATACTTCAAGGGTGGAACGAACAGTTTCCTTCTAAACAAGAGGTTGTAGATTATTTTCAAGGAAAAGACTTAGACAATAAGCAGGCTATATCAAATAGAAAGAATAGATCTTTAGCTAATGCTATCGTAAAAGAAATAATGAGTGACCGTAAGCAAAAATTTATTAAAGATGACTCTGACGCTGTTGCTGAATTTGAAGCTAAAACAGGTATTAAGTTTAGTAAATCTTTAAAAGATTTAAATATAAAAAGTCCGGAAGCTTTTGCTGAGTTAAAAAACGTTTTAGATAAGCAATTTACAAATAAAGCTTTAGCAAATGCAAGTAATAGCATGGAGTTAGCTTTGAGTAATATTGGAGTAGAAGAAATATTTAAGGCTGCTTTTGGTGAAACTACAGGAACAACAAAATTTAATAATCTTGTAAAAGATTTTGATAAACTTTATGCGGATCTTAAAACAGCAGCTGAGCCCACTTTTGAGTATGAGGGTAAGCAATATGAGTTAGCTGCTTTTTTAAAAGATAAAATATTAGGCGATTTAGAAAACAAAAGCTATAAACTAGTTGTAAAAGCTTTAACCGGATTTGATGTAAATATAGATTTGTCAAATCCAACTTTTGTAAATAGTGCTAGAAAATCTTTAGCAAAAATTATTAAACCTCTAGGCAGAAACTTTTTTGAAAGATACCTAGAAAGGGGTATGAAAGCTCCTTCAAAAATAGGCAAAGGAGACTTGGTAATTGAAGGTGGAAAATTAGTTTTTAATCCTTCTAATAAAAAAGACGCTACAAATAGATTTGGTTTTTTTCAAAACGCAGACGATGTTACCAATTGGAAAAATGAAGTATTTGGCAAAGGGGAAGAAAACAAAAATTTAGGAAACTTTTCAAGCTTAACAAGCCAAGTTGTTAAAACAGTAAAATTTTATGGTAAAAAAGCTAATGTATCAGGAGACCAAACTATGTTTTCTAAAAAACAGCTTTTAGGAATTAGAAAAGATACTTTAGAAAACAACAAAGCTTTTGTAAAATTAATAGACGCTCTTAAAGAAGCTAACAAAAACGAGCAAATAGGTATAAATGAAACTGTAGCTATACTAATGGCTATGAATAATAACCCGCTTGGGTTAACAAGAACTTCAGCTATATTAGAGCATATACCTACCAAGCGTTTTCAAAATGAAAAATATACGCTTGAACATATGATCCCAGCCCTTAGTGTTAACTTAGCGGCTTTAGATCATATATTATCCAAGGAAGACAAAACTAGCTTTAGTGATATGATGTCCAATTACAGGATAACTTATCTTCCTAAATCTTATGATGACGTAGTTAATAAATTTTATAAGGCTCATATGCCGTTTTATTGGAATTTTGATAAAACAGCTTTTTTAAGGTACTTTAATCCTGAAATGGCTAATGAGTTTGATGTTGAGTTTGAGTCTATAGTTAATGGAGCAATAGTTAATGCCGCAACGTTTAATGTTGAAAAGCAACAATCTGAGCGTAAATCTAGTAAAAGTCTTGATGCTGATTTTAATGCAATGCTTGAAAGAGTTAAAGGTGTTAAGGCAGATGCAAGATATTCTGAAGATAGAGCAACCAAGTTAGGCGCTAAAAAAGGTAAGTTTAAGTTTTTTATACCGTATTCTGCTGAAGACTTTGTAGGATTAATATATCCCACTTTGGGCAAAGGTGCTGAGGGCGATAAAAACATGCAGTGGTATAAGGATAATATATTGAACCCTTATGCTACCGGCTATAGAAACTTTGAAGCAGCCAAGCAGTTAGCTATGCAACAATGGGCTGATCTTAAAAAGCAAATAAAGAAAACTCCTGCTAATCTTAAAAAAGAATCTGTAAGAGGATTTTCTAACGAAGAAGCGGTAAGGGTTTATTTGTGGGATCAACAGAACACTGTGCCGGATACATTAGCTAAAAAAGATGTTTCTGAGCTGGTAAAGCACGTTGAAAGCACGCCCGAGCTTTTAAACTTTGCAACACAAGTTAATAATATTGTAGGCACTGGAAAATACCCAAACCCTCAAGGTGATTGGCTTGCTGGAACTATAACAACTGATTTAGTAAATTATACAAATACTGTTAGTAGAAAAGAATATCTACAAGAGTGGCAAGATAATGTTGACGTTGTGTATAGTAAAGATAATTTAAATAAGCTTAAAGCACTATATGGCAACGCTTATGTTGAAGCTTTGCAAGATATGCTTTACAGGATGAAGACTGGCCGTAATAGACCGTCTGGCTCTAACAAATTAACTAATCAGTTTATGAACTGGATTAATGATTCTGTGGGTACAATAATGTTCTTTAATACAAGATCAGCGTTGTTACAAACTATATCATCGGTTAACTATTTAAACTGGTCAGATAACAATCCGGTTAAGGCCGCAGCAGCTTTTGCAAATCAAAAACAATTTTGGAATGACTTTGCGGAAATATTTAATTCAGACTTTTTAAAACAAAGAAGATCAGGGTTAAAAACAGACGTCAACGCAGATGAAATTGCGAGGATGGCGTCAACTGCAGATAATAAAGTTAGAGCTGCTCTTTCTGCTATTCTTAAAAAAGGTTTTTTACCAACACAGATGGCGGATAGTTTCGCTATTAGTATTGGCGGCACTTCATTTTATAGAAATAGAATTAACACGTATTTAAAAGAGGGATTTAGTGAAAAAGAAGCTAAAGAAAAAGCTTTTTTGGATTTTAAAGAAATAACAGAAGAATCTCAACAGTCATCAAGACCAGATAGAGTTTCAATGCAGCAAGCGAGCCCGTTAGGACGCGTTATATTAGCTTTTGCTAACACCCCTATGCAATACGGTAGGTTAATGAAAAAAGCTACTTTAGATCTTGTTAATGGAAGGGGCGATTGGAAAACTAACACGTCTAAAATATTATACTATGGAGCTGTTCAAAATTTAATATTTACATTTTTACAGCAAGCAATGTTTGCAATGTTATTTTCTGATGACGACGATGACGAAGAAAAAGACAGATATTTTAGGATGGGTAATAGTATTGCTGATTCTTTATTAAGAGGTGTTGGAGTTGGAGGAGCAGTTGTTGCTACAACTAAGAATTTGGTTATGAAAACCATTGAAGAGTACAAAAGTGGTAGACCTGATTATACTGATGTAGCTTTAGAGCTTACAACACTGTCCCCACCTATAAATTCTAAACTGAGGAAGCTTCAATCTGCTGGTAGATCTTTTACTTACAAGCAGACTAGAGAAGAAATGAAAGAAAAAGGAATTGCTATTGATAATCCAGCTGCTGAGGCAGGGGGTAAAATTATTTCCGCTTTAACAAATGTTCCCGCTGATAGAGCTATTCGTAAAATGAATAACTTAAAAACAGCTACAGATCAAGATTTAGAAATGTGGCAATCTATTGCTTTAGCTTTAGGTTATAGCAAATGGGATGTTGGTATTAAAAGCAGCTCAAGTAAAATAAAAACTGCTGAAGAAATATTACGTGAAGCCTTTAGGAAAAAAAGTAAATTGCCTTTTAAAAAGAAAAAAAGAAAAACAAAAAGAAAAGAAGACCAAGGAACTTTTGGTAACCCGTTTAAAAAATTAGAAGATGGTGTTTTAGGTAAAGCTCATAAAGACGGAACAATAGAAATAAAAAAGGGGTTATCGCCTGCTAAAAAGAAAGAAGTTATTGCTCACGAAGAAAAGCATGTAGCTGATATGAAATCTGGTAAGCTAAATTATGATGATCAAAATGTTTATTGGAACGGTAAACCTTATCCTAGGTTACAAGGGAAAAAAATAGTTTATAATGGAGTTGCTTATCTTGAGGGACATAAAAAATTACCTTGGGAAAAGTCCGCTAATAATATAAAAGTATAATCATGGCCACAACACTTGAACAAAAACGTAAAGAAGCTGCTAAAAGAGAAAAAGCTAAGCAGGAAAAAATAGCTAATAGAAAAAAAAATATTGGCAAAAAAGGTTACGATAGATATGGCATATTAACCGCAGCTGGTAAAAAAGCCCAAGCCGCTAAAGCCAAAATTGAAAAAGAAAGATCTGCAAGAGCTAAAGCTTTTGGGGAAGCTAATGACAAAAGGAGAAGAGATATAGAGTCTAGGGCCCAATCGAGAAGGCAAGTTGAAAGAATTAAAACAACAATGGGGTTAAATAAAGATGATATTAAAAAACCCACTCCTCAAAAGACTGCTTCGCAAAAGAAAAGAGTTGCTGCGCAACTGTCATCTTCAATAAAAGCTAAGGGTAAAGAGGGAAAATACAAAGACACAAAGGTATTAGGTAAAAAAGACATAAAAGCAGAAAAAGTTGCATTAAAAAAACAAAAAGGTTCTGAAGTTCCTAAGGAAGAAATGTCAAAGCAAGATAGAAAACGTAGCCTTAGGGCTGCTGATCTAGCAGTCAGAAAAGGTATTTCTTTAGATGAAGCCAAAGAATTACAGGGGCAAAGAAGAGCTGGTAGAAAACAGTTTCTAAAAAACTTTGCTGCTAATTTAGCTGGAGTTGAAATGAACAAAGGCGAATTTAATACTAAAGATTACGAAAACTACAAAAAAAATAATGCTGAAAATGCTGAAACTAATATTGTAAGTGACCAGCAAAAATCTAATAATATAGAAACAGAAAGCAACGCGGAAAAGTATAAAAGTCTTTTTGAAGCAATGACTGCAACACCAAATTCTACACTAGGTAATATGTCATACTTAGATGACTTAGAAGTTTAATTAAAAAAAAGGGATGATACCAATTACGGCGTCATCCCTTTTAATTATTTAAAATAGTAAACCAATACCAATACCAACAAGTGGCCCAACAATAGCCCACATTTCTAAGAACCTAATTTTTTTAAGTTCTTTTTGTGTAAACACATTATCTTGTGTATCAAGTATTAAGTTAGCAGCTTTAGCTTTAGCTTCTAACAATTCTTTTTCTAGCTTTTGTACTTTTTGTTTAAGTGTCATAATATAAAATTTAATTAATAATATTCACAATAAGATTCTTCTATCGTAACATAAGTATTTGTTGACTCATCCCATACTGTAGTCAATGTTATTATACAATAATCCTCTTCATCTTCGCAGCTAACCGTCGCAAGACAAGCAATCAGGATCCATAGCCGCAGCAGCAATGTCGCCGCGTAAGACGCTTTCTGTTCGTACATAATATAATGTTTTAATTCCACGTTTCCATGCTTCGATGTGTACTTGGTTTAGCCATCTTGGCGGAGCCTCAGACGGGAACGCTAAGTTTAAACTTACAGACTGATCTATATAGTCTTGTCTTATACCCGCTTGCCTAACCAACTCTAATTGATTAATCTCTTTAAACGTTTTAAAAACGTTTTTTACAGATTCTCCTCCTCCTTCTTGAGTAAGTCTTCCTCCGTGATCGTAATGCCATCCATCAAGTTGTTTAAGTCCTTGAACGGATCCACCATCCTCCAAAATTTTGTCCCAA
>Ga0209535_1002609_pt1 | contig 11746 bp, 6 predicted proteins | sample LinPmetageLP28_FD_184041 | JGI IMG/M metagenome (GOLD analysis project Ga0209535, IMG submission 184041) | Marine viral communities from the Pacific Ocean - LP-28 (SPAdes) (version 2) | ecosystem: Environmental > Aquatic > Marine > Oceanic | place: Pacific Ocean | collected 2009-08-22
GTACCTTTTGATGAAAACCCTTACTCAGCATTTGCTGCTTTTTTGAAAACAGACGAAGGTGTTGAGATCTATAAATCTATAGATAAAAAACTATAAAAACAAGTGATACTATAATATAGGCGGTTTCGGCCGCCTTTTTAGTATAATAAAAAATTAATATGGCAGTAAATATAAACAAAGTATATGAAACAGTCTTATACGTTTTAAATAAAGAACAAAGAGGATATATACCTCCAACTGAATTTAACAGTTTAGCTGAGCTTGTACAGAATGAAATATTTCAATCATATTTGCCAGACGGTAATCAATTAAATCGTCAAAATCAAAACAACACACAAAACTCTACAGAGTTTTTTAATATTTATGAAAACAATAGATACAAATTAGCTCCTTTTGAAAGAGATATTTCTTTTGTTTACAATAATACCTACGCTTGTTGGTATCCTAGTATCGCTCAAGGCGCTATTAGACTTTTAGGAATTATAATTAGTGAATATAATTCTTCTACAAATAACCAAGGTGTAGTAGTGCAGCCTTCTTTAAATCCAATAATAAGATCTATAACAGAATTAACTAGCAAAGTAAATTACGAAACTTTAATAAGATCTAAACTAACGGTTCCAACGCAAAAAAATCCTCTAGCTTATCAATATATTCTACCTTCTAATAACACTGTAAACATATCAAGTGTGGTTTTAAAAATAAATCCTACACCTGATTCTTTAAGTGTAAATTGTTTATTACAACCAAGCACTCCAAGTTGGGGTTTTCAAACCGGAACATTAGGTCAATATCTTTATACGCCTAATTTGTCTTCTAATTTTCAACTTGACATATCTGAAGAATATAATTTAATTGTAGGTATATTGAAATACGCAGGTGTAATAATAAACGATCCTACTGTTATAGAGGTTGCAGCGTCAGAAGCTCAACAAGTACAAGTAAATGAAAAATCTTAAATAAATGGGCTTAATAACAGAAACTAATCAACAATATTATCAAGGCGCTGAAATTTTTGTATCAGCAGGAACTCTACCTACTCCTAACGATCAAACTTTTAAAACTACTTTTGATACAGATCTCGCCTTTGGATCTTATGATCCTACTGATACAGCATATGCTTTAAATAATTTTAAAATATATACTAGCTCAACGGGTTTACCGAATCCAGCTAGCTGGACAGAATACACTTCTTCTTACACTGTTGTTGATAACGCTATTACTCTGACGGGCTTGTTAGCAAGTACTTATATAGCTGTTCAATTAAAATCACTAAATGGTGGAAATTACGGCGATACAGAGGCTGAAAAAGCGTATGGTAATACTGTAGAAAATAATTATGGAGGTTATGAATATATAAAATTAAACGATGCTATAGACAACTTTATGGTAGGTTATGTTGGTGACGGTAAAATACTACAAAAAGCTAATAAATCAGATGTTCTATTTTTCGCTAAAAGATCTTTGCAAGAATTTAGTTACGATACTTTAAAAAGTATTCATTCTCAAGAACTAACAGTTCCAGCAAGTCTATCTATTGTGCTGCCCCAAGATTATGTTAACTATGTAAGCGTTTGCTATATAGATGGTCTTGGTGTTAAAAGACCAATATATCCTGCTAATAATTTAACAATTAGTCCATATGAAAATCCTGTACAAGACGCCTTAGGTATACCAGTTCAAGACAATTTTGGTGAAACAATAGAGGGTACTTCTATAACAGAAGAAAGATGGAAAACGGCGAATGATAGGTTAATAAATGGAAACTTTTTTGATAATCTAGACGAGTATACTTATTGGGCTAATTACTATGGCTTTGACAATACTCTAGCGTATGGCCAATTATACGGTATGGATCCTCAGTACTCACAAGTAAACGGTTGGTTTAATCCTAATTATAGAGAAGGTAAGATGTCATTTTCTAGTAATATGGTTAACAAGCTAATAGTGCTTGAGTATATATCTGATGGTTTGGCTTATGATGCTGATTCTAAAGTACCTAAGATGGCCGAGGATGCGTTGTATGCTTCTATACTATATAATATAGTGTCTACAAGATCTGGACAGCAAGAGTACATTGTTCAAAGATTAAAAAGAGATAGATCTGCAAAACTTAGAAACGCTAAAATAAGATTATCTAACATTAAACTTAATGAAATAGTACAAGTTATGCGAGGTAAATCTAAATGGATAAAACACTAAAATTTAATGGCTAAAGTTCAAAATACTTTTGTAAAGTCCAAAATGAATCAAGATTTGGACGCTCGATTACTTCCTAACGGCGAATACAGATCTGCTAAAAACGCTCAAATAAGTAAATCAGAAAACTCTCAAGTTGGTAATTTAGAGAATATTCTTGGTAATTCACCCGTTATATTAAATCCTACTACTGGAAGTACAAACATTAGATCTTTAACAGGTATAGGTGGATTAATTTGTATAGGTAATTTTGTTGACGAATTTAATAGTGTAGTTTATTTATTTTTTACTGATTACACAGACACAGATACAGATATTAACAACTATGAAGCAACAGCTAACAACTTTATTATATCTTATAATGTCTCACAGGAAAGAGCTACAATATTAGTTAAAGGTAGTTTTTTAAATTTCTCTACAACAAATCTTATATTAGGTGTAAATTTACTAGAAAATTTATTGTTTTTTACAGACAATAGAAATCAACCTAGAGTTATAGATACTGTGCTTGCAAACACAGATTCATCAAACACTAATCCAACATATTACACAACTGAAGATCAAATATCTGTTGCTAAGTTTAGTCCATTTAAATCAATGGAGTTATACGAAAAAAGTGTACTAGCGCCTACTGCTAGTGTGCCTTATGAAACAACAATGAAAGATGTTAGCAGTTTATTTTTACCAGACGGTGGATCAGCTATTTGTGATGGCGGTGTAAATCCAGCTAGCATTACTATACCTATAGTTCAAGATTCTATAGTAGGTCAAGTAAACGATGGATCTATATATGCCGCTGCTGATGTATCTTTATTAGATCCTCAATTAAATGTTTTAATACCTACCGGCGCTAAAGTAGCAACTGGAGGTGTGAGCTCGGATGAAATTGTGCTAGATACTGCTATAACAGTTCAAAATGGTCAAAAATTAGTATTTAATTCTAATCCTTATTACGACAATACTTTCAGTGGAGATCCGGAGTATTTAGAAAGTAAATTTGTAAGATTTAGCTATAGATTTAAATACACTAATAATGAATATTCTTTATTTGCTCCTTTTACTCAAATAGCATTCATACCTAAGCAAGATGGTTATTTTATGTCTACTCAATCGCCAGATGTGCCTAGAGATGATCAGAAAGAAGCTTATCAAAGTAGTATTGTTTATTTTGTAGAAAACAAAATTAACCGCATAGGCCTTAGAATACCCCTTCCTTTTTCTAATTTTACTATTGACAACGCTTTAAAGCTAGACGAAGTGGACATATTATATAAAGAATCTGACGCTTTAGCTGTTAAACTTATAGAAACAATACCAATAAAAGATGTAAAAGAATCTTCAGCTATAGCTGTAGTAGATGGAAATCAAGGACCTATATTTGCAGGAGGAGATATAAATATAAAAGAAATACAAGGAGGTATAAAAGTAGGTGAAGTGATATCAGGAAGTGGATTTACTTTAGGAACCACTGTTACTTCTTTTGTTCCTACAAATTCAAACGATTTAACCTCTGGTAAAATACAAGTTGATAAAATTGTAGCTAACTTAACAGATGGAGTATCTATAGTTGTTGGAGATATAAACTTTTTTACTTACGATTATAACTCAACTAAGCCAACTAGAACATTACCTGAATCAGAGCTAGTGAGAGTTTTTGACAAAGTTCCAATAAAAGCGTTAGCACAGGAAGTAGCTGGAAATAGAGTAATGTATGGAAATTTTGTAAATAAAATTGATCCACCGGCCGCTTTGGATTACAATGTTATATCTACACCAAAAGCTTTTTTTGAAATAAATGAAGTTTTAACTACAACAACTCAAGCTGGCACTGTTGCGGGTGGAGGCACTATTGCAATAACTTTAACAAAAGGAGTAGGTTATACACCGCCTCAAGGACTAGTCCCAGGTATGGTTTGTTCATCGCCAACCTTTGGAGTTACTATTCCAGATAATACTACTATAGTTTCAACTACAAACCAATTTCAAAATCTTACAGTAACAGCTTTAGCTAATCCCACAACCGCTTCTACAACAGTAGTTCTTGTTAATACTACTAGCGATCTTGAGATAGGATCTGAAATGAGTGGACCCGGCATACCAGTAGGGCCAGCTCCTATAGTTCAAAGTTATAATTCCTCAAATGGCACTGTTGTTTTAGATACTGCAGTTACAACTGTAGCTAATACACAATATACTTTTACAACTCCATTTAGTAGTAATGCAGATATAACTTTAAGTAATAATGTTACATTTCCATCACCATCTACAACTGTTATATTAATATTTCAAGCAGGTGGAGATGTTAGTAATACAACTAGTTATATAGAATATCCTAATAGTTCTGTAAAAACAAATAGAAATTATCAAGTTGGATTTGTTTTATCTGATAGATATGGTAGAACTTCAAGCGTTTTACTTTCTAACAATAAAGAAGCTATAACAGTATACAATCAAACTTATTCTGGATCTACTCTTTATTCCCCATATATAGATGGCAATACGCCACAAACACAGTGGCCAGGTAATTCACTAAAAGTAATTGTTAATAAACCTATAGATCCTACTATAATATATAATGGAGACTCTACTAGCGCGGACTATAATCCATTAGGCTGGTATTCTTACAAAGTCGTTGTAAAACAAACAGAACAAGATTACTACAATGTTTATCTACCAGGTATAATGAACTCTTATCCTACAGACTTTAAAAAAGAAGTAGGGCAAACAGCTCATGTTGTTTTAATAAATGACAATATAAATAAAATTCCTAGAAACTTAGAAGAAGTAGGTCCAGACCAAAAGCAGTTTGGAAGTTCTATTCAATTGTTTGGAAGGGTGCAAAACACTTTAGAACCTATATCTGGGTTTAATGATTTAGGCCAAGCAAATACTCAGTATTATTTACAAAAACAATCAGATACAGTTTCTGTTATTTCTACTGTTCAAGATTTATTTGATTATAACCCTGTTGAACCACCAAGGCCTAATTATTTCCCTCAATTATATTCTTTAGATTCTAATCCCTTAGTGGCTAGAATAACTACACAAAGACCTATAGGTCAACTGTCACCTACAAACTTTTCAGCAGACAGTGGAAAGTCATTAAAACCAATTAACCAACAGAATCTTAACCCCACTGGAACCGGCGCTTACCAAGCTTTTCCAACCGCGGAGCCTCAAAAAACACTACAAGTCGTAGCATACACAAGCACGTCTGGCGGAAGTTTAGCAGCTCCTACTATAGCAGACGATGATCTAGTAAGTGGACCTGGGATACCAGATGAAGTATATGTTAAAGCAGGCACTCAAATTACATTTAAAGCTGATCTAACTCCTACATCTCCAGGTGATGTTCCTGTTGGTATACAAGTAAATTTATATAGATTAAACTCAAGTGGCGCTGAAGTTGATTTTTATTTTACACCAGTAGAAAATGAAGTTTATACATTTCAAGCAACAACGAATCGAGTATTAGAGAATCCAGGGATTCAATATTTAGCCGTATACGAAACGGCTCCAACTGAAAGTCTTTTAGATATATATTATGAAACTTCATCTTCCGGTTTAATATCAGATTTAAACCAAGCTGTAGTTAACAATCAAGATGTTGAAGGAGCTTTAGATTTGTTTCCTTTTACTTCAACTCTTTTTACTGAAGGCTTAGGTAAAAAAGCAAATATTCTTAACAATCCTAATAGTTTAGCTAATGGTTTTAGAATAGTAAATTCTATAGGCTCACCTGTTACATTAGATCCAGCTAATGGAGATAATATTACATTGACTTTGGTTACAAATGAACTAGGTCAACAATGCGGAGGAATTGGTGGAAATACAGTTTTAGAACAAGAAGGTGTTTATTTTTTATTAGAAGATTCAACTGGAGCACAAGGAGGACAAGTAGCGCCTTGGCAAATTAGAACGACAGATGATACTGATTCGTTTTTTGGAAGCTTTACAAATACTGCTAATTATTATGATAATATTTTTTACGGATATAATCAAGGTAAAAGAGTTTTTAATTTTACATTTCAAATAACATTTAATGGTACTTCAACATCTATTACAAAAACATTAGAGCTTGGAAACGAATCTCCTTTGTTTACTAAGATAGAAGCGTGGAATAGTCCACCCCAAGGCAATACAAACCCTCAATATTATGGACCACTTTCTCCGACCCCTGGAAATATTATTCCTTCTCCTCCAGATTCAATACCTATTAAAACAACAAGAATAGTAGGTCTCATCCCATATTTTGCTGTAATTGAAGCGCGAAATGGAGCTAATAATGAAGATTTAGCTAGAGAAGATTTAGTGTTTGAAGGTGGTGGGCAAGAATGGCAGCCTAATAGTGGAAACACGTCATTAAGAATTTTTGATCAAAAAAGAGGTGGAATAGGTCCTAGCTTTCCAGATGCGGTATCTGTAGGCTTTCCTATATTTAAAATATCAGGTAATTATTTGGGTGGTAGTCCTAATACTATATCTGCATTATTACAAGTAAATGATCCACAATACGGCAGTGCAGCGGCAGGTCAAGCTGCTTTTGGAGCTACAATTCCAGCTGATGTATATTATGTGACAGTAAGGGTGCAAGACGCTGATACTTTTGAGGATGTTATATTTAAAATAGACATGCGCATAGTTTTAACAGGAGGTGAAAATGGAAACATTAGAAATATGGCTTTTAGAAGTAGAGCTAAACAGCAATTTGTCTTTGGGCAAGGAAATCAAGTAACCATTTCTTACGCGTCAATGCTTCCTACTGCTTCACAAAATGAAACTACTGTTCCAGCTGGTAATAGTAATGTAACTTTTTTAGCGAATCAAAATCCAAATGTAATTGATTGTGGTTTTAGATTCTACGGTGCTTCCGATTATTATAGTCTTTTTCCTTCAACTCTTTTTAATATTTCCCCTGGAACTTCAGGGGCAACTACAGGCGTGGACACAGGATGGTATCTATATGCTGGAGGATATTTTAGTCAATATCAATATGGGTTTAATGGAAACCCTAGCGTAGAAGGCAGAGTTCAGCCAAGTGCGGATTTATTGAATGATTATTCAGGTAATCCTCAGCAAGATGGTACATTTGTAGTTACAATACCAAGAAATCTTACAGATGCTAATGGTTTTAGAGTTCAGACACAAGCTCACTTTGAAGATCAAGATGCTCTTATTCCTTTAACAGTTGCAACTGGAATAGTTAAAAATATTAGTTATGGAAGTACATTCGGCGCTCCTGAGTATCCTTATATAGATGTTGATAATAGTTCTTTAGATTTTAGTTATAAAAATCCACTTTTAAATGAAATAACAGTTGGTATGAGAGTTTATAAAAACTTCCCTAATGTTGACGATATATTTACTTCATCAATTCCATTTGTTAATCAAACTAAAAATAGAATAATAAAAATTGAACAACTTCCAACTATTGGAAGCCAAAAAACAAGATTCACTTTTTCTTCTTACATTGGCCAAGGGAATGCCAATGAAAACAGAACTGCATTTGAAAACGGAATTCAAGTAGGTGATAAAATAAGATTTTATGGCGGTAAATTAAAAAACCCAAAGCCTAATCCTTGGTTTTTTGTTCCATATAATTCAGGTACTGTCACCGCTAAAGAACTTGCTTTAAAAAAGATAATGGTACTCTACATGACTAGTCAATGGGGGGCTGGTTCTTATGCTTGTCCCATAGGAGACACTTTAGGCTCTGGTCTACCTAGTACTTATTACAGTACTAATAATTTTGTAACTGGATTTAATCCACCAAATGTTAATGGCCCTGGTGCAGGCTATGTTAACGTACCTGGCTTTCCAACATTAGAGGATATTAACAATGTAGAGTTTAATCTTATATAAGTAATTTATAAATAAAATAAGTAATAATAATTAAATATGCCTGGAGCGATAATAGAAGTAAAATATTTTAACACTTTTATACTTAAAAAAGTAGTAGACACTGGAGATCGGGTTGTCTGGAATGGCTCTTTTGGTATACCTAAAGAAATAGGTGGTTATCCAGCTACTTTAAGTAGCACGGAAAACGATCCAAACGCTTGGGCTATTGAAGAATCTAGAATAAGAGGCGGTTTTAATAATACTAATGTAGATCTTGGGGCTAAAGCATATATTGTTGAAGACGAGCCAAACGGCACGCATAGATTTAATGCTATAATATACTCAGGTATATTCAACTCTAGAACAGGTATTAATAGAACTAATGTTTTTTCTGTAGCTGAAGACATTACTAAAGCTGCAGATCCAGCTAATGGTAGCATACAAAAGCTGTACGCTGAAGACACTAATCTTAATATATTTCAAGAACTAAAAGTAAGTAGAGCATTGATAGATAAAGATGCTATATATGCTGCTGAGGGCGGCGGCACTGTGACTGCTAGTAATTTAGTTATAGGTGTTATTCAACCTTTTGCTGGAAAATATGGTATATCTAAAAATCCTGAAAGCTTTGCTGTTTATGGATTTAGAAAATATTTTGTAGACGCTAATAATAATGTTGTTTGTAGATTAAGCTCTGGAGGTGCAGGAAGTGGTATTGAAGAAATATCTAATTTTGGTATGAAAACATTTTTTAGAAATGAACTAGGAAGACTTCAAACTTCTCAAAGAGGAGGTAGAGTGTTTGGGGGATATGATATATACGGAAAAGATTATGTAGTTTCTATACAATCGAAGGGACAGGGATATCATACTCTTAGTTTTGATGAAAGATCAAAAGGTTGGGTTAGTTTTTACGACTACGCGCCTGATCAATTGTTTAGTATAGCAAACAATTACTACACAGTTAAATCGAATTCTATTGGTGATTGTCAAATATTTCAGCACTATTCTGATAATGTTAATAGAGGTAATTTTTATGGTTTTGATTTCAATACTTCTATTACTTTTGTATTAAATCCTAATCCTACTAATTCTAAAACATTTAGCACTATTGGTTATGAGGGAAGTAATGGCTGGCAAGTGGAGAAATTTTCTTCTGATCCAACGGGTAGTTTAAATAATTCTGGCACAACAATAGATGCTTCTGCTGGGGTGAATACAAACCCTCCTTATTTATTTAGTTATACTCAGGGCGAGTATATAATAACACAAGGATCAGGAACTGCTTCCGCGGCGTCTACTACTACAACTATAAATTTAAACTTAACTAGTGTTCAAGGTATTATTTTAAACGGAAGTCAAGTAAGTGGTATTGGTATTTTTAGCGGAACAACAGTGGTTTCTTTTGAACCTTTAACTGGAGAAGCTGTATTAAGCACTCCTGCTAATATAACCCAAGGAGCATTAATATTATTTAATAGTTTTGTTAACTTCGAAGACTATAACACTTTTTTAACTAACTCACAAATAAGTTCCTCAACAAAGTACTACGCTGGATTTACACTTAAAGAAAACAAATATGTTTCTAACTTAAAAAACTTAAGTGGTGCTTCTAAAGGAGAAATATTATTTGGAAATAAAATTAGCGGTATAAAAGGATTCTACGCAACAGTAACTATGTCTACTGATGAAGTAACAGATAGAGGCGGAGAAAAAACTTTATTCTCTGTAGAGAGCACATACAATATTAATAATGGATATTAAAAAAATAAATAAATCGGTTCAAGATATACAAGATATTATTGTAAAAAATAACCATGTTGATGGATTTTATGGTGATGGTAAAGGTATAGTTGAAGTGCCTGAGGTGCCTATAAAGCACAGCTTCGCAGATCAAATATATATAAGACAAATGGATATGAATAAAGGCGATGTTGTAGTTGGTGCTATCCATAATCATTTGCATGCTTGGTTTTTAATGAAAGGTAGAGTATTAATAAATAATAATGGAGAACAAATAGAGCACATAGCTCCTTGCTATACTGTTTCGCAACCTGGTTCTAAAAGATTTATATACGCTTTAGAAGACTCTATATTTGTAAACGTTCATAAAAACCCTAGCAATACTAGAAATATAGAAGATATAGAAAACGAATTAGTGTCTATAACAATAGACGAATATAACAAAAAAACAATTTAATATGGCAATGGTAACAGCCGCAATAATAGGCGGGGGAGCTTCAATACTCGGAGGAGTTGTAGGTAGTATTTTTGGCGGTAAAGCCAAACGCCGCGCTAGACGTAGACGTAGAAGACTACAAAAAAAATTAAGACAGTTAGAGGCTAACAGGCAAGCTATTATAAACCCATATGAGGGTATTGAAGATCTGTCTAGCTTAATAACAAATCCATTTGCAAATTTAGGGGTAGCTATGGGAGCTACAGAAATACAAATGGAGCAAACAGACTTGGCTTTAGCTAACACACTTGATACTCTTAGAGCTACAGGAGCTAGCGCTGGCGGTGCTACCGCTTTAGCTCAAGCTGCCTTACAAAGCAAAAAAAGTATTGCTGCTAACATAGAGCAGCAAGAGCTTTCTAACCAAAGACAGTCTGCGCAAGGAGAACAAGCTATGATGGCTCAGAAAAGAGGAGAACAGCAAAGATTACAGCAAGCAGATGTAGCTGGAAGACAATTTGTTTTTAGAGAAAAAGAAAATAGAGAAATAGCTCAATTAAACAGAGTTGCTTCTCAAATAGGTCAAGCGGCTCAAGCAGAGCAGCAAGCCGCTAATGCTCAGCTAGGTGCTATAACAGGCGCTATAGGAGGTGTAGCTTCAATGGCAGGAAGCTATATGGGTGCAATGGCTCCAAAATAATAAATAACATATGGAAGATATAAATATTAAAAGAAATCTTTTTATAAAGCAGTTTAACCAAAGTAGTGCTATAGCTTATAACGAGCAATTTTTAGCATTTCCTGCTGATTATAACTTTAGAATATTAGACAAGGCATACGAGCCACTAGTTGGCGTGTACGCAAAAACTAAAATAGCTATTGAAAATAATACTTGTTTAGACCCTGCTTGTATAGAAGAAAAAAAAGATTTAAAAATATTAGAAGAAGCTCCACAAAAATCTTTACTTTTTTTAGAAAACCTAATGACACAATTAGATGTTACACAAGAAGGTAACTATGATGTTAACAATAACTATAAATTTTTAGTAGCAGACTCTATATTAAAAGGAAAACCTGGATTTTCTATGTCTGATGGCTATAGTGTTGATTTACAAATAAGAGCAGATGGTTCTCAAGTTTTAAGTTTTAATGGTCCTATGTTTATTATATCTGAAGGAGATTTTCAAATGCCAGATCCATTTGTAATAAGTGATACTGCTTTGGCTGCTCTTGAAAAAACAGAAACAGATCTAGTAGTCGCCACGCCAGATATTAACGCAGAGATGTTAGAACTATTAACGGCTGTTGGCTTATTTAGCATGGAGGATATAAGAGAAGATAAAACATTGTCTCCTACTGCTAGAATAAAAGAAGAGTTTATATTAAAAAATCCTGACGGGACTTATGACTATGAAATAATAGACATAGGAAATGGTAAAGGTAGAAACGTACTTAAGTTTGATATGGATAAAATTAGACGTAAAGCTGAGCCATTTATAAATGCTGAAGTCTCTGGAATGTTAAGCG
>Ga0209535_1002610_pt1 | contig 11743 bp, 5 predicted proteins | sample LinPmetageLP28_FD_184041 | JGI IMG/M metagenome (GOLD analysis project Ga0209535, IMG submission 184041) | Marine viral communities from the Pacific Ocean - LP-28 (SPAdes) (version 2) | ecosystem: Environmental > Aquatic > Marine > Oceanic | place: Pacific Ocean | collected 2009-08-22
TGGTGAACAGCAAATAAATTACAGTTCATTTATAAATGATTTAAAGGAAAAACTAGGGGCACGTAAATCTAAAATAAGATTGAGTAAAGGCACGCACATGAACCTGCCTCCAACAGATGTTATTATCGTGGACTGTTCTGTGGAGAAGCTAGATGACAATATTGAAGAAGAATGATCTCAACCCTGACGGGGTTCGTATAATAGTTAACTGGGATGACATGGTAGCAGGTTCCTCTGTGTTCATACTCTCAGTTAATACCCAGGAGGCACTAAGCCAAATCAAAAATGTGATGAACGATAAAGGCTGGAAGTATCAGATGCAAATACGTGTAGAGGACGAGAAGCTAGGTGTACGAGTTTGGCGACTTGCTTAATCACTGTATTGCGAATCTAACGTCAGCAAATAAGCTCTAAGTTTGGGACTAAGTGTTACCCCGTTGTGCATAAGTGCAGAGGTTCTAGCGTGCGTCCTATAAGATTGATTTATACTATCAGAGCTTATAGCGTGGTATGGATGTCTTTTATTAAACTTTAGTATTTCTCTTAAATTATCAGACGTGTCTACACCTCTTCTAGACAGCACATAAAACTGCTTTAGTAGTTTAGAACGTTTTTCATTAACAGCTTTTTCTATACCCTTAAGCGATTGGTTCTTCTCTTGGGCAAAAGTATATTTTGTTGGGGGGAAGCCAAAGAATTGCCAAGCTAATTCCCCACTGGTGATGTCATCATATATAGGATCACCACGCCTAGTAAATATACCACCGTCTCCTTGATATCTACCTATAGTGGTTTTAAGCATATTAGCAACACCTGCAGGTACAAGCTGTTCTACACCTCGCTCTATCTCGCCCTCGTTTATGTCGGTTACCCCTCTATATATTCTTTTACCCACGCTCCAAGCAGGTCCTCCAAAAGCTCTAATCATGTCTTCTTCTACAGAATCATCTTGATTATATTTGTTATTTTGAATTAACAAATCTGTTAACTTTACACGATCAGATACGTCAACACCCATCATAGCAGGGACACCTTTATAAAATTCTTCTCCGACTAACTTACGAAACAGCGTATCTGCATCTTCCTCATCATCTTCCGTTATAAATAAATCTACTAATGCAACAACAGCACCGTATAAAGGCACCCCTGCAAGCCCCGCAAAGAAAGCAGACGAAACATATAAACCTGCCATTTGCTTAGCCGCTACTTTTCTTAGTTGAGGATCTTTCTCACTATCCAATGCTATAGCAGAAGTTTTTATCATAGTAGTATACATATTTAAGCCGTAGTTTTTATACATAAGTGCCACACGCATAATACCCTGTTGAGAGATACGAGGAGCAGCTTCCAATACAGAACCGCCATTTGTTTGATTTGTTTGGTACAAAGCTTCTCTTACAGCTAAGTCTTGTATTTCTTCAGGTGACATTTTCTTAGGGTCTACAAATTCACCTTTAGTGTTATCTTCAAATTTTAAACCTTTCTTTGCTTTACCGCTGGCTATGTCATTAAGTCTTTCTAGTATTAGTCTATATGACGCTATCATAGTTACTTGCCTATTAAATTTTTCAGCCCCAGTAAAAAAGATTGCTGACCATATAGTAGTAAAGTCTAAACCTTTTCCTGCAATATTACCTTTCTTTTTACGTCCTCCTTCTTCTAAGCCTAAAGAATCTTTAAGTTGAGTAGAAGTTCCTAGTTGATTACGTATAGCTGCTCCTTTTACAAGAGGCGCTAAGTCTTGTATTGCTTTAGCTTTTTTAGGATCTAGATCTTTTTTAACTGTGTAGTTACCTTCTTTATCTCTATCAAAGTAATATTCCATACCTACACCAAGCTCTTTGTTAGTGAAAGAGGATGTAACATCATAATACGCTCTACTAACACCCAAACCTGCTTTTGTGTATCCATACTCTGCCCCTAGGTAAGGATAAACCACCAAAGGTATTTGTGTTAGATTAACTGCCGCTGAAGAAAGATTAGTTCCTATAGTGTATATAAACGCTATTTGGTTTGCAGTTTTCACAACTTTTTCTATTGTTTTGTTACTAGCGCCCTCTCTAGTAAATTTACTCCTTTGCTTTAATTCCTCGGCTATGTCGTATCTTGTAGCCACTACCTTTTTCTTTGTTATGCCTACAAAGGTCTTATCTGAAACTTTAACTTCAGAGATTGGTTTATTTAAAGCTTCACCTATTCTTTTTTCTACATCTCGTATTTTAGCTCCATAACTCATCCTTACAGTTTGCGCTGTCAAGTCATATGCTTTTGTTTGTAAGGCGTATACAGAATTTTCTATGTATCCACCAAGCGTTTTTGCACCTGTGCCTTTACGCCCTTGTAATGATTTAGCAAAAGAAGTTTCAGGTAAGGTGTCGATAAACAATTCCATAATTTGATTTTGTATATCTCCTTCTACTTTATTTTTTTCTAACAACTCTAAAGTCTGACCTGCAAAAGATAAAGGAGGAGCACTTCTAAAATCTTTTCTAACTTCTGACTGTGTTAAAACTACTTCCACAGTATTTTCATCGACTTTAGTATAGTCTAAATCTGCTACAGCTGCATCAAGTTCGCCCTTTGTGTTAAATAATCGCACTACAAAAGGAGGATTGTCTTTATCAGGGTTTATAGTTTGATATTGTAATTTTTTAGTTCCTTCACGTATTAGAGGAAAGTATACATCTAACGTAGCTTTATCAAACATCTTAGCAAAAATTTTATTTTTTATTGCAGTGCCTACTTTTTCTTGTCCTTTTTGTTGAGCTAAGAGAGAATCAACTTGTCCTCCTACTATATCTTTAAGTGCCATATATTGATCTTTGTAAGCATTACGCATTGCTACGTATGCTTTCCTACCTTGATCGCCAATATTATTCCAATCTTTACGTTGATCTTTCCATATTTGCATTTTTTCAGAATCTTTACCGTACTGCTTTTCAGCATCTAACCTGCTGAGTAGTGGATTAACCTGCCATATTGTACTACCATAATCACTGCTATATATAAGTCTATCCAAAGCAGAGTTATGTTTTTTACCTTGGGCTGTTTTTGTCCACGTAACTACTTTATTTACAACTGCTTTTACTTTATCATCAGCAAATTTCATTGCCCCACGTTGCTCATATATAAGTGTTTCTAACTCAAAACCTAATTGACCAAAACCGTTATCTCTTGCTATTTCGGCTAATGGCTGAGCGTGCATTAACTGTAATAAAAACGCTCTACTTTTATCTGTAGCATCAAGTATAAATTGCTGTGCACTGTATAGAAATCGTTTCTTATCACTTGGAGTTAGGGGTGTTTGATTCTTTTTAGCGTCCCCCATATCTTTTAATACTTTCTTTACCCCATCTTGAGTAGCATCCATAGCGTAATCATTTGCATTTCTAAAATCAGGAGCTGGAGCCATCATAGCTTCAATAATACTATGCAGTTCTGTTGCGGCAGTCCTTTCAGGAGCAAATGTTTTTATTGGTAAGTTAAGTTTACGTATTAAGAAGTTACCTATTATCTTCATGTACTCTACGAAACCATTTATAGGACTACCTTTAATATTAATTTTCGCTAACTTATTTAAGAATTTAGGGTTACTTGCTGCTTCAGCCGCAAACTCATCTAGGTTTGTTCCTCCGTATACAGTATCTATAGAATCTTTTACGTTATTAAATAAAACATTAAGTTGTTTTCTTAGAGGGCTTGATTTGTTAGATATCTCAGCGGATGTTACTGCGTGCGTCATCTCGTGCATGATAACATGAGGATTGATGCCAGTTTCTGCGTCTAGCTTTATAGTATTAGTTTTAGGATCAAACAACCCTGCAACTTGATTATTTGATGAGTCGGTCAAGAAAGGAACTACTTGTATTTTTGTAGTGCCAGTTAACCTAATAAATTTCTTAACAAACGTCTTTAAGTCATTGTTTTTTGTTGTTGCTTGTAAAGCTTCTAGAGTACCCTGTAGATTACCTTGACGTGCCATACTATCTACTAACGGGTGTACAGGTGCATCAAGACTCAGTACAGCATCTAAGGTCATTAGCTTTTCTAGCACTGCTCCAGGTAATTGGTCATAAAGCACATCTGCTTCACTATCAGTTAAGCCTTCGCTAAGTCTATCAAAAGATACATTAGGATTGTTTGTGATTAACGCATCAAACTCTTTAGGTGACATAGCTACTATTTGTTTAGCATTAGGATATAATGTACCTGCATCTTTAGGTTTAAATATTACTTTATCTCTACCTTTTACCAGTTTGCCTTTGTAAGATACAACTCCAGTTCTTTGCGCCTCAGCTAACTCATTTGCAGTCTCTTCTAACCTATTTATTATTTCGTCTTGCTCTGATTTATTTAGTGCTTCTTCTCTCTTTTTAAAACTTGCAAGAACTTCTTTATATTCTTTAGTGTTCTGTCTGTCTTGATTTTTATTAAGCCATCTTTGAACGTCCTCAAAAGTAGATTTTGTACTAGGTTTTTTCCTTGACTCTACTCTTCTCCTAGATTCCTCACGTGCTCTTGCCATTTCTTTTTGTTCGTACTTAATTCGTGCCTCAACAAATTTGTTTGCTTCAGGGGATAAGTTATCTTTTACATACTTTAATACTTTCTTAGCTCTTGTTTGCCCAAGATTTTTAAAATGTGCAAGCTCACTAACTGTGGATGTATTTTTATCAGTCCCTTGTGGTTGCCCAGCTATAAATTCATGCACCGCAATCGCTATAGCATCTACAGGTCTTTCATAAGATTTAAAATAATTTGTTATATCTCGTGTGTTTGTAATCTCGTTGCTCTCGCCCGCCACATACTCAGGACTTTTTTTATTGATTTCAGCTAATACTTTTATTTTATCATCAAGAGTAAGGGTATCTGAACCAACAAGATCTTTATGAGGCTCTCCAAAGTTTTTATACACAGTACTTAGTGACGACCTGTCCCTGTTTACAGTTTCTTTAAGTTGCTTATTTATTTCTGTTTTCTTATCTTTGTCTCTTTCCTTTTTTGATTTTGACGGTTTCTTAACGACAACTTGTGTTGACTTTATTTCTTTTATAACGGCATCAGTCTTTTCTTGTGTGCCTATCTCTGCCTTTGTAGGACCTTTAAGATCTAAAGTACGCTTGTCTATTTTTTTAAGACCAAGAGTTTTACCTATCTTCTCTACTGGGTCGCCCCTGGTGCTCGTAGGCTTAGTATCACGTGTTAACTTCTTATCAGGTGTTGGTGACTCGGTACGCGCGGCCGCGGTTGGTGTAGTACTGGCTTGTGGTGTTTCTTCAGTCGTAATTTTATCCACAGGCTGTACGTCAACGTATCCACCTCTATCTAAATCAATTAATCTTACATCTATTTTTTTATCCCCAGAATTAATATTTTGAGATATCCTGTGGTGCCCGTCTCTTACGAAGAACTGACCATCTTTCTTAACAACCAATGGCATAACATCACTCGCTGTTTTATTAGTTCCTAAGACAACGTTATCTTGTGTAGCAGTTAAATCAGAAACGTTCAGCTGTTTGACTTCTGTAGGAGGCCGCATATATTGAATAGCATTTTCACCACTGTCTAATCTTATAATTTTTGCCTTAGCTCGATCTTGCTTGTAGTCAGAGGTTAAAGTTTTTAGTTCTTCAAATCTTTTTCTTGATCCTTCTACATCATTAGCGTCGATTTTCTCAATTTCAACTCTACCTAAACCTGCAATTTCATTTACTGGAGCCGAAGAGGACGCAACTAAGGTCTCTTCTGATTTAGACAATTTAGGAAACTTTTTAACTGAATTAAATATTTTAGATGTTTTTACTACTTCTTCTTTAGTCTCTACAGGTGCAGGGGCAGTCTCTACTACAACAGCTTTCTGTGTATTGTATTCTTCTTTTGTTAATGGCAGACCAGCATCTGCTAACACGTTTCCATATTTTATTTGTGTACCATCTCTTTTGTTTATTCTTGTAGCTTCTGCCCTAGCTTTGTTTGCTAAGTCACCAAAGTTTTTAGTGTTCTCCACTGTAAGATTTGTGTCGCTAACTACTTCAGGTTTAGCTTCTGTCACAACTTCTGCTCGCGTAGTTCCTACTGGATCTGCAACGTCCACAGACTCAGATGCAGCGAGCCCTTGTTTATCATCTGCTACGACTTCTGCTACTGGAGTTCCTGTTGCTGTAACGTCCACAGACTCAGATGCAGCGAGCCCTTGTTTATCATCTGTCACAACTTCTGCTTGCGTAGTTCCTACTGGAGTCTCGGCTACTGGAGTCTCGGCTACTGAAGCTTCTTCTGATACAACTTCTGTTGTGTCTAAAGTTTCTTGTTCACCTAACGGTGCATCTTCTTCTGTAAATATTTGATCTTCTGCCGTAGTTTCAGCATCAGTTTCTACGATAGTACCTTCGTCTGTTGCTTCAAATGCTTCTTCTAATTCTTTAGGTTTGCTTCTATCTCTACCCTTACCAAACTTTTTACCACCTAACAAAGCATCAGTAGCTAACTGTATTATCGCACCAGTAGCGCCACCAACAGCACCAGACTCCCCAGTGCCTCCAAACCATGTTCTGTCTGGGTTATATCCATACTTTTCATTTAAGTTTTGTAATATTTCAGACGTCATTTCCTGTGCGGCTTCTACCCCACCTGTAGCTGCAGCTCGTTGCACTCTATTCATAACTGCACCTGTAAATTCAGGACCAAACTTATCTACAAGGTCATTTAAAACAGGAACATTAACACTCTTTAAAAACCTACCAATAGGCAGTGCTTCTAATGCACCAGCGGCAGCCACAGGTAAAGAGTATACAGCATCTGTACGTTGTTCTTCCGTTGCTCCAGCTGCACGAGCACGTTCACTTGCCTCACCACCAGCAGTAGCTAAACCTAACAACCCAGCAACACCTGTACCAATAACAGTAGCGGCGGCAGCTGAAGGAGCAAGTGCGGCAGCGGCAGCGGCGGGTAAAGCAATACCTGCTACAGAACCTATACCAGCAGCTATCTTATACGCCCAATCGTCAACGTCACCACCTTCAGGGCGAACAGAGTCTGCAAGAGATTTTATTCTATTTCTAGTTGCGTTTTCAGCTTCTTCTTCAAGTATAGTAGACACACCTAAAGCACCGACTTCTCCTGTATTTACGGCTCCACTAACAAATCCTTTGTAAAGATCAGTAAAAAAGTTATCTTCGCCGTCATCTACATATGGCTTAGGCACGTATTCTTCAGACTTTTTCTCAACTACTTCAGGTTCTATAGGAGCTTCTTCTGCACTAATAGACGCCTCAACTTGGTCAATTAAAGCTAGTATTTCTTCTTTAGGAGTATCTTCTGGAAAGTTTACCAGTTGTCCATCAGGCATTTCAATAACAGGCATTATAAAATCCTATGGTTATTTTGGAGCGTATTTTTTTCTAAAGTCTTCTGCTGACATAACATTACTACCATCTAAACCTTTAATTATCTTTCTAGCTAACGCTATGTCTTTATCGTATTCTGCTGATATCTTGTTAATATAGTCTTCACTGTCCTTTTTCATTTTATTTTTCTTATCTTCTATTTCTTTATCTTCCAAGCCTGCAAATTGTAATACATTCGTCAATTGTTTTGCAAGTAAGGCCCTAGCTTTAGTAATTGCAACTTCTTTGTTTTTACTTTGGTTTTCTAGTATATGTATTGCTCCTTGTCGTTCTCCGTTAGTTTTAGTAATACTATTAGCTTCTTTTTGTACGTCAATTCTATCTTTCATTAACCCGTTTTCTACAACAGCTAACTCTTTCTTAGTTTTAGCATCATACATAGCAAGTCTTTCATTAGACTTTACTTTAAACGCAGCCATGTCCTTAGCTTGATTGTTTACGTCAGCTAATAAATTTTGAGTAGAGTTTTTCTGTGAGAAGTCTTTTTCTGATTTAGTGTATTTCTGACCTGCGTCTACACCCTTTTGTTTAATATCTGCTAGTTTGTTAAACTCATCCATGCCTAGCTTGTTAATGTCTTCTATACCACCTAGTTTTAACGCATCAGCTTCTTTATCAGCTGCTATACCTGCAAGTCCTGAAGTTCTCATAGTGCTACCAAGCGTGCTACCTTGAGCTCCTAATAAAGATGCCATAAGACCTCTATTTTGTAATTTACCTTCTACATCTTCTCTCAGCTTTCTTCTATCACCCATAATTTCATCGGTAAAAGCTGTTCTGTCTTTATTTTCGGTAAGTAAACTTGTAATGCCTTTTTCTGTTAAACCTTGAATATCTTTTACATTTTGCCCCATTACTGGAGCTTCGTACGCTACATCTCTTATAACACTAGGGTCTGTAGTAACTTCTGCTTCAGCTTTTTTTGGATCAAACGTTAACGCATTAGGTATTCCTCCTGTGTCATTCCTAGGCGTGCCACCTTGCATAATATCCATAGGGCTTTTTTCTTCTGGTTGCGTATTTGCTGCAATTTTTTGTTTTCTTAATGCTTCTTGTAAACCTATATCAACGGCAGGGCCTGCATCTCTTGCGCCGCCTGTGAGAGACGTTTGATCTCTAGTTTCCATATCACCTGCACCTGGAATAGGAGCAAATGGCGCCGCTACGTCAGCTCCTAATTTTTCTACTAAAGGAGAAGCAGCACCTTGATTAAGATGGTTTAGTACAAGACCTCCGCTAACGGCTTCTTTTGCTAAAGTGCCATCTTTCTTAACCCTAAAAAACTCATCACCAACTTTTTTATAATTAGTTACCTTACCAAATGCGTTCATACTATACATAACGCCTTTACTTTCTACTTCTTTGCCTGCAGCAAACCCAACTATGCCACCACCTGCTAATGTTCGCATATTGTTTGCAGAGTTAGCTGCTACGCCTGACCCTGCTATTTTCTGCATGTTTGATTTTGCCTGTGCGTTTTTTGTATTCAAGGCTCCAGCTACACCTTCAGCTGTTTCGGTTTGTGTGTTGCCACTCATTTCTTCTTTAGCATTACCTAAAACTTGTTTTTCCATTTGCTCTAAGAGAGTTCCAGGTTTGTTTTCCTGTGACATAGCTAAAGTGTTTTTAGCCGCAGCTTGTTGCTTCTTAATCATGTTTAATGCAAGTAAATCAAACAAATCTTGTTTTTGTGCATATCTTTGCTGTAACGCTTGAGGATTACTTTGAAACGCTTTTGCTGTATCTGATATACTACTTTCTATTCCTAATGTCATATTTTACCTCTACAATATAAACTGTTGTTCTGGAAGAGCATCTGCTTGTACAGTGCCTGCTGTGTTTCCAAAAGCATCTGCCCCTATACCCATAGCTTGTGCCGCCGCTGCGTTGCCTATGGCATCTGATTTTTCTGCCGCTGAGATAGCATTACTACTATTACCACCAAAAAGTTTTTGATACAAATTCCCAATACCACCTGCAGTGTTAAGTGATTCAGCTAAACCAGTCGGTTGTTGATATGTATAAGATTGAGTTGCAAGAGGTAATCCTTGTAATAATGATTGCATGTACTGTACTTGCTTATACGGGAAATCTCTTTCTTCTTCAAACTGCGCTCTGTCAGCTGCTATACCTTCTCCTTCAATACCACGTTGAGCTGCACCTAAATCTGCTTGTTTAAGCAATGTGCCCAATCCATACTGATTAGTCATATCTTGTGCAGACTTTTGCATGTTTTGTTCTGTATTAAACTGTTGCATGGCTTTATCATAAGCGTTTGCGTACCCTGTACCTGTAATGCCTGCTATTCTATCTAACAATGCACGATTGCCTTCCGCCTCCATAACACCTTGACGTGAGCCACCATATGCGCCCGCTTGAGTTAATCTACCAGCATCTGCTATACGTTTTATTTCTGCTTGTCTATTTGCCGCATCTATTTGCGGAGTTAAAGCTGCTTGTAAATACGGATTCATAAACTGTTGTGCAGTACCTGATTCAGTAAAACTTGTTGGTGTAAACGCACCCATTTGTTCTGTAGGAATGGCTAAACCCGCTAAACCACTAAAAGCTTGATTTTGTAAATCAGACTGCCCTGCTGTAAGAGGTCCACCATAGTTTTGATAGTCCATAGAACCAAGTGCTTGACCTCTACCAAGCATCTCAGTGACATAAGGACCAACATAGTTAGATAAAGCTGACTCTGTGCTTGTTTGTTTTCCTAGAGTCGGATCTGCCGCAGCTGCCGTTGTTTTCTGTGCCGCTGCCGCTGCTGTGTCTATTGCATTAGGTTCTGCCATAATTAAGCCCTCATTGTTGTTGGAAGCATTTTACCAGGATCTATAGCTGGTGGCTGTTTCTTCATACCTGTCCTAGCTTGCCTTACTTTATCCATCATTGCATATAAGTTTTTAGCACCTGCATCAGAGTTACCATTACCCATACCACTGACCACATCTGCAGGTATAACAAATTCTCCACCACTCAATGCTGCGGGATCTTTGCCATCTATACTTGCAGGTATTGTATCTGCCATTCCGTCCATAGAGCCACTAAGATATCTAGGCTGTGCCATCATCTGAGCCATTCTTGGATTTCCACCTATGTTTAATCCTGCTATACCACCTTGTGCAAGAGCTTGAGTGTTGGTTGTATTTTGCGCCGCTTGCGCTGCCGCCGCCGCCCTTATTGCAGGTAAACTTTCTCCTGCTCTGTTCATGTTTGCAGGATTGGCTAAATTAGCTGCTTGTAATGCTGCAGCTTGCCCACTAGTGTCTGCACCACCAAAATTTACATCTGTAAAGTACCGTTGTCCACCACTTCCAGGTCTTCTAGCTGGATCAAATGTCCCAGGAACTTGCATACGTGAAGCGTTGTAAGTAGGGATTTTGCCTTGATAACCTGTTTTTTCTGGTCCACCAGTACCAAGAAATTTAGCTAATGCGCTATCTTGAGGTATAATGCCTGTAGAGCCTAAAACACTAGTAAGTGCCCCTATACCGCTTGCTACTTTAGTCCCGTCAATATTACCGTTTGTCGTAAAAGCACTACCTATATCTTCAAGCAATCCTGTACCTTGACTGTCGCTATCACCAAAGTTAACATCTGTTACATAATTGTATGCACTTTCGCCTAGGCCTGTAATAGTATCCCAAAAGTTATCAGCCATTAGTCATCTCCTATTAATCGTAATAATCTATCATTAGTATTAGTCACTTGTCCACCTTTTCTATATGGCGTCTGGTAAAAAGATTCTTGTCCTGCATCTCTAAAGATACTTCCAAAATCATATGGTCCACCAATATTAGCTAATTCTACTTCACCAGTGGTCACTGGGGTGCTTTGTAAAGCTTGGTATAGTTGTTGTGTATTTTGTAATTGTTGCTGTTGAGTAGCTCTTGTAGCCGCAGCTTTCTTAGCTACTTCTTCTTTTTCTGCCGCTGCGTCAGCCGTTGCTTTAGCGTCAGCCGCTTGTTGGTTCATTAACGCATTAAAGTCTTGGGTTTGTTGATTTAGCTGCGTATTAAAATCTGTTTGTTGGTTAGCAAGAGTGTTGTATAATCCTGTTGCTGTGTCTGTATCAGTTGCAGGGGTGCCTAACAAGCTACTCAGTGCATCTGTTTTAGTTGTTTGATCTGTTAGTAAATTAGATAATGCGTCTATTTTTGTATCTTTAGTACCTAGTAACTCCGAAAGTGCGTCTACTTTTTTAGTTTGCTCACCTAAGTTGTAGTCAAGTACGTTATAGCGAGCCCCAGGCAAGGCTTCTTCTACTTTACCTGCTAACAAGTTCTGGTCATATTGCCCAATCAAACTTTGTATATCATCGGGTCTTGCAC
>Ga0209535_1002614_pt1 | contig 11736 bp, 10 predicted proteins | sample LinPmetageLP28_FD_184041 | JGI IMG/M metagenome (GOLD analysis project Ga0209535, IMG submission 184041) | Marine viral communities from the Pacific Ocean - LP-28 (SPAdes) (version 2) | ecosystem: Environmental > Aquatic > Marine > Oceanic | place: Pacific Ocean | collected 2009-08-22
CTGACCGGCGTGCATGTTGATGTTGGCGTCGGCGTGTAGGTTGAAGTCACCCTGTGTCCTCATGTTGATACCTCCCACACCAGAGTAAATGTCTATCCTGCCTTCCTTGTTCATCTCTATCCAGGCATTACCTGATGCGTTGGCTATGTACACTATTCCTTCTGAGTCGTGCATCAGCAACTGGTGTCCTGATGACGTACGTAATCTTGTCAGTTGATTGGTGCCGTCTTCTGCACCATCGTCCATGACGAATGTGTGTCCGGACAACCTGTCCACTATGGCCTCTGCCTCGGAATCCTTTGCTCCGACCTTGACCGGTGTTGCCCCAGGGTTGAGTCTACCTGGTGTGCTCATACCAAACACCTGGCTGGGTGCTTCCCTTTGTGCCGAAGATGAGGTATTTCCCCTGATGTTGTCTTTGCTCAGACCCTGTGTCAACAATGTGTCTGCGAGTGGGTGTATAGGCATTGGTGCCTTGTCGAAATTGTTTTCATCGATGTCCATGAGTCTGTTTACTTCACCTGCAGGTAGATTCTCCGAACCATATTCATCTTGGGTGTTCTGGTTGTCAGAGTCTTTTGTTCTGAAGGAAGAGGCTATTCCTGGTGTCATGTGGTTTGTCAGTGGTTCCTGTACACATCCTATCCAGAACGCTTCCTCTATCTTGCCCTCTGCGAATATCACTAGTACCCTGGTCTCTAGATCAGGTGGTACTGCCCAGAATCCATATGAGAACTGTGAATCGGTGTGTTTGTATCCTTGCTTGATGTATGACAACCCTTTGTTGCCATAGAAAGGGGACAGGTAATCACAGTCTATAAGTCCGTCAAAATCTGATCCTGTGCTACCTTTCAGTGAAGGTATCAACACCTTGAGCCTGCCGGCCCTTAGGGGGTCGTTGTTTGATTTGACCACACCCACATATGGGCCCGGTGATAGTTTACCCCAGTCCTCACTGACACCCGGTGCCTTGGGTGTGGAAGCGGAACCGCTGACGTAATCGTGTAGTCCTGACATTGTTATTTCCGTCTCCTAATTCCTAGTTTTTCTTTAATTTTGTCCTGGGCGGCATCGGCCAGTTCTTTTACTTTTGCATTTACATATTGGCCCACACTCCCGTAACTTTCTCTGATGTCTGCCCTTTTGGCATTGTACTCACCCAACTCTACCAACCTGTCTGCCATCATGGGATGGTTATCATGGATACTTTTCTTTATGTAGGACTTCTCTGTGTACACCTCAGGTTTGTCTCCCTGGTTTTTGAATCTCGCCATCTCAAGCACTTGCGTGAACTTACCGTCCTCAAATGAGCTGATCACTTTGATCACTTTGTACAATCCGGAAAAGGCTATCTGCTCCTGTGCATTGATCTCATACGTACCGGTCAACTCGTTCAGGTCTGTTGGTGTACGGAAATTCAGTTTGATCACTGTGTCTCCGAAGCCCATGTTGTAGTTGCCAAAAATTTCGTTCCATATCCTCCTGTTGCCTGATGAAAATGATAACTTCCTCTGGTTCTTGGCCAAAGTGTCCTTGTCGGCCGTGGTCGGAATGAACTGGGTCTGTCCCAAGTATGCTGGATCACCTAGAATGGTCATATCTACCAACACCATGTCCCCTTTTGGGTTTGACAGTGCGTCCAGACGTTGGTCCAACGCCGTGGCAGGTCCTTTGTTTATACCACTGGTTACCGATTTGGCAACTCCCACTTCCGATTGGTGTGGTCCATATTGTGCATCTTTCATTGTATCAACTGTTTCTTTATCTGCTCTTTTCATTGTCTCTGGTTTATCCGAAGTAGCGGACAGTTTATCACCCGATGCTTTGCCTTCTATGTCTTTGAGCTTGGAAGAGAAATAGGCCACTTTGTAATTTATACTGAGGTCTATTATGTCCACATTGTCGCCCGTGAATGTGTAGTTGTAGGCCTTTTTGACAAAAGGTTCAAAGTTGGTACCTGTGCTGGTTCCTGGTTCCGCCAGCGAATATGCATGTACCTGGTATGGGACCACGTTGAATGTGACCTTCCTGGGATGGACACCCCTGAGACGATCGAACTGTTCTGCGTCTGGTACCACACTTGACTCGATCATGAAATAGTCAAAATACATTTCTTCGTTGCTGTCCTTGATCGCGGCCATGAATTTGTCTATGGATCCTTCTTCCTGGAACCTCGGCAGGGATTTCATCAGCTCTGTTATTATGGTGAGTACGTTGTCTCCCTGTTTGACTGTGCCGGCCTTTCTTGGTTTCTTACCTCTTTGTGGTCCTGGTGATTGTCCTTGTCGTTCTGTCTGTGTAACTTGGCCTCTCTGTGGTCCTAATATGGTTCCATTACTGTTGAATTCGTCTTGTGAGAATTTCTCATCTTGCTTTCCCACTGCTATGTCCATGGTGCCTAAATTGCCCTGCATTGGCTTTTCATTCTTGAACAGGTCGTCGACCACTATGTTATATGTGTCTGGTATTTCAATCAACTGGTCGTTCTTATCGTCCTCCACCTGCTTGTTCAGTATATTTGCGACGTTGTTCATGGCTTCCTGTATGTTCTCCCCTGCCAGTATCTGTCCTGAGGTACGCAGATAGACAAAATGGTTCAAGAACGCTTGTTCGTTGTAGGGTATTGCTCTTATGTCGTATGTTGTACTGCCGTTGTTTACAGTTATATGCATCTTGATCAACTTTACAGGTACCATCCTTTTGAGTGTTTTCTGTTCCTTGGTCGATATTACGTTGCCTAGTTCGTCGAATCCCTTGAATTCCATTGTCAACAAATATGGTGCGTTGATGTGATCGAGGTAGTTGCAGTTGGCGGCCGCACCACGTATCTTGTCTAAAAGACTTATGCCCATTGGTTCGGTTACTGACATATCTATTTTCGTGACCGAAGTCGACTTACGTTTTTCATTCATGCTCGGGAAAGAATCCATTTTGACACTGTTGAAGTATAAGTCACGACCACGTGCTAGATTTGCCTGTGCATCCTTGAGTGTATCCTTGGCAAGTGTTCCTGTGAGCTGATCTTCATTTTTCGATGACAGACCGCCTGTTGTGGGTCGAGCATCGCCTATGCCTCCACTCCTGATTATGATGTCGTGTGGTGCACCATTTAAAAGCCCTTCCGGACTCTCCAGTTCGCCTTGTGTCATCGCACTCAATGTGAATATGGTGTTGTAACTGGCATACTTGAACAGTGCATTGGGTTCCAACTTCTCTGGAGTAGGCTTGTTTTTTTTATATTGATAGGATTTTGAGGATCCACCACCATCATTGTAACCAAGCATGTCGGGTTTCCTTGAGTCTATATCTGACTTGCCCGCGAACGCCTTTCTTTGCTCATCGGTCAAATTAGCGCCACTTATGTTTGTGTCTATTTTTGATGATCTTTTCTTTAGATCATATGGTCCTCTGACTCTTGCCATGTTATAGTCCTAAATCTTTTAACACGTTTTCTTTTTTTGGTAGTTTGACTGTCACTCCTGGTTTGAAATCGTATATAGGATCCTCTATCTGGTCTGGGTTACGCTGTGCGAACACCCACCATAGTCTAGGTGATCCATATAGATCATACGCAAGGAGGTCTGGTCTGTAGGCATAGGTTCTTTCAATCGTGTAGCTCTGGTCATCATCTTCCATCGCAAACTTTCGAGGATTTAACACATCCAGGTATGTAGATGTCATTTCTGTTCCGAAGTACGGAGAAGTGTTTGAATAGTTTGCCATTAGATGAAACCTACCTCGTTGTTACCTTTGCCGTTCAACTCTCCCCTAACGAATCTCTTCATTGAGAAATTCTTCATGGAATCTCTGCTGTAGATTGGAGTCACTAGCACTGATATGTTTGACACTGTGGGTGCCCATGACTGGTCCTCGCTCTGTGTGTCAAAGTCCTGTATGTTTTTGCTGTACACCTCTGATTGTTTTGTTGATATGTAATCTATTCCTTGTCGCAATTCAACGTTGAAACTGTTTAATACTACTGGTACTTTGTTGAACATGTGATCTCCGTAACCGTACAAATGCAAAATGGGTGGTGGGTTCCCCTTCAGCCCTGTGCCGTCATCTTGACCGAAAAACATTTTTGATGCTGTCCTCAAGAAATTCACTGTCGCTACCCAGTGCTGTGCGTCCTGTTGATTCTGTACCGGGAACTCGCCCAGGATGTTCAATGAATCAACCTGTGAATTTTGATAGGACTGGTGTGGCATGTTGCTGTGTGCCATTGCCAATGCGTCGTAGTTGGCAGAATGTTGAATCTGCATCGTCGGTGTTAGTGGCCAGAACATACCGTTGGATTCAGCAAGTGGTCTCAGTATGGGGTTTGTCTCAAAACCAAAAAACGTTTCTAAGGGTGATCCGGCTGGTACTTGTAACCTCACACGCCAGTCTTTTTTGTCGCCCCTGCCGGACCACTTGGCCCTTGCTTGGACCATTCTGTTGTCCGTGGAAATACCTGCCCCCGTGAGTCTACCCAGGGTTTTGTTGAATATGCCTTTTCCTACATTTTTTATTACACCACCTAGTGTTTTTTTAATCATATTAAAGGTTGCTTTCCATTGTAAAATTTCGTATACTTAAACTATATTTATAGGCACAATTTTAGGCGCACTTAATTACCTTACGACACGATTCCAACAGACCTGTTTGTGGTCACTTTTATCCAATAAAACAGAAAATTATGAAAAGAGTAAAGTACTTAAACAACCGAGATTTACTGGCACAAATACACGCCAGCAAGAACACCTATTGTTCATATATTATGCCCGAGGACGCAGGATATGACATAATAGTGCCTAACCTGAAGAAGATCAATATCAGGACCATAGCAGAGGCCAAAAAGAACCAAGCCAAGCGATTGTCAAACAAAGCGTGGGAGCAGGCCAAGACCGAGGGCAAGAAAAAAATCAAATTGGCCGACTACACCATATCCCCAAGAAAGATTGACAAAACCGACCTAGTATTCAGGGTAATGACATTTGATCACATACCACTAGATTCCGAGAGAAAAAAGAATCCAAAGACCACAGCGGATCATCATACTAAGGTTAACTTCCCACCTTTCCACCATTATCGTTTGGATAAAAAAGGAAAACTGATATGTGTTGGAAAATCCCACTGGGTGGGTGGAATGGACAACGGACATTTCGCGGCCGATCATGGAAAGATGACCAACAGTCTAGCAATGATGTACATGAAACTTTGTGAACGTTATGGAACAAGATCCAACTGGAGAGGCTACACATACAACGATGAGATGCAGTCACAGGCCTTGATGCAACTGTCACAGATTGGTCTGCAGTTTGATGAATCAAAATCAGACAACCCCTTTGCATACTACACCGCGGCCATCACAAACAGTTTCACAAGGATATTGAACATCGAAAAGAAGAACCAATCCATCAGGGACGACTTGTTGGAAGCAAATAACATGATGCCGAGTTTCACAAGACAGAACGAGAATGAGACAACAGGACCTGCATACAAGGAACGAATGAAGAGTGTACACGGGGAAGTAAGACAGGTTAATAAAACTGGTATTGCAAAATTGAATAAAGCATTGAAGAAAAAAGGCAAGATAGACAAAGAAGATTTTGAAAGTGTTAACTCTAGAAAAGTTGACATGACCAATCACAAACCAATTGTAAAGAAGAGGTGGTAATATAATGGCATTTTTTAACAAGGTGGCCTGCTTCACGGACATACACTTCGGAATGAAGGGCAACAGTCGTATACACAACGACGATTGCGAAGCATTCATAATCTGGTTCATCGAACAGGCAAAAGCAGAAGGATGTGAAACTTGCATATTCCTGGGAGATTGGCACCATCATAGATCCTCAACCAATGTTTCCACAATGAACTACACAGTATCCAACATGGAGAGACTGGGTGCGGCTTTTGAAAAAGTTTATGTGATGATGGGCAATCATGATTTATTCTATAGAGAAAAAAGAGAAATAAACTCGATGGAATTTATTAGAAATATTCCAAACATACATCTCGTCAATGAGTGGATCGTCGAGGACGATGTTGCAATCGTTCCGTGGATAGTCGGCGACGAATGGAAAAAAATCCAGAAGTTAAATCAAAAATACGTGTTTGGTCATTTCGAACTACCGTACTTCAAAATGAATGCCATGGTAGAGATGCCTGATGTGGGCGGAATACAGACAGATCATTTTGCTAACTGCGGACAGGTGTTCTCAGGACACTTCCATAAAAGACAGGTGATGAAGAATGTAACATACATGGGTAATGCCTTCCCACACAACTACTCAGATGCATGGGACGACGACAGGGGCATGATGATCATAGAGATGGGTGGCAAACCCAAATACATCAACTGGCCGGACATGCCAAGATACATCACAATAAAGATAAGTGAGCTTTTGGCCGACCCTGACAAATACTTAAAACCAAAAATGTATGTGAGAGTTACGTTGGACATAAAAATCTCATACGAAGAAGCGAACTTTGTCAGAGAAACGTTTATAGAAAAATACGAATTGAGAGAACTACAACTAATACCAGAACAAGTTGACAAAGCACAACAGCCTACTGTTGAAGTACAAAAATTTGATTCCGTAGATCAAATTGTGATCAAACAACTGCAAGGCGTTGAATCTGAAACATACGACAAAAACATATTAACAGCAATTTACAACGATCTAGATGTTAACAATTAAAGAACTAATAGTTAAAAACTTCATGAGTGTGGGCAATCAAGCTCAAGCAATAAATTTCGCTAACAAAAGTCTTGTGCTCGTGATTGGTGAAAACATGGATCTAGGTGGCGACGATGCTGGTGCTAGGAACGGTACAGGGAAGACAACAATCATAAATGCACTTTCATATGTGTTCTTCGGTGAAGCACTTACAAACATCAGAAGAGACAATCTAGTTAATAAGACAAACGAAAAGGGAATGTTAGTCGGTGTCAAGTTTGTAAAAAATAATATCGAGTACACCATTGAAAGAGGCAGAAAGCCTCAGATATTTAAATTCTATGCAAACAACATCGAGCAAAACTTAGAATCAAACGAAGCACAAGGTGAGAACAGAGAAACACAATTAGAAATAAACAAGTTAATGGGCATGACCCATTCTATGTTTAAAAATATAATTGCGTTGAACACATACACCCAACCGTTTTTATCAACCAAAGCAAACGAACAAAGAGAAATCATTGAACAGTTACTTGGTATAACTTTGCTTTCACAAAAAGCAGATCTGCTAAAAGAAAAACAAAAAGCAACCAAACAAATACTAACTGAAGAAAAATTAAAAATCGATGCCAGAGTTGCATCCAACGAAAAGATTAAAGAATCAATCGAAAGTTTAAAAATAAGATCAAGTGCATGGCAAACACAAAAGGAACAAGATTCTAAAAACTTTGCAGAAGCAATAGCAGAACTGGAAAAAGTGGACATCAAAACAGAACTAGATGCACACAAACATCTGCAGAAACACAATGAAAATTACATTAAGTTGTTGAGTTTACAGAAAGAGAAAGCATATCACGAGGACTCGTACACAAAAGCAAAAAGCACAGTAGAGAAAACTGAGGGTGATTTAGAATATGCGGCACAACAAAAATGTCCAACATGTGAACAGGAACTGCTAGACGACAAGCACACACATCTCGTAGACAAACTTAAAGCGACACTGACTGAAGGTAAAGTAGATGTTGAAAAATTAGAAAGTGATCTTGCAAAAATACAGCAGGACATAGATAAAATAGGCGACCTGGGCAATACCCCCGACACCTACTATGACACCATGGACGAAGCATACAATCACAAAGGATCATTGAAAGATCTTAACAGACAACTTGATCAGAACGAAACGAAAAAAGATCCATATGCAGAACAAGTAGAAGAATTGACTAAAACAGCAATACAAAAAATTGATTTTGAGAAAGCAAATGAATTAGAGGACTTGCACAGGCACCAAGAATTCTTATACAAATTGCTGACGGCAAAGGACTCGTTTATAAGAACAAGGATAATAGAGCAAAACTTAACTTACCTCAATCAACGTCTGGCACACTTCTTGGGCAAGGTGAAACTGCCGCACTCGGTAACTTTCCAATCAGATCTATCAGTGAGGATAGAAGAACTGGGCAGAGAGTTAGACTTTGACAATTTAAGTAGAGGTGAGAGAAACAGATTAATTTTAAGTCTAAGTTGGGCGTTTAGAGATGTGTGGGAAAGCCTTTATCAACAGATCAACTTGTTGTTCATAGACGAACTGGTAGACGCAGGCATGGACTTATCCGGTGTCGAGAGTTCAATGGCAGTGCTCAAAGACATGAGTAGAACACAACAAAAAAACATTTTCCTTATTTCTCACAAAGACGAACTAGTGAGCAGGGTAAATTCTGTGCTGAAAGTGACCAAAGAAAATGGCTTCACAAACTACGCCAACGATGTAGATATTATAGTTTAATCTTACCTAGAACATTTCCTATAGAATATAAATTACCATTATTATCTTTAAGCACATAGAAAAACATAGTTGGCTTCAGATTAAGTTTATCACAAATTTTATTGATTAGATCTCCGTATTTTTGCCAACCATAATCTCGTGGTATGTTGTCCATCATGAACGACCCACAAGCAGTTGTGAGTTCATTATATTTCCTTTGAGCACTTATTAAACTGCACGAATCCATTGTACGCTGTCTTGACCATCTAAGTCCTATCCTATTCCATGTAAAATTATACTTGGACATACTCATGGCGAACGATTTAATGTTAGGATGATCAAAATTAAATTTAAATCCTTTTGCGGCAGTTACCCAAGCACAATCAACGTGTATGTCAATATCCTTCTGTTCGCATTCTTTTAATACATTTTCCCAATCTGGTCTATCACCATGGTGATAGTTGGGCAACGACACAATAAGAGGTTTGCCTGGATCTAGTTGACCAACTTCTGTGTGCTGTTTACCCATCACTGTGTAGTAAGCATATTCATTTTGTAATATTTGAATATTCCATTTGTGTTTACTTGCAAGGCTCTCAATAAAGTGTGTACAACCCATTATGATATCAACACTGCGGAATTTATCCCAACCGTGGAGGTCGTTTATTTTAGTGGACTTAAACCAATTACTTGCTTTATCAACAAAGTCGTTATGAGCTATAGGTTTTTGTGGTTCGTCATACCATGCTTGTTTTAAACTAGACAACAGGTCATCTTGCACAGGATGTAATACTTTATCCAAGTCTTGCAACTTTAAATTATCTATATCTAACATATACGCTCCTTCTCACTCCTTTTGTGACTTGACCTGCAGGTCCGTGCCTGCTGTCTTTGGTGTTTAATAAAGCATATCCTGTGTTCAGTGTATACCGAAAAGTTTTCAAGGCATTACCTTGATCATCGAACAACGATGTACCTATGTTGTCGTCACCTAGATAAATTTGTATTGCAAGTTTTATACTGGGATCATCTATGTGCGGGCCTATATAATATCCTATGTCGTCCTGCCATATATCTACACTTGCAAATTTTAAATCTGTTTTGAATTTTTTTTCCAACCCCTCGGTTATTGGTCTGTGCATAAAAAGTATTTTCAATTTTTTAATGATTTCGGATTTTTCGTCAACCCTACTTCTCCGTTGTTTCTCTTGCCGTTCTAAAGGTACCAAATTCAATTTTTCAGTTGAATTCAAATGGTCTAATAGCTCTTTACCAAAAAAGTTGGAGTATTCTTGGTAAAGCATTCCATTTAGATTGATCAAGGGTGCATTTTCAATTGACAAAACCACATCTTGTGTGCTTAAATTAGACATATGTTAATTAATTATATCGTACGACAATAGAAGGAGAAAAAACATATGTCAAATGAAACACACGAATCGATAATGACAGAGATTCAAACTTACTCAGAAGAGAATGGTAAGTTCGTAGAGAAGGGTGTTAAAGCATCTGCTACCAGAGCCAGAAAAGCATTGGCAAATCTGTCTAAGTTGATCAAAGCAAGAAGAAAAGAAATTCAGGAAGTCAAGAACGCGGCGAAGACAGCGGCGTAATCGATTATTGGATTTTGCAAAACCCAAAGCCTCCGGCTAGCAATAGTCGGGGGTTTTTTTATGACTTGAGGATCCCTTGCCGTGTACCCTCACACGGATATGACCGTTGTAGTAATCATTAGTTTCTAGGACCTTGCGTGAGAATTGTTCACGTGCTTCCACGTAGGATAGTTCTGCTTTGGACTTGCAGTAGAAAAGTATTTCTCTTGTGAATTTATCTTTACCAATTTTGTTAACATCAATTGTTAAATCGTCGCTTGAACCGTAGTAGTCTTGCCAGTCAGAATCCACTTTGTATCTACGCTTGTTCTTTCTGCCTTTAAGTGGTGGACGACTTCTCTTGAATCTAGCAAGTTTCTTGCCTATGTACATCCTACCGTTGGTTGTGTTTGTTATGAGATAAACAAATCCCACAACCTCTTCCGGCATATTGGTAATTTCGTTTCCTTGGTGTGTCCAATGCATAGCGGTATTTAAAGCCAAAAAGATTGACCAACATTTTTATCTGTGTTATATAGTAGTTGAAGGGCAACCGTATCCTTCCACCAGGCAAACAAATTTCCCATAGGCAAACATAGCATCGCAACCAGTGAGCAAGGAAATGCGGCTAACAAGCGACAGGTGAATCCTTAGATGCAGACAGCAAAAAATGATGAGGCTCTTAGAAAAAGATAATCCTCAGGTTTACCAGATACTATTATACAAGGATCCGGTAGGCTCGCGTTGTATAGAATGAGCAAACGGGTACAGCACAACCGCCCGACGAGAGTAGCGATGTATAGTGACTGTGAACTCACCACAGAGTTAAAGTCAGTTCTGCTAGAAATAGCAGAATTGTGACTGCTCATCTACCACAGAGAACGCACACTGCGTTCAAGTTTTTTACAACTGCGTAAGTTAAAAAAGAAACGAGCGTAAGCGAAGTTTCAGATGGCGTAAGCCGTCTCTGACAACACCTTAAATATCACACAATGGAACTACTCTTCGACCACACGTTCGGCAAACAGGAACAGCAGGATCTGGTCATATGCCGACCCATGGCCATAGTGGACGAGGACGAAGAATCGGAAGCGATCGATCGTGGTTGGCTCGCACTGGATCACCCCATAAACAATCATCGTGAGGTATTCTACCAGTCTCGTAGCACACGGATCAACATGGACAAATGGCGTCCTCGATACAAATCGCACACACACGCCGGCGAGCAGATCGGCATAAAGGTTATCGACGCAAGTGAGATGGTTAAACTGTTGGGACTGCCGCACATATACAAGCAGTACATGGAACGTAAAAAATTTGGCGCGGACTACGATCCCTTCGGACACTACCACAGGCGTGATCAGTTCATGCTGTTCTACACCGGCACCGCGGACAACATCATAGGATTCACCAAACAGAAACGATACAGGTACCAGGAAGACAACTACTCCACCATAAACTCATATGACTCCCAGGACCTCGCGGGTCTGGAGAGTGTGATCCATGCCAACACCGTTCCCATAAGTGACATAACGCTGGACATGGAGATCGAGTGGGCCAGTGAGAACTACGTGAGGTACTTCTACATGGGATCGGGCTATGAGCTGTCGTCGGAATACAAGGCCAACTATCGAGGATTCGAGTGGTGGACAGGCACGGAATGGAGCACCAACAAAAAACAGTACAAACGATTGTGTAGGAGGGACAGTAAACTTAC
>Ga0209535_1002616_pt1 | contig 11731 bp, 11 predicted proteins | sample LinPmetageLP28_FD_184041 | JGI IMG/M metagenome (GOLD analysis project Ga0209535, IMG submission 184041) | Marine viral communities from the Pacific Ocean - LP-28 (SPAdes) (version 2) | ecosystem: Environmental > Aquatic > Marine > Oceanic | place: Pacific Ocean | collected 2009-08-22
TGCAGTGCTTGTGGCATTTTCTATACTAGGATTGCTATGTAAAAAGTTTCAAGTCAGCAGACCAGCACTGCTGATTGGATATCTGTTGAGTGACAGAATCTACAATCTCACTTACCAAATCACCACACTTCATACAGTGAGTGATTTAATTACAAGACCGATCTTTATTTGTATCATGATTTGTGTTATACTTTTACTGTATTGGGGAATAACAAAAAGGAGTAAATTAGACTATGCTTAAAAAAACAACACTGGCTTTGTTGCTAATGACAACAACAGCGTTGGCAGATTATAACTTAATCGTGCCACAAAAACCATCAGGTGGAACATCTGTATGGGCACAGATAGTGGTGCAAGAATGGCAGAAACATCTGGGCGAAAATATCAACTTGATCTATAAACCAGGTGCAAGAGATCAACTAGGACCAAATGAGTTTCAAAACGAACTGAGATTCAACAATAACACTATCCTTGTATCGCATGGTGGAAACGGAATATCATATCTGGTTGAACCTGTGGACTACAACTACATGGATTGGGAATCAATTGGACAGATGAATTTGAATATTATTGTGGGAGCAAGAAACAAGACAGACACTGCCAATGGCCCTATACAATTTCCATCAGGCTCTGGCATGACTCCAGAGATCATGGCCATTGTGATGCTACTGACCGGACCAAACGGTGACCCACTAAAAACATTTGAAGAAAAAATTGTGTGGGTAAAAGGCATGTCAGGTTCTGAAAGAAGATTAGCATTTATGAGAGGCGATCTAAATGCAACTAGAGAAAATCCTGCCGCATACAAAAAACATGTGATGCCCATAATTGAAAAAGGTGATGCATACACATGGTTCCATCATGGACTGTTAAATGTTGCAACAGGCAATCATGACAACGATCCTAACTTCACTGAGCCAACATTTGAAGCACTGTTTGAATCCACATATGGTGTTGCACCCAGTGGCGACTTTTATGATGCATACAAACTGGTTAAAAGTTGGAGAGATGCACTGCAAAAAGCATTTTGGGTAAATGCAGGCAATCCTAACAAAGACAAACTGGTTGCCGCATTGAACAAGATGATCAGTGATCCAGAGTCAGTGGCCGCTATTGAAAAGAAAGTGGGCAAGTACGAATGGAGAACAGGTGCAGATGGTGATGCCGCAGTGAGAACACTCAAATCATTAATCACTCCTGGTGCACTGAAAACATTGACTGATTTTGGCAAGAATCAATTAGGCTACAACACAGTGTACAAAGAAGAACTAACTCAATAATGTACATACTGCTGACAGGTGCTCCAGGATCGAAGTGGAGCAGTGTGGCAGAAAGCATCTATTGGAGCGACAGCATTGACCATACCGATAACACACAAGCACGAGGTTACAAAAACGGTGTGGTCAAACACGTTGGTGCTTATTGGGATCCAGGCATGGAGTTCGAAAATACAGATTGGGACGGCCCGTTCTCGGGCAATGGAAAACGCATTGTCAAATCACACACATTTGCACATCAATTGGAAACACTCAAATCATCTGGTCATCCTATAGTGATGGTACACAGAAACGATTATGAGTGTTTCAAGTGGTGGCTAGAAGCAGGAGGATTTGACATTACCTATCCCAATTACAAATATTTTGAAAATTTAGACAAGATGTGGCAACACATTCAAGCAGAAAACAAAGACATTATGCAGTTTGTGAAAGATCACAGTGAACAAGTCACACTGGTAAAAAATAGTATGGAACTTTGCAGTTTGTTGGAAATAGATCATCCTACATACATCAACTATTACAAAGACAAAGATGTGAAAGTATATGTGTACAAACCATGAATGAAACAGAATTAAAATATTTTAGAGACTCATGGAGTCCGGATTATAGTAAATTTAAATTGACCGGATGGGCATTGTTGGACAAAATAAAAGATGACGACACAGTGCTAGACATTGGTTGTGGATACAATCTTTTCAAAGAAAAACTTGGTGATAGATTGTGGGGCATTGATCCTGCCAATGCCAAAGCAGACGAAATGATATCCTTTCAAAACTATGTTCCACACAGAGAATTCAATGTGTATCTTGCACTAGGATCTATCAATTTTGGTGATCATCAAAATGTAGAATTTCAAGTGGCCAAGTTGGCATATCATTGTAAACCAGGAGACAGAGTATATTGGAGACAAAATCCAGGCACTGCTGATCATCCGTGGAAAGGTGTAAAAGAAGTAAGATTTTTTCCATGGACAAAAAAACACAATCGCGATTTTTGTAAAAAATATAATTTTACTCTTGCAGAGATAGATCAAGACACTGGTAACAGACTGTATGCCCAGTGGATAAAAAACTAATCAAAAATACTATCTGACAAAATTGCAAACTTAAATACAGTGTGAATCAACTCGATCACAATTCAAATCAACAATTAATCAACAGGAGCACTTTATGAATACTATCAAATGGATAGTGGTATTATGTGTACTGGCGTTTACAAGTGTTGCATTTGCTGACAAACCTAAAGTTGGATTTATATTCATTGGCCCTGCGGGTGACCATGGATGGACATATCGACATGATATTGGTCGTCAAGCAATCGAGAATAAACTCGGTTACAAAACAACCTATATTGAAGGTGTACCAGAAAATGCAGATGCTGTAAGAGCCATACGTAAACTAGCACAATCAGGCCACGACTTAATTTTTACAACATCATTCAACTACATGGATCAAACAATGGCAGTAGCAGAGGAATTTCCAAATGTCAAATTTGAACATGCTACAGGATTCAAAAGACTAGACAATGTATCAACATATTCTGGCAGATTCTATGAAGGCAGAACCATCAGTGGACACATTGCAGGCAAAGAAACAAAATCTAATGTTATTGGATATATTGCATCTTTTCCTATTCCAGAAGTAATTAGGGGTATTAATGCTTTCTATCTGGCGGCGTCCAAAGTAAATCCAGATATTCAAATTAAAATTATTTGGGCATACACTTGGTATGATCCAGGCAAAGAAGCCGATGCGGCAAAAACACTAATCAATCAAGGAGCAGATATTATTGTGCAACACACAGATACATTTGCACCCTGTCAGGTTGCACAAGAAATGGGAGTAAAAGCATTTGGTCAAGCATCTGATCAATCACAGTTTTGTCCTGATTCCCAACTGACTGCAATTGTTGATGACTGGGATTCATATTATGTACAAAGAGCCAAAGCAGTAGAAGATGGCACATGGACATCTGCAGATGCATGGTGGGGATTAGACAACGGCATGGTTAAAATGGCACCATACACAAACATGGATGCTAACACTGCCGCTGAAGCAGAAGTCATTGAGCAAAAACTTACCACTGGCGAAATGCATTCATTCGAAGGCCCGATCTATAATCAAGCAGGCGAACTTATGGTAGCAGAAGGTGAAGTAGCAGACGACGGCATGTTGGCAGGCATGATGTGGTATGTAAAAGGTATTGAAGGCACTGTGCCAAAATAATATTGACAGTAAGGGCGGAGCAATTCGCCCTGCACACTCTTAAAATTTAATCTATAGTATCAGTGAATGCATAAGAAGTAAAGCCATTTTCTTTGGTTACTTTTAGCACGTTGTTCACACGACCTTGCAGTTCATCTCTGTGTGAAATTAGATAGATATTTTTGTGACGTTCTCTTGCAATCTGTTTCAGTATAGCAATGGCATTCTCAACACCTGCTGTGTCCATTCCAGAATCAACCAATTCATCTATAAACATCACATTGATGTTGTGATACAACATTTCCCATACATCTCTGAATGCCCAACACAGACTTAAAATTAATCTGTTGCGTTCACCTCTGGATAAGTTATCAAAATCTAAGTCTCTGCCCAACTCAGTAATTTCCACAGTCAAGTCGGATTGAAATACCACTTCATGTGGCAGTCCAGTTTGATCCAAATAGAATGCTAGTCGAGAATTCAAATAAGTTAAATTTTGATCAATAACTTTCTTACGCACAAATGAGTCTTTTGATGTCAGCAGTTTGTACAAAAATTCTTGATGATCTTGTAGTTTACGCAGATTGTTCATTTTGTTATAGGACAATTCTTGCACTGCTTTGGTACGAAGTTCGTCAATCTGTTCAGCATACGGATCAATCTCTTTGGACTTGCTTTCCAACTGTTCTCCAAGATATTCCACAGTGTTTTCGTGCTTATAAGCCTCCTGTGCTGTGTCGTAATATGTTTCCGGCTGTTCTAGATCGCCTATTGATTTAATCTTAACTGTGAGGTCGGATTCTTGTGATACCAATTCTTCCACATATGTTTCAAATTCATTTTTATCATCTTGCATTTTGGTAAGCATGGTTTGATGTTTGGTATCTTCCATAGCACCACCACATGTGGGACATGCTTTGTTTTCAGTTTTGTCTATTGATTCTAGTATGTCTGTAAGTTGTTTTGTTGACTGTTTGATAGCAGTTTGTACAGTGGCCAATTCACGTTCCCATGTGCGTGTTTTTTCAAAATTTTCACGATATGTTTCTAATTTTTTGTGTCTTGCAATTTCATCCTTGATGTCCACTTTCATCAGTTCTTCTAATGATTGTGTTAATTTTTCTGTGTCTTCTTTCTGTTGTGTTTTCCATGCACTTTGACGAAGTTCTAGTGTGTCAATAGATGATTGTATTTTTTCATTGTTTCTTTCAATTTCATCCAAACGTATTTCTTCTTCTTTGATAACTTCTTTGGTTTCTTTTATTTCTTCTTTCAACACTTCTGCTTTTTCACTTAACACAGTGATTCCCAACAGTTGTTCTATGATATCCTTTTGCTCAGCGGCTTTCAGTCCAAAGAAAGGTGGTGCATATGTGTGCAGAGCCACAATGTTTTGAAACATGATATGACTCATGCCTAATATCTTTGTGATATCTTTTTGTGTTTCGCGTGAATCACCTTGTGCTTCGTCATCAGCGTCTGCAACCCCATCCACATAAAATTTTATTAGTGCAGGCTTTCTGCCACGTTCTATTTTGTATTTTTTACCATCAATTTCAAACTCACATGATACAAGCATGCCACGTTCGTTGGTCTTGTTTACAAGATTGTCTCTCTTAATATTTGTGAGTGCATCACCAAACAGTGCAAACGACAGTGCATTTAGGATTGTAGTCTTACCTGTACCGTTTCTTGATCCGGCGTCATCACCACCTAGGTCGATGTTTTGTCCTAGCACCAATGTAAGATCATGACCTTCGAAGTTTATAGCCTGTGTTACATTGCCCACTGACATAAAATTTTTCACTGTGAGAGTCTTTAGTTTGATCATAAGTTTTTGTAAATCTCCACCAATAAGTTTCTATCATAGTGATCTGAATCCACCGCCATGATTTGATTGTGTACAATTTCATCTATTGACTCAAATGATTGTACTATCTCTGTACTGTCATACTGTGTGATATCACGCTGTTGCATAAAAGTCATTTCTCTCAGTTTGTGCTGTGACACAAATGTATCTTTGATAAAGTTTGACTCTTCGTATGTGATCTCGGTATCGATATCCACTCTCACATAAGCACGTTTTTTTATAATAGATGCATTGTGTAAAATTTCACTCAGTTTCAGTGTTTGATACACAGGCATATCTGCCCAATCATGATACACAGGGTCGCCACCATGTTCTAGTTCCATGTAACCACGTCTAAAGTCATTGGCATCAGAATAGTTGTGCGGAAACGCATTGCCCACATAATGTATGTTGCCTTTCATTTGACGTCTGTGAAAATGTCCTGAAAACACATAACCATGATGGTGCAAGTCATCTGCTTTGATTTCATTTGTGTCAGGCATTGACACCATGGCATTCATTAGGAAGTGTGGCAACTCAAAGTGACCAAACACGTACGGCTTTGCTGGCATATCTCTGAGTTGCTTCCATTCCTCTGATACCAACCACGGGATAAACGCACAATCCTCTGTGTAGTATGGCTCTAGAATCAAGTTTAAATTTTTTATATGTTTGGCAAATTCTATTGAATTTACAGAACGTGAATCTTTGTAATACAAGTCATGATTGCCAACAATGAAATGATTTTGTTCAAACGCGGCAGATATTTTTTCTAAATTTTTAAGAGAATGTTGCAGAGTAGTAATATTAAGTGTGGCTCTTTGATGATGCCAGTCACCTAAAAATATACAAGTTTCGCAGCCTCGTTCTTGAGCATCTTTGATGAACCAATCGACATATCTGTCACAGTCTTCATTGAACTGTCGAGAGTTGCCTTTGTTCCCAAAGTGTATGTCTCCAAACACAGCCGCACGTCTAAATGTTTGCATTGTGTTATAGTATAGTATAATTATTTGCATAATGCAATACGGATTTTACACAGATGAAATAATTTATTTTGAAGACTATCCTGGTTACAAATGTAACAAACATGGTTATAGAACGCATGAGTTTGAAAGTTGGGACGATCACACATTTGTGTTAGGAGATTCGAATGTGTTTGGTGAGGATGTTAAAGAAGATCAAAAAATATTTTGCAACAAGATTGAAAACAAAACAGGTCAAAAAATATACAATCTTGGTCAGCCAGGTGCTTCATGCGAAGAAGTTGTAAGAGTATTATACTCCTTCACAAATAAACCAAGTCCTAAAAAAGTTGTAGTGGTATGGCCATTTCTCCTTAGAAGAAACCATCAGTCACATGATCATGTAGCACCAATAAGAATTACGGGCAGTAAAGAACCATTATATGTAAAATACATTGTTAACAATAATGATGACATGGACATAGCACACTTTTTACAGCAGGTATTTTTTGTTGAACAATGGTGCAAATGGAAAAACACACAGTGTTATCATTTTTTACACAGTGCTGAAGATAGGCAAAATTTAGAAACACGTAAAGTGCAATTTAACAATCTGTACACGTATACTTTTGAAGATTGTGCAAGAGATGTTGGACACAAAGGATATGGTCATTTTGACAGTGTGGCTCACGAAGCGTATGCTGATTATGTTGTAAAAATTTTAGACTTTTGAATCTTTGTCTTTGAGATCACGTTCTGCTTTTTGCTTAATTTCCCATTCAATTTGTCTAGTGTGTGATGGAGTCATGCCGTTTTCTTGCAGTATGTCATCTCTCAGTGATTGATTTTTCTTTTCAACATTTAGTATTCTAGTAAAGGAGTTTGTGATAGCCGCAGTGTAGTATGCAAATGGATTCTCAGACTTTGATTCATCAAACTGCAAACCAATCTGTGACAGTTGCATCAGTGCTTGACCCTGCATTTCATCATTATACGTATAACCACGCCAGTTGCCTCTAGTGCCATATCGCTGTGTCAACAGCATAAACATTTTTGCAAGTTCGTTGGTCATTTTGCCATGATCAATTGAAAAGTGTCCGTTTTGCAATCCACCTTTCCAGTGTGATTTGCCCACACAGATCAATTCACCATCTTCGTTGTATCTCCAGTGTTGATATGGCGGAAAGTTACATCTCACTTTGGATTCTGCAATATTTTTTGGATTTGCTTTTCTGTTTGAATTAGGCACATGATCAAATGTCATTACACGGAATATTACGTCCTGCTTTTGAATCTTTTTTACATCTAGTTTCTCGCCTGTGGCTCTTTCCAGCCTTTTTACTCGCAATTTTTTGCCTTCTGCTGTGCTTCGCATGTTGATCTTAGCCACTGAAGGAAGAATTATATCATAGTCTCGATCTAAAAGATCAAGGAACTCGCCATAGGTTGATTTGCTTAAATGTATTTGTTTAAGCATATCTCTGTTGTTAAGGTACTTTACTGCCATAATTGATAGTATAAACTCACCTAGTAATTTATGCAATAAATATCTTTGATGGCTTCATTCACGAATTCTTTAAACAAGGGATCAAACTTCCTAACCGGCGCAGTAGGCTCTGTAGCAAACAGACTGTCACAAGCAGGTCTTCCTCTAGGAGGCATATTTGGCAGACAGCAAAAAACACTGCAATCAAATGCAGGTGCTCCGTCATCCACAGGTGATTGGAGAGTAAAATTAACTCTTAACGCTGGCACATACGGTCAACTGTTCGGACAGTCTGCAATGATGGACAAAGAAGTTTTAGGCACCAATAACGGTATGGTATGGCCAGTCACGCCTTTTATCAACATGTCTCATTCTGCAAACTATGACACCCGTGGTTTGATTCATAACAATTTTCCATACTATGCCTATCAAAATTCACAAGTGGATCAAATTACAATTTCTGGATCTTTTCCAGTCACTGATCAAAAGTCAGGTCTTGCCTGGGTAAGCACATTGCATTTTTTAAGAACAATAACAAAAATGTATTATGGTGCAGGAGCAAATCAAGGCAATCCTCCACCAGTAGCAAAACTAAATGGTTATGGTGATTTTGTGTACAAAGATGTGCCAGTGATTATTACCAACTTCAATGTTGAACTTAGAGAGGCAGTAGACTATATAGGAATAAATGTGCCTACAGGACCTTCAGGCACACCAGCCGCCACTTCAAAATCACAAGGATCACCAGGACAAAGAAACGCCCCTTCAGGATCAGGTATGTCACCAGGACAAAGAAATGCAGTCACAGGTTCACCAACACAGCCAGAAGAATCATCTGGTTCTATAAACTATGTGCCAACAGATTCTTTGATTGCTGTGACGTGTCAGCCAATCTATTCAAGAAACAAAATTTCTAACAAGTTTAATTTGAAATCATTTGCTGAAGGCAAATTAGCCAAGGATGGCTTTATCTAATGGCACAGTACGCACCAACATCTCCATACAGTGTCACAGGCCAAGGAGTTGAAACACTGGGCATACTTAAGAAAAGACGTTTTGCATTTGAACCAGATGACATATTATACGAAATTGATTCTTTTTATGATAAGAGACCAGATCTTTTAGCACATGATCTGTATGGCAATGCAAAGTTGTGGTGGGTGTTTATGCATCGCAACATGGACACAATAACTGATCCTATTTGGTCTTTCACAGCAGGCACAGAAATAAGAATCCCAAAGAAACCCACACTTGAACAATTTTTAGGAGTGTAAGATGAGTTCACTGAACCCCGTTTATCTTAAAACGTTACAGGATAGAAGATCAGGGCTAAACACTCGATCAAATGCACCGGGAGGGCAGGTTGCTACTAGTACTAGTACTAGTGCATTTGGTGTGCCATCTAGTGCATTCGCCAAAGCATCAGGAGACAACTCTCAGCCAGCCAGCATCCTGATCGATGAAAGTGAATATGCATTTGATGTTAGCGTAAGTGACGAAGAGCCTAATTCAAACGGTTTGGATGTCACACTTTTTTTACCGACAGGCCCTTCCCCAACGCCTGGCTCGGCAAATGCACCTGGAGGTAATGCTGTCCCTGTTAGCACATCAGAGGCACCTGTTACCACACCAAATGCAAAAACTCCATCAGACCCAAGAGTGAATAAACTGCACGACTATGCTCCTTACAACTATGTGATTACTTTTAGTTGTGTGTCGCCAGGAAGATTAAATTCCGGCTCAGGAGAAGAAATTTTAATTTTTAAATCTGCTGGCAAAGGCAAACAAGGTTCGGGTCCTCTCAGTGTAGATTACTATGTGGACAATCTAGTGGTAAGGAACACTGTGTCGCCCTCTCTAATGGCAGGCACAACCACAGCATATCAGGTGCTGTTTGAAGTGACAGAACCTTATGGTGTGTCTTTTGTAGATGCACTAATCAAAGCCGCTAAACAATTAGGATATGTGAATCATCTCAAAGCAGTGTATCTTGTGAAAATAGAATTCAAAGGCATTGATGATGATGGAAACCCAACCGCAAACATTCCCAAGACCACAAGAGAAATTCCTGTGCATCTGTATCAACTTGAGATGCAAGTAGAGGCTGGAGCCTCTACATACGCAGTCCAAGCAGTACCGGCTTCAAGTCTTGCTCTCACAGCCTTGCATATTGCTACACTAGAAACTGTGCAATGTTCAGGAGACACTGTAGGTCAATTGGTTACTGATTTCTTCAGACAGTACAATGCTACAAAAACAAAAAATTTAAAAGCCAACAAAGTAGACTCAGTTGACGACTATCAGTTAGATGTTGAAAACAGTAAATTGGCTCTGTTGAAATCAAAAATTGGTTATGATACTCAATCAGCATCATCCAGTGTGTTGCATTTCAGCAATGGTGCTCCGCCAGGCACAGTAGGAGCAGGCAATCCTAGATCAGTCACAGTGCCCAAAGGCACATCTATTCAAGCATTTTTAGAAGCAGTGGTACGTGAGAGCGAATTCTATCGAACACAATTTGATCTAAGTGGCAATCCACTTAGTAAAAATGGATTTCTCCGTATCTTGAAGTTGTTCACACAACTTAAAATTAAAAAATCAAACAACGCAAACAACAGACCATCTTATACGTTCAGTTATATCATGAGAGATCAACAAGTGTCTGCGTCATACATGGATAAAACCAGCAGAGATTTGGTCAGCGGTGTGAATCCGGCTCGCACATACAACTATCTTTACACTGGGGCTAATCAAGATATTTTAGATTTTGATGTCACTTACAAATTTGCATATTTTGAAGCGGCTTCACAGTTCAAAGACAATGATGGGTCTAAATCAGACACTGACAGTTTTGATGGCACTGGAAAAAACACCAGCGAAAATGATGGAACAAAAGGTGCCAGTGCCACTGATATAGACTCCGTCACAAAAGAAATTCAAGATGTGTCAAACAGCAATCTGTTCCCTAATGTAACCAAACAGAATGGTGAACTTGCCACAATTTTTGAAGCAATTATCATGGATCCTTCTGCAGACTTAATTGTGGTCAACATGGAAATTATCGGCGATCCGTATTGGATTGAACAAAAATCAGTGTCCAACTTACCATTAAAAAACACACACGTGGCAGATTCACCTAATATTGATGCCAATGGTGCTGTGGTCACTGATGAATATGAAGTGTATATCAGAGTTAATTTTAAAACTCCTACGGATTTAGATGACACATCAGGACTGTTCAAAATAGGCGATGCGGCATTTTTCTCAGGCATTTACAAAGTCTATATGTGTGAGCACAGGTTCAGTGGCGGTGTATATACAAATGTGTTACAAATGGTAAGAATGCGTCATCAACAATCATCTACTCGGTCTACTGATAGTTTTTTTGGAGGCATTGATACTAATACGGGCGAAAAAATTCCAAGTACAACTTCAAATACTACAAAAACAAATGAAGACAATGTTAAAACTATTAATGAAAATAAAGAATTTTTTTCAGGAGGGTCGACGAACAACGTAACGAAAACAGAATATAATAGGGCAAAAAATAACAAGGGTGCAGTTAATTTTTTAAACAAATACATACTTGGTTCAAAAACACAAATAGGTGGTAGTGATCTTACTAAAAATAATAGTATACCTCCATCAAGAAGGCCAGGAGGTGGCAACTAGTGGCTGTTAATACACGAGTTCACCCCACTGATGCACAAAGGAAAATTAAAACTTTTCCAGGACCCTACATAGGGTACGTAAAAAATCCCACTGATGTCAATCGTATGGGCAGACTGTTTGTGCATATACCTGATCTGCATGGTGACTTTGAGGAAGCAAACATTCAAACACAGACTGTGCCAGTCAGTTACTGTTCTCCTTTTGCAGGACAAACTCCACTGTCAGCAACCAACAATAACAGAGAATTCAACAATACACAAAAGTCATATGGCTTTTGG